>Ga0210396_10004308_pt1 | contig 13963 bp, 10 predicted proteins | sample IncBWH17OmetaG_FD_155466 | JGI IMG/M metagenome (GOLD analysis project Ga0210396, IMG submission 155466) | Forest soil microbial communities from Barre Woods Harvard Forest LTER site, Petersham, Massachusetts, United States - Inc-BW-H-17-O ...
CGCGGCGGCGGCGTACTCGAGGCCCGCCACGCGGCCCTGATCCAGGGCGTGGCTGGAGACTTCCATCGCACACGCCCGGCAACCTTTGTCGCGCATCGCGCCCAGCAGCTCAGCGATTTCGGTGGCGGCGGGCGTCGTCATGCTGGCCTCGTGGCGGCTTCGACCGTCGTCGATCTCCACCGTCCCGATCAGCCCGCAGCGCGCCTTCACCGTGCCCAGGATGTGGCGGACCAGGTAGGTTGTCGTCGTCTTGCCGTTGGTTCCGGTGACTCCCAGCACACGAATTCTGCTCGAAGGGCTCCCGAAGAACAGATTTCCCAGGATCGAGGCGGCCGAGCTTGCCTGAGCGACCACAACCTGAGGCAGGCGGGTGCCAGGTCGCTTGGTCTGGGTGACCGCCGCTACCGCGCCGCGGGCGGCGGCGTCGGCGATGAACCGCGCGCCGTCGGCCTTGGTGCCCGGGCGGGCGATGAAGAGATTTCCCGGCCGCACCTGGCGCGAGTCTTCGCAAACTCCCGTGAGTTCGACGTTGGGGATGCCGCTGAGGCTGATTTCGGCTTGGAACTGCTGGAGAAGGTTGTGCAGTAACATCGTGGGACTTCCCTTTCCCGGGGGCGCGGCGGCGAGAGTTGCCGCGTCGGCTTCCGTGCCGATCCGCCGCAGACTATACACCCCGTCGCCCGCGTTTCAACCGGGAACAAAAACGCTTTTTACGCATATCGTTTCGACCGGTTCGAACGCTTCTAAAAACGGCGCAAGTTATTGAGGACAAGTCAACTTCCACGCTTTCGGACGTGGCCACTTGGGGATCCGGGAGGGCGAGGCTCCGGCCGAGCCGCGGTTCCCCGTTCGCAAACTTCGGCTCGGCCGGAGCCTCCCCCTCCCGACTGCAACTTTCCCTTCGATCTGCTCGTCAGTAAAGTACAACCGCTCAAGAGGGGCAAGGATGAGGAAATGGAAGTTATTGATCGCGTGCAGCAGCCTTGTCGCCGCGGTCGCCATCATCTTCGGTATCGAGCCAGCGCTGATGCCCTAGAATTCCCTGATCGGCCAACTGCTTGCGGAATTGCGCTTCGTCTTGGACGAACTGGGCATGTGCCCATGATAATCGGATTGGGCAATTGCTCCGCAAGAGCATGTTCCACTGCTAGAATTGACTGCCATGCCGCAGGTGCTGAACACGATCGTTATAGAGGACCCCAAGCTTCGCCATTGGAGCAAGAGCGAGTACCATGAAATGGCAGAGCTCGGCTGGTTCCGCGGACAACGTGCGGAACTCATTGACGGGGAAATCGTGGTCCTGAGTCCGCAGAAATTCGAGCACGGCCGAGTCGCCGATCGCGCAACGGAGAAGATGCGCGAGCTGTTCGGCGCCAGCTTCTGGGTGCGGATGCAGTTGCCGCTGGACCTGGGACCGAATTCGGAGCCGGAGCCGGATGTTTCGGTTGTGACGGGCAGGCGGGAGGATTATCACGATCATCCGAAGCAGGCCGTGCTGGTGATCGAGGTTAGCGACACGACGCTCAGCTTCGATCGCGGCGAGAAGGCCGGCCTTTATGCGCGAGCAGGCGTGCAGGATTACTGGATACTGGACCTGGTCCACCGCCAGTTGCACATCCATCGCGATCCGATTCCTGACCCGACGCAAGCGAATTGTTTCACATACGGGTCGATTGAAACGTTTCAGGGAAGTGATGTCGTCGCGCCTTTGAATCTTCCCGCGGGGCGGGTAAGGGTTTCCGAACTCCTCGGCGATCGCGTCAACTGAGCGGGCGCCTATGCGAGTCCTGGCGATCGGTGATATTCACGGCTGCAAACGTGCGCTCGACACGCTGCTGGATGCCGTTGCGCCAAGCCGCGACGACCTTCTTGTCACGCTGGGCGATTACGTCGACTGGGGCCCGGATTCCTGCGGCGTGCTCGATCGGCTCATCGAGCTCGACGCCGCGACCCACCTGGTTCCGCTGCGGGGAAACCACGAGGAACTGATGATCAGAGCCAGAGATTTTCCCAACGAGCTCCAGTTCTGGCTCAACGTCGGCGGCCGGGCGGCGCTGGCGTCATATCCGAGCGGAAAGATTCCGGATGCACATTGGGAATTCCTGGAGCGCCGGTGCGTCGATTCGTTTGAAACCGAGAACCATATCTTCGCGCACGGCGGGCTCGATCCTGATCTGCCCTTGGCGGACCAAAAGATTCATATTCTCCGCTGGCTGACGTTCCGAGACCCGAAGCCGCACTTCTCGGGAAAGGTCCTTATCTGCGGACATTCCTTGCAGAAAAGCGGCAGGCCGTGCAATCGCGGCCACTCCATCTGCATCGACACGGCCGCGGTTCGGGGTGGGGGGCTCACCTGTCTGGACGTGATGACCGGATCGTTCTGGCAGGGCGATGAAAGCGGAAGGCTGAGCGAGGGTTCGCTGACAAATCCGTAAAGCTCCGCTATGGAGAACGCTGCGCGTCGGCGGCATCTTGCCGGTGCAGCGGCATCTTTCCCTCCCGCCGCGTGATCAGTAAAGTACGTCGAATTTTGCCCAGGGATAATCCTCAGAAATGCCAAAGCGAACCGACATTCATTCGATCCTGATTATCGGCTCCGGCCCGATCGTCATCGGCCAGGGGTGCGAGTTCGACTATTCTGGCGTGCAGGCCTGCCGGGCCCTCAAGGAAGAGGGCTACCGCATCGTCCTGATCAACAGCAATCCCGCGACGATCATGACCGATCCGGAGTTCGCGGACGCGACTTACATCGAGCCCATCACGCCGGAGGCGGTGGAGAAGATTCTCGAGCGCGAATCCAAGGGGCCGAACCCCATCGACGCGGTGCTGCCGACTTTGGGCGGGCAGACGGGGCTCAACACGGCCATTGCCTGCTACGACCGCGGCATCTTCACGCGCTACGGCGTCCAGATGATCGGCGCCAACCGACAGGCGATTTTCCGCGGCGAGGACCGCCAGGTCTTCAAGGACCTGATGATTTCGATCGGCCTGAAGGTCCCACGGAGTGGGGTCGTTCACGACATGGACGCCGCCCGCAAGGTGTTGGCCGAGATCGGCCTGCCGCTCATCATCCGGCCCGCCTTTACGCTGGGCGGCACCGGCGGCGGCATCGCTTACAACGTCGAGGAATTCGAGACCATCGTGCAGCGCGGGCTCGATGCGTCGCCGGTCAATGAGGTGCTGATCGAGCAGAGCGTCATCGGGTGGAAGGAATATGAGCTGGAGGTGATGCGCGACCGCAACGACAACGTCGTCATCATCTGCTCCATCGAAAACCTCGACCCCATGGGCGTGCACACGGGCGATTCCATCACCGTCGCGCCAATCCAGACGCTGACCGACAAGGAATATCAGCGCATGCGGGATGCGGCGATCGCGGTCATCCGCGCCGTCGGCGTCGAGACCGGCGGGTCAAATATCCAGTTCGCGGTCAACCCCGAGAACGGTGACATGGTCGTCGTCGAGATGAACCCGCGGGTCTCGCGGTCATCGGCGCTGGCGTCCAAGGCGACGGGTTTTCCGATTGCGAAGATCGCCGCGAAACTGGCGGTGGGTTACACGCTGGACGAGTTGCCCAACGACATCACCAAGAAAACAGTCGCGTGCTTCGAGCCGACAATCGACTACTGCGTGATCAAAATCCCGCGCTGGACTTTCGAGAAATTCCCCGATGCCGATGAAACGCTGACCACGCAGATGAAAAGCGTCGGCGAAGCAATGGCGATCGGGCGGACGTTCAAGGAAGCGTTGCAAAAAGGCATCCGGAGCATGGAGGTGAAGCGTTTCGGCTTCGGGCTCGACAAGTATGACAAATGGTTGAACGCGCAGCGGGCTTCAGATTCCCGTGACACGGGTTTTCAACCCGTGCCTGGTGCGCAGTCCGTTGAGAAATCTACATCGTCCGAAGTGGAAAACCGCCAGCACGGGTTAAAAACCCGTGTCACGGGGGATGCGGCATTGCCTTGGCCCCGTGACACGGGTTTTCAACCCGTGCCTGGTGCGCAGTCCGTCGAGAAATCTACATCTTCTGAATCAGAGCATCGCCAGCACGGGTTAAAAACCCGTGTCACGGGGAATCTGCCACCCACGGCTCGCACGGCCGGCGACGACAGCGACAAGACGGTGCAGGGGGAGTCGGCCGACCAGGAGTGGCCGATCCCCGCCGAGAAGCTGCGGCGCAAGCTCGCCGTCCCCAGCCAGGGCCGGCTCTACTACATCCGTTACGCCATGAAGATGGGGTGGACGATCGATCAGATCTATGAGCTGACCAAGATCGATCGGTGGTTTCTGGGGCAGATGAGGCAGTTGGTGGAGTTCGAGGCGGAACTTTTTCGTGTTGGCGCCACTTACATGCGATTGGGCATGAATCGGTCGCAAGGTACCGCTCCTGAGCATCTGACCGAGATGTTCCAGCGTGCCAAAGAGTACGGCTATAGCGATGTGCAGTTGGCGAACGCCTTTGGCGCGAATGAAGAGCCATCAACGATTCGAGGATGGCGGGAGTTCTTCGGCGTGCACCCTGTCTACAAGCTGGTGGACACGTGTGCGGCCGAATTCGAAGCCGCCACCCCGTATTACTATTCGACATACGAGGCCCCGTACCGACTGCTTGCAACGGACAACAAACCACTGACCAAATCCGAAGACGAAATCCGCCTCACCAACAAACCCAAAGTCATCATCATCGGCGGCGGCCCCAACCGCATCGGCCAAGGGATCGAGTTCGACTATTGCTGCGTGCAAGCAGCCTTCGCCGCCCGCGAGTTGGGGCTTGAATCAGTAATGATCAACTCCAATCCAGAGACGGTCAGCACTGACTACGACACGAGCGATCTGCTCTTTTTCGAGCCCCTGACGCACGAGGACATCCTCAATATCTGCGAGCGCCTCAACGGCGGGCCGTTTGGGCCGCCCACGGGAACCGGTGTCGAACTGCTCGACCCAAAGCTCAATATCACCGCAACTGAACTCGCCGGCGTCCGTGCAGAAGTCGAGCGGCGCGGCTTCCGCGGCGCAACCATCGCGAGTGTTATGCAAGCGGAGGACCGGACCCTGAAGCAATGCGCTGTACTCCTACTGACCCGAAACGCCGGTCCGCAGGTCATGATTACGCGCCAGGACGGTGTTGTCCTGGAGGTGCTCGAGGAGTCAGATTGGGTGGCGGAGCACGCCAGCGACGACCCCGCCTTCGCCCGTCGCCTCACAGAGTGGCAAGACGCCGGCCCGCGTGGCCTGGTCCGTGGCGTGATCGTCCAGTTTGGCGGACAAACGCCGCTCAATCTCGCGAAGGGGCTCAAAGAAGCCGGGGTTCCGATCCTCGGGACGACCGTCGAGTCGCTCGAAGCCGCAGGCGACCGCGAGAAATTCCGGGCGTTGCTGCAACGACTCGGTCTGAAGCAACCTGCGAACGGCATTGCCCGTTCGGTTGCCGAGGCGCGCGAGGTCGCCAGGCGCATCGGTTACCCTGTGCTCGTCCGCCCGAGCTTCGTGCTGGGCGGCCGGGCAATGGAAATCGTCAGCGACGAGGACCAGCTTAATTACTACATGAGCCACGCCGTCGAAGCCTCGACGATCGCCGACGCGCCGATTCTCATCGACAAGTTCCTGGATAACGCGACGGAGGTCGACGTCGATTGCTTAGCCGATTTTAACTCGACGAACGATGTGACATCGTCCGCGGAACAGGTTGTCGGGTCCGCCATCAAGTCCTCGCTTGGCCTGCACACCGACTCCAAGGTGGTTGAGATTGACGGGCAACGTGCGGGCAAGGATTTCCTGGGCAAGCTCGTCGCCGGTGCGCAAAGCGGATTGTCACAAATTCAAGCTGGCCTCGGCCAGGCGATGGTGATCGGCGTCATGGAGCACATCGAGGAGGCGGGCATCCACTCCGGCGACTCGGCCTGCTCTCTGCCGCCCTACTCGCTCGACCCGAAGATCATCGCGGAGCTCAAGCGGCAGACGAAGGAGCTGGCCAAGGCCCTGCGCGTCTGCGGCCTGATGAACGTGCAGTACGCGGTCAAGGACGGCGAGATCTACGTGATCGAAGTCAACCCCCGCGCCAGCCGCACCGTGCCGTTCGTCTCCAAGGCCCAGGGCAAGCCCTTCGCGAAGATCGCGGCGGAGGTAATGATGGGCAAGAGCCTTGCCGAGCTCGGCGTCACCGAGCCGACCGCACCGAAGCACACGGCCGTCAAGGAATCGGTCTTCCCGTTCACCAAATTCCCCGGCGTCGACGTGATCCTCGGCCCGGAGATGCGCTCAACCGGCGAAGTCATGGGCATCGACCAGAACTTTCCGCTGGCGTTTGCCAAGAGCCAGATCGCCGCGGGAAGCGCGCTGCCGACGCAGGGAACGGTGTTCATCAGCGTACGCGACCAGGACAAGGAGGCGATCGTGCCGGCGGCGCGGCTGCTGGCTGAGGGAGGGTTCCAGATCATCGCGACCGAGGGGACGTACAAAACGCTGATGAAGAACGACGTGCCGGCCACGCGGATTCCAAAACTGTCCGAAGGCCGGCCGAACATCAGCGATTACATCAAGAACAAGAAGGTGCAATTGCTGATCAACACGCCGACGAAAAAGGGCCCGCAGACGGATGAGGGGAAGATCCGGGCGATGGCGGTTTTGAACAAGGTGCCGATCGTGACCACGATCACCGGCGCCAGCGCCGCGGCACGGGCCATTCGGGCGTTGCAGGAAGGGCAGTGGGGCGTGAGGCCGCTCCAGGAATACTTCGCGAAGTGAATTGCAAACCGTCATAGGGCCCGGCATTCTGGGCAGTCTCGCGGGTAAAGACGCAGGGGAATAATGGGGTGCTCCATTTTGGCTGGTGTGTCTCAGAAACTGACAGCAATAATATGATAAATGGCTTGATTTGGCTGGTTTTGGCGTGTTTTTTTGAGGATCAATTGGCGGTTTTGGCCTCGGTGATGCGTTGCTGGGCGAGGGTTTTCTGCGGGTCGTTCAATTGCGGGAGGGCCTGCTCGTACCAGTAGGCCGCACGCTGGCGGCTTTGCTTTTGGGGCGTGTCTTTGCTGTCGGGCAGCGACCACCAGGCGTCGGCCAGTTGCATCTGGCCCGGGGCGTCTGCGGGGTGGGAGATATCCTTGTTGGCAAGGTCGGCAAGCGTCTTGTCGGAGCCTTTGGCCAGCAGCGGCAGGCCCTCGGTCCACATCCCGCGAACGAAGCAGAGGAACCGACCGACGGTGAGGTTGGCACGCGCGTCGTCGGGGTGGTCCTTGAGATAATTGGCGGCCCTGGCGACGGGCTCGAGCTGCCGGCTGGCCTCGTGTACCCGCAGGTCCGTCGCGTGGACGCGGGCGATGGCGGCGGCGTCGTGCGAGCCGTAGACGATCCGCTTGGTCAGCACCATCGCCTGCGAAGCCATCCGCACGTCGTAGGTCGCCAGGGCCGCGTCCGCGATCTTCAGATACTGATCCACCAACTGCCCCGGCGGGACCCGCGCCCGGTCGAGCGACGCGGCCATGGCCGTCACCTTCATGTCGCTGGCATCGACGGTGAAGAGCTTGGCCATGTCGTCGATAATGCCGAACGCCTCGTCCAGGTCCCCGGCGTTGACCGCCAGCTCGCGGGCCTCGCGCAGCAGGACGAACTGGCGGACGGGATCTTCCCCCGAGATTGCCGCCTCCTTCCGGAAGGTCCGGGCGAGCTGGAGCTGACCGTCCGCCTCACGGTTGGCGTATTCGGCCTTGTACTGCTCTTTGAGCTCCTTGAGGACGGGAGATTGTTTCGACGAGTTGGGAACCGGCTGGCGGGAATCTTCCGACTGGCTTTGGGCGCGCGCTACGCCGGCCGCAAACAGGACCATCGCCACGAAAGCCAGCGCTCGACCTGGGCGCATGTCACAGATTTTACTGGCTGAAGCGAAGGGGACACAGACTTATTCCATCCCCGGCTCGAATTTGTCGACGAGATCGAAGAAGCGGTCGAGGCGGGTGACGGTGAGGACCTGGCGGAGCTTGGGGCCGCAGGCGGCGAGCTTGAGGGTCTGGCGGCGGGCCTTGCATTTGTTGGCGATCTGCACCAGCGCGCCCAGCCCGAGGCTGGGGAGCATTTCAACGCCGGTCAGATCGACGGCGACCAGCGTAACGCCCGGCTCCTTGGCCGCCTGGTCGATCTTCTGGCTGAGCAGCGCCATCTCTGCTTCGGTCGGGGTTCTTGGAAAAATGCGCGCGACGACGGCATTGCCGTGCCGCTCGACTGTGACCGGTGCGGATGCCGACGCGTCGCTCATGGGTCGTTCCTCGTCATACCGGCTTGCCGACGTACTTGATCCCGCGCATCGCAGTGGCCAGGGCCTCGGGGCGGTTGGCGTTGCGCAGGGCTTCGGTGCTGGCGATCAATCGTTCGGTGTACAACTGGAGCAGGTGCTGGTCGAAGGACTGCATGCCGCTCTGGCCGCCCTCGATGAATTCGGTGAGCTGGTCGAGCTTGTTTTCCAGGACGAACTTTTCCGTCACCGGCCCGCCGCGGAGGATCTCGACGACCGGCCGGCGTTTGCCGTCGCGCGTCTTCACCAGACGCTGGGAGATGATCGCCTCCAGCGAGTGGGCCAGTTGCCAGAGCAGCACCTTGTGTTCGGCGGGCGGGAACATGGCGATGATCCGCTCGATTGTCTGTGCCGCTCGCGCCGAGTGCACCGTCGCGAAGACCTGGTGCCCAGTGTCCGCGGCCCGCAGGGCGATGCGCAGGGTTTCGACGTCGCGTAGCTCGCCGATCAAAATGACGTCCGGGTCTTGCCGCAGCGCCTGGCGGAGGGCCTGGTCGAAGGAGGTGCTGTCGCTGCCGACTTCGATCTGCGCGATGGTCGAGCGCTTGTCCTGGTGGATATATTCGATCGGGTCTTCGACGGTGATGATCTTGAGGTCGTAATTGTTGTTGATCAGGTCGATCATCGCGGCAAGCGTCGTGCTCTTGCCGCTGCCGGTCGTTCCCGTGATCAGGGTCATGCCGCGCTGGGCGAGGGCAATGTCCATCACCGCCGAGGGAAGATTCAGGTCTTGAATCGAAGGGATGTCGGACTTGATCGTCCGCATCGTCATCCCCAGGCGGCCGAGCGTCTTGAAGGCACTGCACCGGAACCGTCCGGCGCCCGGCTCGGTGTAGGAAAAATCCAGGCCTTTGCCGGCCTCGGCGCTGACGTCTCCGCGAAGGTGCTGCGGGACCATGCGCTCGATCTGCGTATGAAGCATTTCTTCGGTGACGGCGCCATCTCCCGCGGCGACCAGACTTCCATGCAGGCGAAGAATCGGTGTCCGTCCGGCACGCAAGTGGATGTCCGATGCGCCCGACGTGAACGCCTTCTTGAACAGACCCGGAAAGTCCATTGCTAGATGAGCCTTTCTCCGCCGTGAAACTATACCGATTTGTGCAGGCAAGTCACCTGATCCCTGATCGAGGCGGAATTGCGCTGGCTGGCGGGCGGGTATGATAAAGGCGGATGAAACTTCTGAACGGCGCGATTGACGCAGTGCCCGCCGGCCCATGGGCGGTGGCCGTGAGCGGCGGGGCGGATAGCGTGGCGCTGCTCCGCCTGTTGCGCGGTCGCGACGACCTGTGGCTGCACGTCGTGCATCTGGATCACCAGACGCGCGGACAAGCCAGTACAGATGATGCGAGATTTATAGAAGAGCTTGCCGGGGAGCTTCAGGTTTCCTGCACGATCGTAGTGCGCAGCGAGATCGAGCCGGAGATTCCGCGTCTACCGCAGAACCTGTCGGCGCGGTATCGCGCGATTCGGATCGCGCTGTACCGGCGCGTGGTCGCCCAGCACCGATTGCAGGGGGTCATTCTCGCCCATCACGCCGACGACCAGGCGGAAACGGTCTTGCAGAGGTTGATTCGCGGCTCGGGATCCGCGGGTTTGCGCGGCATGGCGGGGCGAACGCGCATCGGCTCGGTGCTGGTGCTGCGGCCGCTGTTGTGCGTCAGTCGCGATGCACTGCGCGATTATCTTGCTCGAATCGGCCAGAGCTGGCGCGAGGACGCGAGCAATCAGTCGCCGCAATATCTTCGCAACCGCTTGCGCAAATGGCTCGCGGCTGAGCCGGACTTGCGCGGCGCGCTGCTGGAACTGGGGGCGGCTTGCGGGGCGCTGGGGCAGTGGACGATAGAGAAGGCCCCGCGACTCTGCGATGCGTTTGGGCCGCGCGAGCTTGCGGGTGTTCCGGCGCTCTTGGCGCGCGAGTCGGCGCGGCGGTGGCTGCTGTCGCGGGGCGCCCCGCCGGGTGAGTTGAGCGAGGCGTCGCTGGAGCGGTTGATCGAAATGGCCAATGACGCCGCCTCCGCGCCGCGGCAAACGTTCCCGGGAAACGTGCAGGTGCGGCGGCGCCAAGGGAGGATCGAATCGGCGCCGTAGCGGGGCGCCCGGCGCCAGTCCTGCCGTCCAAACGTTATCATCTTGTTCCGATGGTTCGCCTCGATCCGCAAACGCTGCTTTCCGCTTACGCCCAGGGGATTTTTCCGATGGCGGATCATTCGGGGCACATCCATTTTTACACCGCTGATCCGCGGGGGATCATTCCGCTGGACCAGTTTCACGTCCCGCACACGCTGGCGCAGCTGGTGCGAAGGGACCCGCCGGTCTATGAGATACGGATCGATTACGATTTCGCGGCGACGATGCGCGGATGCATGACCGGGCACGACGGCGGCAGCTGGATCACCGAGGAGCTGGTGGAGGCGTACAATGGGCTTCACGACATCGGCTTTGCCCACAGCGTCGAGGCATGGAAAGGCGGGGAACTGGTCGGCGGGCTGTACGGCGTGAGCATCGGGGCCGCGTTCTTCGGCGAAAGCATGTTCACCCGCGCCCGCGATGCCAGCAAAGTCTGCCTGGTGCACCTGGTGAACCGGCTCAGCGATCGCGGCTACGAGCTGCTGGACGCGCAGGCGACCACCCCCCATCTGAGTCGTTTCGGCGCAATTGACGTGCCCGCAGCCCTGTATCTTCAACGGCTGCGCCAGGCGCTGACGCGCGAATGCCATTTTGCCTGAGCGGATGCAATTATGCCGGCGTGAGCTCGAAGATACGGATTGGCTTCGGTCTCTCCGGCGCCGGTTCCGCGAAGAGGCGCAGCTGCCACGGGCGAAGGCGGATCCATTCGATGAACAGCTCGCCGGTTTGTCGGCCCGGTTCACCCAGCAGCACGACGCCGCCGGCGGACAGGTGGGACCTCCAGAACGGCTCGAGAAATTCCCATTGGGCGCGCTCGTAGAGGATGTCGGCGCCCAGGATCAGATCGAAGCTGCGGGCGAGCCGGTCGGTGCGCCAGTTCAAACGCCGGGTGGTGACCCGTGATCTGTACGGCAGGCTGTTGAGCTGCGCGAACAAGAGCGCCGGCGTTTCAATGTCGGCGAACATCACCTGCGCCCCCAGCGCCGCCGCCACCGTGCCGGACAATCCCATGCCGCATCCCAGGTCGAGAACGGCGGCGCGCCGGGGCAAGGAAAAAATAGCTCCCGACCCTATTTTTTCTCCCTCGCGGTCAGGCGGACGAAAAATAGGGCCGGGACGAAAAATAGGGTCGGGAGCTATTTTTTCCCCGGGGCGCAATCCCTCGCGTGCGATGAACCGGGCCAGCCCAAGGGCGCTGTCCCATAGCTCGGCCCAGTAGGGGAGGTGAATGTCCTGGTCGTTTTCGCGGCGGCCGGTGAGGCGCTCGCGGCGGTCGGCCTCGGCAGCCACGCGGTCCAGCACGACGTCGGGGTCGGCGACACGCGTGAACGGGAAATTCACCCCGCCGATCTGAACCTCCTGCGTATGGGTGGCGTAACTTCGGTGAATCCGCCACAGCAATCGTTTGCGCTGGCAGGCGAGTTGACGCGGGAAATCCATTTCCACAACAATATGGGAGGCGGTATCCTGCCGCACTCAAACTGTGGAGCAAGTGGTGACCGGTCACAAAACGCGCGGACGGCGGCTGAGGCTTGTTGCGGTGGCGGCCACTGCGGTTTGGCTGGTCGGATGCGGCGCGGAGCTGGAAACGGGCTACAGATATCGTCCACTTAACGCGTCCCCTGTCCAGCGCCGGGCGTTTTATGCCAGCCCCTACAGTCCGGAAAAGACGGCCGCCGAGCAGGAACAAAAGCAGGGCGGCCCAAGAGCGGGTACGGGAGAATAATTTGCAATTGCCCGTTAATCATAGGTTTATGTCGCCCATCGACGCTCTCTGTGGCCGAGGCAATTCATCACGATTCCGGAAAAGCTCTCCCCAACGGCCTAGAGTGTAATGAACATCATGCAGTTGGACGCCATTGATCCCGCAGAATTCGTGACCTCGGTTCAGCCTCTCCTGGAAGCGCAGAACCCCGACGCATTGCTGCGGCTGCTGGAGTCCCGCTGGCAATGCGACCAGATCACGGCCTTGTTGAAGAACCCCTCTTCGGATGTGAGAAAAGTCGCCTGCCTGGCGCTGGCGCTGGTCGGCGGCAGCTGTTGTATCAAAGACCTCGCTGCCCAGCTCAAACATCCTGACGCGATGGTCAACCAGATGGCCGAGCACGCGCTGTGGTCGATCTGGTTCCGTGCCGCAACCTTTGAAGCCAATCACGAGCTTTGTTGCGGCACGATGGCGCTGAACAAGAAGAACTACGACCGCGCGACGTGCCATTTCAGCCGGGCCATCGAGCTCGATCCTACCTTCGCCGAAGCCTTCAACCAGCGCGCCATCGTGAAGTATCTCCAGGAGCGGTACGACGAATCGATCGAGGATTGTCTGTGCGCTATCGAGCGGATGCCGTGCCATTTCGGGGCCTGGTCGGGGATGGGCCACTGCTACACGCAACAGGGCCGCTTCTGCGAGGCGCTGGAGTGCTACAGCAAAGCGCTGGAAATCAACCCTCACTTCGGCGGCATCCGCCAGGCCGTTTCTGTACTGAAACAAAAGCTTCAGTAGCATCTCAACGCACAGTCCAATGAACATTGCCTTTGCCGACTTCTGTCAGCTGCGTTACGACGTGCGCACCGTCGGCGAGGCGCCATTGGGAGGGACTGAGTCGGCGGCGTGCTATCTCACCCGCGCGCTGGCCGGGCAGGGGCATGAGGTGTTTCTGCTGGGCAACGTCCCGGCCGAGGGCGTCTATGAGGGGGTTCGATGCGTGGCGATGCGGAGCGGGCATTCGCTTCCGTGGCCGACGCTGGATGCTCTGATCTGCATGGGCCGGCCGGGCGATCCGGTGGCACTGGGTGGGGTACTGGCGCCCCGGACGCGGCTGATTTCGTGGCAGCAGCACGCCGCCGACCAGCCGGCGGTCCAGTTCCTTCGCGACCCGGTGCGGCGCGACGCGTACGACGCATTTGCCATGGTGAGCCGGTGGCAGTTGGAAAAATATCAGGCGGAATTTGGCATTGATCCTCCCCGGATGGGCGTGATGCGAAATGCGGTCGGGTTTGCCTTTGAGAAGCAGTTTGGCCCGGGCGAGGCGATCCTGCCGCACAAGGGCAGGCCGCCGGTCCTGGCGTACACCAGCACGCCGTTCCGTGGGCTGGACGTGTTGCTGGAAGTTTTTCCGCGGATTCGCCAGGCGGTTCCCGGCACGCGGCTCAAGGTGTTTTCCAGCACGGCGGTCTACCAGACCGAGCAGGCGAGGGACGAGGCGGGCTACGGGCATCTGTATCGCCGGTGCCGGGAAATAGATGGGGTTGAATACATTGGCTCGCTCCCGCAGCCGCAGCTGGCGCGGGCGCTGCGCGGGGTCTGGGTTCTGGCTTATCCCAACACGTTTGCCGAGACCTCGTGCATCAGCGTGATGGAGGCGATGGCCAGCGGTTGCCGGGTGGTGACGACGGAACTGGCGGCGCTGCCCGAAACCTGCGCCGGCTTCGCCCGGCTGGTCCGCGCCTGGCCCACGTCGCGACAGTATTTCGACGATTTTGTCGCGCAGACGGTCGAGGTGCTCCGCGAGGCTCTGGAGCAGCCGGCCGCGGTCGAACCACAGCTTC
>Ga0210396_10004309_pt1 | contig 13961 bp, 11 predicted proteins | sample IncBWH17OmetaG_FD_155466 | JGI IMG/M metagenome (GOLD analysis project Ga0210396, IMG submission 155466) | Forest soil microbial communities from Barre Woods Harvard Forest LTER site, Petersham, Massachusetts, United States - Inc-BW-H-17-O ...
CAAGCTCACTGCGCGCGAGCGCATCGGGGAACTTCTCGATCGCGGAAGTATGTTTATCGAGGTCGGCTTGCTCGTGGCGTACGACCGCTATGAGGGCCAGGCGCCCGCTGCCGGAGTGGTCACCGGCCTCGGTAAGATTGAGGGCCGCCCGGCGGTGATCGTCGCCAATGACGCTACCGTGAAGGCCGGGGCGTGGTGGCCGGAAACCATCACCAAAATCCTGCGCGCCCAAGAGATCGCCATGCGCAACCGGGTGCCGATCGTTTATCTGGTCGATTCGGCCGGCGTGAATCTGCCGTACCAGGATGGAATCTTCCCCGGCCAATACGGAGCGGGCCGCATCTTCTATTACAACTCGCTCATGCGCCGGAAATTACATGTGCCTCAGATCGCCGCGGTCATGGGACCGTGTATCGCTGGTGGCGCATATCTGCCCGCCCTGAGCGACGTCATTATTATGGTGGATGGCACCAGCTTCATGGGGCTCGGCGGGCCGAATCTGGTGAAGGGAGCGGTGGGCCAGGTCGTGGATGCCGAATCGCTAGGCGGCGCGCGCCTGCACACCGCATCCAGCGGCGTCGCTCACTTCATGTCCAAGGACGATTCAGCTTGCCTGGAACTGATTCGCCAAAAATTTCGAGCCATGCCTCCAGCGCCGCCGACGCCCAAAGGATCGCAACCACCCAAACCGGCGGAAGGTCTTTATGACCTGATGCCTTCCGATCACCGGCTGCCTTACAACGTCGAAGAAGCCATCGAGCGGATCTTCGATGGCGACGACTATCTGGAATTTCAACCCGATCATGCACCCGAGATGCTGTGCGCCGAGGCCAAGCTCTCCGGCCGCACCGTGGGGCTGATCGCCAATCGCCGCGGGTTTCTGAAAACCGAGAGCGGCGCGCGGATCGGCGGCATTATCTACACCGAGTCCTCGCGCAAGGTTGCCTACTTCGTCGAAAACGCCGAGCGCAACAATGTGCCGCTCATCTATCTTCAGGACGTCTCGGGATTCATGGTTGGAGTGGAAGCGGAGCGAGCCGGTATCATTCGGGCCGGAGCCGAGATGGTAGAAACGATGGCCTGCGCCACCGTGCCCAAAATTATTCTCACCATCAATCACGCCAGCGGCGCCGGCTACTACGCCATGGCGGGTCAAGGATTCGATCCTAACTTCACTTTCGGATGGCCCACTGCTCGCATCGGCGTCATGGAAGGCGATTCCGCGGTCCAGGCGGTGCACGGCCCGGAACTGGAAAAGCTGAAGGCCGATGGCCGGCCGGTTCCCGATGAGCTGAAGCAGAGCATTGAAAAAACACGCGCCGATTATGAGCGCTGGTTGGATGCCCGCCACGCCGCCGCGCGGGGCCACATGGACGCCATCATCGACCCTTTGGAGACCCGCCGGGTGCTCAGCTTCGCTCTGGAAGTAGCCTGCGCCTCCCAGCACCGGCAGCATCTCGCGCTCGAAACGCTGTAAAGAGTGTCTCCATCGATCGCCCTTGTTCTGATTTCAGAACAGAAGCCTCTCGCCGCGTCGCGCTGCCGGCAGCCTCCAGCCTCAAAACAATAGGCTTGGACCGTTTTGTTCGGGAAGCCGAACAAGTTTGATTTGGGCCTTACGAGTCAGGGGTATCACCTTAAATCCTCTAAGGATATAAAGGAAAAATGCCGATATTACCACGAGCCTTCCTATATGAGAACGCCTGTCCGCGGTCTGGCACGCTACTGGGGCAATCTTCCTGTTCGTACTAAGGGGCTGGTTGTCATCGCTTTACCTCTGCTGGCCTTCGTTGCTTCGACGCTGTTGATTCTTATCACAAGAAAAATGCAGGCCGACGCTACCGCGTGGGTTAGGCACAGCCAAGAAGTCCGTTTGGAGATCAGGGATTTTCGAGAAATGCTGGTTGAAGCCGAAGATTCGTTTAGAGGATATACGCTCGGAAGTAAGCAGGACTGGTCGAAAACACTAGTTAGCAAAGCGTCTGGTCTGGCATTACTTGTGAAAGACGATCCACAACAGAGCGAAAGAATCGGCCGTGTCGCGACGCTACTGCAGGAGCAGGTAACCGCCCTGGGCGGCGTTCGAAGCACGCAGGGCAATGAAGCATCCATGCAGCAATTCCTAACGTTGGAAAAAAAAGAGGGAGATGGCATTCGGCGGGAACTACGTGCGATGCAGGAGAGAGAACAGGTCCTGCTGGATAAACGCAGGATTGAGTTGGTACGCGTCGGGATGACGGTGCTTTACGGGTTGTATGGCAGCCTCGGAATAGGTTGCTTCGCCAGCATCCTTGGAATGATGCTCTTCAGCAAGGGCATTAGTAATCGAGTTCAAGCCTTGGAGCAGAACGCCTATCGGCTGCGCGATGGGCTGGCTTTGCCGGATGAGGATCACCCCAACGATGAGATCGGGCGTGTGGCTCGAGTACTGGTTCAATCCAGCGCATTGATCGCCGAGAAAAACGCCCGGCTGGAGGATGCAAAGGAGCAATCGGAGAAGGCCGACCGGGCAAAAAGCGAGTTCCTGTCCCGCATGAGCCACGAACTGCGAACGCCCTTGAATTCCATCCTGGGCTTTGCGCAAGTTCTCCAGATGGGCGGCGGGCTCCCTGCCCGCGCGCTGGAATGTGTCCAGCATATTCTCAAGGGGGGACGTCATCTTCTTCGTCTGATTGACGAGGTCCTGGACATCGCGCGAATCGAATCGGGACGATTACCCCTCTCGGTTGAGCCAGTGCTGGTTAGCGACGCGGTCTCTCAAACGCTTGAAATGGTCCGGCCCATTGCTGAATCCCGCGGCATCCAGATGGCCAGCGATACGTCGCACGATTGCCATCAGTATGTCATGGCAGATCGTCAGAGGCTTCATCAAGTGCTGCTCAATCTGCTGTCCAACGCCATCAAGTACAACAAAACCAATGGATCTGTCCGTATCACTTGCCAAGGGGAGAACAAGAACGCGGTCCGCATCAAAGTGGAAGATACCGGCACCGGCATCACGTCGGAAGATCAGGCCCGCTTATTCGCGCCTTTCGAGCGGCTGGCCGCTAGTCAGACGGATGTCGAGGGAACCGGCTTGGGGTTGGCGTTATCGAAACACCTGATTCAAGCCATGGGCGGAGGGATCGGCGTCCTCAGTCAGGTCGGAAATGGCAGCACATTCTGGATCGAGCTGCCCGTGGCCGAGGCGCCCGTGGAGCGAGTGCGCCGGCAAGAAGTTCTTACAGCTCAAACAGCCGATCCGGTTCCCCAATCGCTCAAAGTACTGTACATCGAAGACAACGTGGCGAACGTGCAATTGATCGAGCATGTGCTCTCCTTTCGCTCCCAGGTGAAGCTGCTGACCGCGATGCAGGGTCGGCTGGGATTGGAATTTGCCATCGAGAATCGTCCCGACCTGATCCTTCTGGACCTCCACCTACCGGACATCCGGGGAGATGTGGTACTTCGCGAACTCCAGGCAGACCAGAGGACCCGAGGCATCCCGACGATAATGATCAGCGCCGATGCGACACCCGGTGAGATACGGCGTTTGCGGGACGCCGGTGCGACGGACTATTTGACGAAACCGCTGGACGTCGAAAAGCTGTTGCACATACTCGATGAGCATCTCCGACGCGCTTCAGAAAACTTCGACCAGGTCCCGGTTGGAGGCGCTTGATGCGAGAGGTGGACCTCTCTTCTTCCAGTATCCTCATCGTTGACGATCAACAGGCCAATGTCGACCTGCTGGAACAAATTTTGGGGATGCAGGGATACCGGAGGGTCTACAGCACCACCGATCCACGCCAGGTGGCAACCCTCTGCAGCGAACTAACCCCCGACCTGATTCTCTTGGACCTGCACATGCCTCACTTCAGCGGCGTAGAGGTGATCGAACAACTTCGACATACCGCTTCGGATCTTTATTTGCCGATTTTGGTGTTGACAGCTGACATTACACCGGAAGCCAAGCGACAGGCGCTGCAAGCCGGAGCGAGCGATTTCGTGAGCAAGCCTTTCGACGTGACAGAAGTCTTGCTGCGAGTTCGGAATCTAATCGAGACCCGCCTCCTTTATTTGGAAGTTCAAAATCAAAATAACCGGCTCGAGGAAACAGTTCGTGCGCGCACCACGGCCCTTGAGGCTGCCCAGGATGCATTGGTGCGCAAGAACCAGGAGCTGTCGTCGGCTCTCGCCAAGGCGTCGGAAGTTGCGGAGCTCAAAAGCCAGTTCCTGTCGAACATCAACCATGAGATCCGAACGCCGATCAACGGCATCCTGGGCATGATCAATCTGCTGACCGATTTAGAGCTGAATGCCGAGCAACGGGAGTGCACGGAAATGTTGAAGTCGTCCGCGGATTGGTTGGTCAAGGTAATGAACGATATTTTGGACGTTTCCCAACTCGGTTCCGGCAAAGCAAGAATTGAGCACCGCACCTTCGACCCGCGAATCTTGTTGGAGGAGTTGTCCACGGTCTACCGGAGCCGCGCCCATGCCAAGGGTCTTAAGTTTTGCAGCACTGTGACTCCGGCCGTTCCTCTCCTCATGAATGGAGATTCGGGCAAACTGCGTCAGGTGTTAGATCAGCTGCTCGGCAATGCGATTAAGTTTACCGATAGCGGCCGCGTCAACGTCACCGTGGAACTCTTGCGTGAGGCAGAGGATGCATTAACCGTAAGATTCGCCGTCGAGGACACGGGAATAGGAATCACCGAAGAACAACGTCTCCGCCTGTTCGAGCCGTTCGTCCAAGGCGATGGCTCTTTGACTCGCAAGCATGGTGGCACCGGGATCGGTCTCGCTCTCTCCAAAAAGCTGGTCGAGCTGCAAGGCGGAGAAATTGGACTAGACGGTAGGCCCGGGGGCGGCACGACGGCGTGGTTTAGCGCGGTGCTGGAAAAGGTTCCCGCCGCGGATTTGTTGGAAGCAGGAGAAATCCCTACCTTGCGGTAACATAGTTGTGCTTCAATGAGCACAACTACCCAGCGCCGTGTCGCTCGCGCGCTCACGCCCGGCGGTCCGGACGTCATTGAAGTTGGCGTGGAGGACCTGGCTCCTCTGAAGGCCGGCGAAGCCCTCGTCGAAGTCGCGGCCGCCGGACTCAATCACGCTGAAACCTTGATCCGCTCCGATAACTACACCGTTCGCTTGCCGTTCCCACACGCCGTCGGTGGAGAGGGAGCCGGCACGGTAGTGGATACTGGGCCGGAGGTAAGCCTGGCCATCGGTACTCGTGTCTGCTGGGGCACGGTCCTTGGATCGTGCGCTACTCACGTGATCGCGCCCGCCTTTATGTTGGCGCCGATCCCCGACGCGCTCAGCTTCGAGGATGGCGCTTGCCTGGCCGTCGCCGGTCTGACGGCGGGAGGTCTGGCGCGTGTTTGGCCGGTGGAAGACCGTGTCGCCGTGGTGTGGGGGGCGGCCGGTGCTGTGGGTCGAATGCTGGTCGCGCTTCTGGCCGATCGCGGAGCGCATGTCATCGGCATCGCGAGCGGCCGGCGTGGGGAAGCAGTACGTGCTGCAGGCGCAGCGCACGTCATCGATCGCGCCAGCGAGGAGGTGCTGGCCGGGGTCCGCGCGCATACGGCCGGCCGTGGGGCAGCAGTAGTATTTGACCCAGTCGGCGCGGAAACTTTCGAGACTAGTTTGCAAATGCTGGCGCCGCGCGGCTGTCTGATCAACTACGGCGAGCTGTCAGGTCCGGTGCCCGCCATCAACCTGCATCGACTGTTCCCTAATTCGGTATTTGTGGGCAAGTACAACGGCATGCATTGGGTGCAGGGGCTGCAGGAGTTCGCCGGCCTGATCTCGGCAGCACTTACACTGGCTTTGAAGCGCCGGGCAATTATTAGCGATATCGCCGGACGTTTTCCGCTCGACCGCAGCGTGGAGGCTTATCGCGCGCTGGAATCGGGCGCTCCGGGCAAAGTCCTCGTGCTTCCGGGTACGTTTTGAGGATGGCAACCCGATGGCGGCCAGCGTAGACATCGAGAGCAAGCCTGATACGGGTCGGCGTGGTGGCGCTTCACGCCGTTGGGCAACAACTCAGCGGTGATTCTGTAAGTAACTGGTGTCGGTCTTGCCGGCGACAAAATCCGGATTGGCGAGGATGCGCTGATGTAGCGGAATAGTCGTATAGATTCCTTCCACCACGAACATGTCAAGTGCCCGGCGCATGCGAGCGATCGCCTCGGTGCGGTCTTTTCCATAACTGATCAGCTTGGCGACCAAGGAATCGTAGTAAGGCGGAATCACGTAGTCGGTATAAGCGGCCGTGTCTACGCGGATGCCGATGTCGCCCGGCAAATTGAACCCCGTGATGCGGCCTGGCGACGGCGCGAAGGTATCCGGATTCTCAGCGTTGATGCGGCATTCGATGGCGTGGCCGCGCAGAGTCACCGGCTGCGGAACGATCTCGGTCAGGCGGTGACCGGCGGCGATCAGGATCTGGCTCTTCACCAGGTCGAGCCCGCTGATCGCTTCGGTAACCGGATGCTCCACCTGGATGCGCGCGTTCACCTCGATGAAGTAAAGATGGCCATGCTCGTCCATCAGGAACTCGATGGTGCCCGCGTTGGTATAGCCGATGCTGCGCATGGCTTCGCGCAATCCGGCGGTCATCTTTTCGCGCAGCGCTGGACTGACGGCGGTGGACGGCGCCTCTTCCAGCAGCTTCTGGTGCCGCCGCTGGATAGAGCACTCGCGCTCGCCTAGAATCTCGACATCGCCGTGTTCATCGGCCAGTACTTGAAATTCGATGTGCCGCGGCGCCTCGATCAACTTCTCCATGTAAACATCGGGGCTGGCGAAGGCGGCCTGCGCTTCTTGCTGGGCCTGGGTGAGCAGCGCCGGCAAATCCAGCTCCTCACGCACCACCCGCATCCCGCGGCCTCCACCTCCAGCCGACGCCTTGAGCATCACCGGGTAGCCGATCTGATCTGCGATCGCCTGGGCCTCCTCCGCGCTCTTGAGGATCCCTTCCGATCCCGGAAGAATGGGGACTCCGCACTTTGCCATGGCCGCGCGGGCGTGCTGCTTCAAACCCATCGCGCGGGTGACCGAAGGCTTCGGCCCGATAAACTTGATCTCCGAAGTTTCACAAACCTCGGCGAAATCCGCGTTCTCGCTCAGAAATCCGTAGCCGGGGTGGATCGCATCGACGTTGGTAATCTCGGCGGCGCTGATTACCGACGGGATGTCCAGGTAGCTGCGCGCGCTCTTGGCCGGCCCGATGCAGATGGCCTCGTCGGCAAAGCGCACGTGCAGGCTGTGCCGATCCGCTTCCGAATACACGGCGACAGTCTTGATGCCCAGATCCTTGCAGGCGCAAATGACGCGTACGGCGATTTCGCCGCGATTGGCGATCAGGATTTTCTCGAACATGTCAGCGGGGACGAATCGCGAACAGGGCTTCGCCGTATTCCACAGCACGACCGTTTTCCATCAGCTTGGCCACGATGGTGCCGGACACCTCCGACTCGATTTCGTTCATCAGCTTCATCGATTCGATGATGCATAGCACCTGGCCCGGCTCGACCGAGTCGCCAACTTTGACGAACGGAGGATCGCCCGGCTTGGGACCTTCGTAGAACGTCCCGACGATTGGGCTCTTAACGATCACTTCGTTGGCGGCGGGCGGCGAGGCCACCATGCTCGTTGAAGTCGAAGGCGGCGAAGCTTGCCCGTCTGTGGAATTGGGCGAATGCCCGGTCATCGTCGCGGGAATGGAGATGTCCTGCATCGTTCCCATCGACCGGCGAATGCGGACGCGGTTGTCGCCCCGCTGCAACTCCAGCTCGGCGATCCCGCTGTCTATTACCAGCTGGATCAGCTCTTTGATCTCATCATTCGACATCTAGAGAACCATTAACTCCTTGGAAGTGGGTGTCAGGATTTCGCACCCAGTCTTGGTCACCAGCACGGTGTCTTCGATACGGATGCCGCCGAAGTCCTGGATGTAGGCGCCAGGTTCAATTGTAATCACCATGCCGGCCTGAAGTCTCGTCTTGTCGCGGCGGCCCACCCGCGGCGGCTCGTGGATTTCTAGGCCCAGACCGTGGCCGGTGGAATGCACGAACGCTTTTCCAAGCCCTTCGGATTCCAGCACTTGGCGCGCCTTCTGGTCCACGTGTCCGGCAGTAACGCCTTCGCGAACGGCGGCGATCGCGGCTAACTGCGCCTTCAACACGGCATCGTACATACTTCGAATCCGGCTTGTGACCTTACCGAAACACAAGACTCGGGTCATGTCGCTCATGTAGCCGTCCTGGCACGAGCCCATATCTATTAATAATAGTTCATTAACGCTGGTCTTCTGGTTTCCAGGCCGGGCGTGAGGCAACGCGCTGCGCGGTCCTGACGCCACGATGGTTTCGAAAGCCGGCTTCTCGGCGCCGAGCCGCCTCATTTGGAACTCGAGTTCGGCGGCGATGTGGGATTCCGAAACACCGGGTCGAATCGACTGTACCGTTTTCTCGAACGCCTGCGAATTAGTCTGGACGCTGCGGCGGATGCGATCGATCTCGTCTTTGGTCTTGACCATTCGTAAGTTCTCGATAACCGGACCTATGGGCTTGAGCGAAGTCCCCAGCGGCATGGCCTCTTTCAACCGGCGGTGAACGTCGTAAATCATACGCGTGGCCTCGAAGCCGACGCGCTTCAGTTTCCTGCTTTGAATGGCTTCGACGGCATAGGGATCGACCGGACCACGCGGAGCGATCTTGACGGCGCAGGTGCATTCCTCAGAAGCTTGAATCGTGAATCTAGGATCGGTGAACAAGGTTTGCGATTCGGGAGTGACCAGCAGCAGACCGTTGTCGCCAGTGAACCCGCTCAAGTAGCGGATGTTCGGCAAAGCGGACACCAGCAGCGCGTCGATCTTCAGCTCAGCGAAAGGAATCACGGAACCAGCAGCAGCTTTCCACTACTTTGGCGGCCTTCCAGGTCGCGATGCGCTTGGGCAGCTTCAGCAAGTGGATAGACTTTGTGAATATGGATCTTGAGCTTGCCTTCGCTGACCCACTTCAATAGATCGCCGGCGCGCCAGGCCAACTCTTCGGGAGTGGAAGAATAGTTCGCGAGCGATGGACGAGTCAGGAACAGCGAGCCTTTCTGGCTTAGAATCAGCGGCGCGAAATCTGGGACCGGGCCGCTGGCATTTCCGAAGCTCACCATCATGCCGCGCGGACGCAGACAGTCGAGACTCTGCATGAAGGTCGCCTTACCGACCGAATCATAGACGACGTTCATCTTGCCTTTGACTTTGGGGACGAAATCTTCCTTGGTATAGATGATGACTTCGTCGGCGCCGCCTTCCTTCGCTTGCCGCGCCTTTTCTTCAGTGCCGACGGTCGCGACCACGTGTGCTCCACGCATCTTAGCCATCTGCACCAGCAATCGACCGGTGCCGCCGGCCGCGGCATGAATCAGGCACGAGTCGCTGGATTTCAGCGGATAGGTGGAGTGAGTCAGATAGTGCGCGGTCATGCCTTGCAGCATCACGGCGGCCGCGGTTTTGAAATCGAGCGAATCGGGAATCTTTACCAATTGCCACGCGGGGACCACCGCATATTCGGCGTAGGAGCCGCGCGCCATCGCATACGCGACGCGGTCGCCTGGGCGCAGATTGGTGACATCGGGACCGACCGCTTCAACGGTTCCGGCGCCTTCGTTGCCAAGCACCACCGGCGGAGTTGCGGGATAGAGCCCGATGCGGAAATACACGTCGATATAATTGACACCGGCCGCGGCGATTTTGACCAGTGCCTGGCCCGGGCCTGCCGCAGGCTTGGGAATGTCGCCATTTATCAGGTTCTCAACGCCGCCAAATTTCTCAACATAGACAGCTTTCATAGGGTTCGTAGTTTTCTCCGGAGATGGATGGTTGCTGCGTACAAGATCAGGTACAGCAAGGTGAAGGGAAACAGGACCAGTCGCGCGAGTGCGCGGACGGCGCCGGTGCCGGTGAGGCCGGCGCGGAACAGGACAAAATGGCGTATGGCTCCGATGTGGCCGCGATCGAGCCAGAAATAGTCGCCGTTTTCGTTGAGCACGAAAACTTTTCCGGAAAGACGCGCGGCCAGCATCCATTTCCATTTGGTCATAATGGGCTCGGCCGAGCAGATGATTCCGACGATGACGTAGCGGTTGGCGGCCAGTTGTTTATAGAGCCGCTGGCGCGAGCGGCCATCGGGATATTCGGTGACGCGGTACACCGTTCCGAGCTCAGTTCGGAAATTCTTCGGGGCTCCGGCGTAGCACGTTATGAGATCGGCCTGCATTTGCGGGTGGTGATTGTAGAGGCCGCTGAGCAGCTCTTCGAACAAGTCGCGGCTGCCGCTTTCGACAAGGAGGACGCGGGAGAAGGGCGGGACGGATCTCGTGAGAAAATAGCGCATTCGATGGCGCGTCTACGTCAGCTCGAAAAAGGCGGACACGGAAGTGGAGAAGCCGGGGAGGAGCGGGTCGTCGATTTTCTGATCGGCTTTCAATTCGCGGATGGAGTCCTTGGAATAGACCATGACCGATCTGGCATCCGGATAAACCACCCAAACCGATTGCGAACCGTTGCCAAGGTAGGCATCGATTTTGCTCCTGAGGTGTACTTCTTTATCGTCTGGAGAGATGACTTCGATTGCGATTTCCGGAGCGCCGCGGAAGATGCGCTCTTCAGTGGATAGCCGCTCCCGTCGGACAACGCTAACGTCTGGGACTAACGTATGGTACTTTCCGACATCAAAGCCGGCGCCAATAAGCAATGTGAACTCAAACTGCAGAAGGCTCTTAGCAATCTTGTTCTTAATCAAGTCGTGAATTGTCGGCGGGATTGACAGTCTGACGATCTCGCCTCCGATGAGTTCGTCTTTAACGTGATTTCCGTTTTTATCGAACTCGTCCGGCAGAGCGAGGTGCTGCTCGGAGGTCAGGAGCGCCGTGGCGGGCATATCGCTATTTTAGCGCGCGACGGTGCTATACACCCCAGCAGTAGTCTTCTACAACCTTGTCGATGTTTTCGTCCTGCTCGGTCAGCCGCATCAGCTCCAGGCTGATGGCGTCGACGAGGGCGTGCCAACTGGCCTCGATCACGTTGTCCGAAACACCGACCGTCGCCCAGCTCTTGCGATGATCGGACCACTCGACCAAAACACGCACCTTGGCGGCGGTGCCTTTCTTGGAATCGAGCACGCGGACTTTGTAGTCCGTCAGCCGGACGTCTTTGATGTTGGGATAGACCGAGGACAGGCACTGGCGCAGGCACAGATCGAGCGCGTTCATCGGACCTTGGCCGGTAGCGGTAGCCGTATGGACACTGTCCTGGATACGCAGGGTCACCGTGGCGGTAGTGCCGCCGATGAGCCGCGTGGTGACGTCGTAGTTCACTACTTCAAACAGGCTGAAGCCGGGATGCAGCGCCTGCCGGACCAGCAGCTCGAAGGTGCCTTCGGCCGCTTCCAGCTCATAGCCCTGATGCTCCAATTGCTTGATGCGTTCGAGCAATTGCCGGCGCGCGTCTGAATCCAGCCGTTCGGCCAGACCATGCTGCTTGAGCTTATAAAGAACGTTGCCACGCCCCGATAGATCGCTCAACAGGACTCGCTGCCGGTTGCCGACACCCTCCGGCTTCACATGTTCATAGGTCGCCGAATCCTTCAGAACCGCGCTGACGTGCACGCCGCCCTTGTGCGCGAATGCACTATGCCCTACATAAGGCTGATCGTTGCGGACCGGAAGATTGGCGACCTCGGCGATGTAGCGCGCCACGGTGGTGAGATTTTGCAAATTATCTCTACCGATAGTGTTGTGACCGAGCTTGAGCTCGAGATTGGCGATGATCGAAACCAGATTCGCGTTGCCGCAGCGCTCGCCATATCCGTTGATGCAGCCTTGCACGTGCGTACAGCCGGCTTCGACGGCGGCCAGAGCGTTGGCCACCGCGACATCGGCGTCGTTGTGGGTGTGGATCCCGAGCACGCCGTCAAAGCGCTTGCGCACGTCCGCGACCACTTCCGTGATGCGATGGGTCAGGTTGCCGCCGTTGGTATCGCACAGGCAGAGAATATCGGCGCCGGAGCTCTGGGCGGCTTCGAGCGTGCGCAGCGCGAAGTCCGGATTCGCGTTGTAGCCGTCGAAGAAGTGCTCGGCGTCGTAGACCACCTCACGGCCATGGTCTTTCAAGTACTTTACTGTTTCCGAGATCAGCTTGAGATTCTCTTCTTCGCTGATTCCGAGAGCCCGGTGAACATGCAAGTCCCAGCTTTTTCCGAAAATCGAAATGGTGGGCGTAGAGGCGTCCAGCAGAGCCCGGACGTTCGGGTCATGCTCTACTTTATTCTTCGAAAACCGAGTGGACCCGAAGGCCGTCAGCCGGGCGTGCTTCAATTTCAACTGTTGGGCGCGCTCGAAGAATTCCTTGTCCTTGGGATTGGAATTGGGCCAGCCACCCTCGATGTAATCGATACCCAGCTCGTCCAGCTTGCTGGCGACAACCAGTTTGTCGTCTACGGAAAAAGAGACGGACTCGCCTTGGGTGCCGTCCCGGAGCGTGGTATCGAAAGTCTGAATACGCATAAAGCTACTTGTTGCTGACTGCCGCGGCCTCCTGTTCCTGCGGCACGCCGGTCTCCTTCCGCTTCTTCAAGAATGTCATCATCTCGCGCAGCTCCCGGCCCACCCGTTCGACGGGCTGATCGCGCGCCGCTTCCCGCATGGCGAGAAACTTGTGCCGGCCGGTTTTGTTCTCGGCAATCCATTCGCGGGCGAACTGGCCGGATTGGATCTCGGACAGAATCTTTTTCATCTCATCGCGCGTTTGCTGATTGACGATCCTCGGGCCGCGCGAGTAATCGCCGTATTCCGCCGTGTCTGAAATCGAATAGCGCATATAGCCCAAGCCGCCCTCGTATATAAGATCGACGATCAGCTTCAATTCGTGTAGGCACTCGAAATAGGCGATTTCAGGCGCGTATCCGGCTTCCACCAGGGTTTCAAAGCCCGCCCGGATCAGTTCGCTGACTCCGCCGCACAGAACCGACTGCTCGCCAAACAGATCGCTTTCGGTCTCTTCACGGAACGTGGTTTCGATGACACCCGCTTTGAGACAGCCCAGGGCCAGCGCATAAGCCAGGGCGTTTTCGAGCGCGTGACCGGAGGCATCCTGATGGATGGCGACCAGCGCCGGCACGCCTACGCCTTCGGTAAACAGCTCGCGGACGCGATGTCCGGGCGCTTTGGGCGCGATCATCGTGACGTCGACGCTCGCCGGCGGCTTGATCTGTCCAAAATGGATGCTGAAGCCATGGGCGAACATCAGGGTCTTGCCTTTGGCCATGTGCGGGGCGATATCTTTCTCGTACAGGTCGGCCTGGATGTGATCCGGAACCAGGACCATGATGACGTCCGCCTCCTTGGCCGCATCGCTCACCGGCAGCACTCTTAAACCCGCCGCCGCAGCCTTGGCGTTGCTCTTACTCGACCCATGCAAGCCGACCACGACCTTCACTCCGCTATCGCGCAGATTGAGCGCGTGAGCGTGGCCCTGGCTGCCATAGCCGATGATGGCCACCGTTTTGCCGTTAAACAGGCCCAAGTTTCCGTCTTTTTCGTAGTGTCGTTTTGCCATAGTAAATCTCTAGTTTCTCGTTTCTAGTTTTTCAATTTCTACGTGCTGGGCCTTTGGAACCGGCGGCGACAAGCGCAGTTTCTTGAGTTCGAGCGAAACGGCCACGGCGCCGGAACGGGTCACTTCGATATCGCCGTAGCTGCGCATCACGTCGATGAATTCGTCCAGTTTTTCCGAGTCGCCGGTGGCTTCGAGCGCGAAGCCTTCGGTGGATGAGTCAACAACGCGGGCACCGAAGATCTCGGATTCCTTTAAGATGGCCGCGCGGTTCGAGAGCGCACTACGCACGCGCAGCAGCGCCATTTCCCGTTTTACCGACGGTGTCTCGGTGAGGTCGGTCGCTTGCAGAACAAGATCG
>Ga0210396_10004311_pt1 | contig 13957 bp, 11 predicted proteins | sample IncBWH17OmetaG_FD_155466 | JGI IMG/M metagenome (GOLD analysis project Ga0210396, IMG submission 155466) | Forest soil microbial communities from Barre Woods Harvard Forest LTER site, Petersham, Massachusetts, United States - Inc-BW-H-17-O ...
AAGCATGCGCCAGTTGCTCCAGACGACGTCGGCTTCGAGCTTCCAGGGCGCCACCGGACGAAACGCGTAGGCGATGCCGACGCTCTGGGGCAGTTGGATCGACGTCTGGGAATGCGAGGGGCCGATCGGTGGAATGCCGTTGGCGGTGACTTCCGCCGGACCGTCGATGTTCAACTTGGCGGCCGAATGGTAGATGGCGGCAAAGGTATTTCGGTCGTCAATTTTCCACATCAGTCCGGGTGAAGCGCCGACCGCCCAGCCGTCGCCGTGATATCGGAAGTGGCCCATCGGGGTGGGCGGTGGGCCGAGCGGCTGCTTGTGCTCCAGATCGAGGCTGCCAAAGTAAACGTTGAGCCCGACCCCCAGCGAAAAGTTCTCGGTAACCTGGTAGGCCACCGTCGGCTCAATATTGATCACATACAAATGACCCTTGGTAAACACGGTCGCGAACGGCGTGTTCTGGCCCCAGTCCTCGTTGATGCCAAAGACGTTGTTGACACCCAGGCCGAAGCGGAAATCTTCCAGGCCGAAATCCGATTCGGCGTAGACTTGGGGCAGGAACGAGAGCTTGTCCATTGTAGCGTCGGCAGTCGGGCCATCGAATCGGTAACTGGGATCGATCAGATATCCACCGACCAGAAAGTGGGTCCCCTGAAGCTGGGTGAGGCCCGCCGGGTTGTACCAGATCGCCGAGGGATCGTCCGCCTGGGCGGCAAAGGCGTCCGCCTGTCCGGAGGCGCGGGGACTTTGTTGAAGGACCTCGAACCCGCCGCCGAACGCCCGCGGCGCCATTACGACGGCAATCAGCGCCGCCAGTGCAATAACGAATTGACCGGAGGCGAAACGTGGAATACCCATGGATGTGTTCCTCATCGCAGCGGCGTCCGCAGCGTTAAACTGTGCGGTCTGCGACAGTCGCATCATCGGCAGCGACTTGAGCGGCCTTTATCCGGGGGCAAAAGCAGGCGCCGGATGGATCCCCCGGCGCGCCGGTCCCAAATTGCGGGCTGCGGCACGTCAATCCGGGCCGCAATTGTTGGACCCACATCTATCGCAGCTTGCTGCTATTTGATGCGCCGGCCGCCTTGCCCTCGAAACCCGATACAACCCTCCGAGATTCTCCAACCGACCGCAAGCGACTCGACATCTTGACGATACTCTTAGCAGAGCCGGTTGATTCGCGGCCGCCCGGTTGCGACGCGCGGACAGTTGGCGGGATTTCGACTGAGACAAATCGGATGTCGACGGGCCCCAAATACGAGGGGATGGGCGAGCTGGCGGCGGCGTACCAGGAGTACGACCGCGCGCTGCGTATTCGCCAGGCCCGGCTGGGGTATCTCCTGGGGCTGCTGCTGATTCCGACCGGGTGGATGCTGGACTACTTTGTCTATCCGTCGCTGGTCCGGCCGCACCTGGAAATCCGTCTGTGGTGCAGCGCGCTGCTTCTGCCCGGGTTCCTGATCCTGTTCACGGCCTGGGGCCAGCGGCACGCGCGCCTCACCGACAAGGGCTGCACGATCATTCCCATGCTGGCGGTCTGCCTGATGATTTACAAATCAGAGGGCGCGATGTCGCCGTACTATTCGGGGTTGAATTTCACGCTCGTCGGTGCGTGTCTGGTCCTGCCCTACACGCTGCGCGAGGGGGCGTGGTTCACTATATTCGTGACGGTGACGTATCTGGCGGCGTGCGTGATGCACGTGATCGTGCGGCCGGCGGATGCGGTGGACCGGCAGTCGATGGTGCTATTCAACGGCACCTTGGCGGCGAACCTGTATTTCGTGCTGGGCAACGGCATTATCTGCGCCGCCGCCTGTCACTACCGATTTATCCGCCGCTTCGAGGACTTCCGCCTGCGCCACGAGCTGGACGTCAACAATAAAGAGCTGGCTTCGACCTTGAAGAAATTGAAGGAGACCGAAGTCCAGCTCGTGCAGTCCGAGAAGATGAACGCGCTGGGCAAGCTCTCGGCGGGGCTGCTGCACGAGATCAACAACCCCTTGAACTTCACCTTCATGGCCCTCCAGATGGCCGAGCAGGAGGCCGACGGAAACGAGAGTCTTCAGGACACGCTCAAGGACATCGGACAGGGGATGACCCGCGTTCGCGGCGTGATCTCGGACCTGCGCACCTTCGCCTATCCCACCAGCGACAGCGACCGCGAAGAATTCGACATCGAGGACGCGCTGACCACTGCCTTACGCCTGACCGCGCACGAGCTGAGCGGGATCAAGATCGACCAAGCCGGCGTCAAACACACCCGCGTCTCCGCCGGCAAGACACAGGTCATCCATCTGTTCATGAACCTGCTGGTGAATTCTGCGCAGGCGAGCAACAAGGTGAAGGCACAGCGCGAGCCGAAGATCGTCATCGCCTGCCGGGAAAACGGGGAGCGGGTGGAGGTTTCGCTGACCGACAACGGGACCGGCGTCAAGAAGGAGTTCCTGCCGCGTCTGTTCGATCCGTTTTTCACGACCAAGGACGTGGGCCAGGGGATGGGTTTGGGCCTGAGCATTTGTCACACGATCGTGAAAAACCACGGCGGCCAGATCGCCATTCAAAGCGAGGAGGGGCAGTGGACGACGGTCACGTTCGATCTGCCCGCGGTCACGGCCGCCGCGTTCAAAACCAATCCGACGGCCGGGGGGACGTCGTCGGCATTCAAGGACACTGAGGAAGTCGCGCCAGGGAGTATCGCGGCATGAATCCCGCTTACGACTATCGCAAATACGCCGTGCTCTACGTCGACGACGAAGAGCAGGCGCTAAAGTATTTCAGAAAGGCCATGGAGAAGGACTTCGCGGTCCTGACCGCGACCAACGTCGCCGACGCCAACGCCATCGTCGACAAGGAAGCGGCGCGGATCGGTGTGGTCATCACCGACCAGCGGATGCCGGGGGCGCTGGGGGTCGAGCTGCTCAAGCGGCTCAAGCAGCAGTGGCCGAACATCGTGCGGCTGCTGATCACGGCGTATTCGGAAATCGACAGCGCCATCGAGGCGGTCAACTCCGGGGCCATCTTCAAATACATCACCAAGCCCGCCGACCTCAAGGAGCTGAAGGAAACGCTCAAGCGGGCGATGGAAATCTTCCTGAGCACCTGCGAACGGGAAACCCTCCTGCGCGAGCGGCTGGTGGTGATCCAGCGGATGATCGTCGCCGATCGCGTCCGCAGCCTGGCGGCGATGGCGGGGGGAATCTCGCACCACCTGCGGAATTCGATGACGGCGCTCACCTGTTATCTTGAAGAGACTGCGCCCAAGGCCGCCGGGGGCGTCGCGACCGACCCGCAGTTCGCCGAGCAGCTCTGGGCGCTGGCGCACAAGGAACGCGACCATCTTCTCCAGATCATTCAGCGCGTCGGGCAGACCGCCGGGGAAACGCGCAAGACCTTCGAGAACGAGCTGGGTGGCGACGAGCTGATTAAGCGTGGAGTGCTGGCCGCCGTCAACGTTTCAGGCCGGAACATCCAGACCACGGTGGATCCGGCGGCGCCACGACTGAAGCTCGACCCCGACGCCGCCACGACCGCGCTCAAGACTTTGATCAATTATGTAGCCCGGCTCAGTGAATCCGCCGACAAACTGACGATTGCCGTGACTCCGGCGACGATCGCGCAAAAGCCCGCGGCCTCGATCCGCGTCTGGGGGGGATCCAAGCCCTGGACGGAGCAGGACGTGGCGGCGTTTTTCACGCCGTTCGCGTTTCCCGCCAGCGATCCTTCCGACCTGGGTGTCGAGCTACTGGGGGCGTTTTCCGTAGCGTATCAGCACGGCGGCGACATCATGATCAACCGTGCGGCGCCCGCCGGCCCGGGCTTCGAGCTGCTGCTGCCGGCCGACCCGGCGCAGGTGCAGCGGCCCGATTTGCAGGAAGGCTTGCTGGAGAAGCTGTTCACGCACTTCGAGACCGCCGCGGCAACGTCGTCCCCGGCACAGCCGGTCCCCAAGGCCGCGTAAAGACAAGTAAACGACGAAGACACGAAGATCACGAAGAACAAAGATTTGGAAAGAGATGCGGGGCCGCCGGTGACACGGGTTTTTTACCCGTGCTGATGACGTTTTATGAGGAGTGACTCTGCTTGTGATGCTCAGCACGGGTTAAAAACCCGGTCACGAAAACGTCCGTCGTCTTTCCTGCATTTCTTCGTGTCTTTCGTGGTGACTCATCCTCTCCTATTGCTTGAGCGATTCGACACTCGAGTTCCACTTTGTTTTGTCGATGGCGGCGAGTTGGAAGTCGGCGTCTTTCAGGCCGGCCGGGGGATTCATGACGATGTCGGTCAGCTCGGTCGTGGCCCGCTGACTCTGCTTGTCCTCGGTGTCCACGCGAACCGGCATGTGCGAGGCCTGATCGACCCATACGTCGATGGTACGGAACCGCCGGGCCAGTTCTGTTCCGGGTTTGGGCGTCAGACGGATATGAACGGTGTTCTTCGGATCGTCCTTTGCCGGCGGCACCAGTTGCACGTCCGACTCCTGATGCACGTCCGCCGGCGATTGGCCGATCGGCAGTGGGAACGGACCCTCGCCGAGCTTGAAGAGGTTCATCCTCTGCCCCGGCTGGAGCACCTCGCGTTTCACTTCATTGTGTGAGCGGTAATTGCGGTCGGTGAGCCAGCGATCGTCGAGCAGATATTCGGTCTTCTCATTGTAAATGCGATTATTTGAGATCCGCTGATCGAAGGCGACGTGTATACGGGCGTCGCTGTCGCTCTTTCTCTGGAAGTACACGTTGCCGGCGTGCACGACGTGGTCGCCCACATCATCCGTCTCGGTGAGCCGGACTTTCGCCGAGAATTCCTTGAGATTCTTGCCGACCTGATCGAGCTGCCCCAGGACCTGATCGACATTGGTCTCGGCCGCCCAGCCCGCCGGCAGACTCCAACCGGCCAGAACGATCGCAACCAACAACGCGGCGTGGCTTCTCATTGACATCCAATCGATTAGACACCCCCGGCACCAAAAAGCTAGTCCCGGGAGTTGAGCGCACCAGCCGCGTCAGAAGTTCATTGCCTCAGAAAACAGGGAGGCCGAAGAGTGTCTTCATCTGCGTAATCTGCCCGGCAGTGCCTACGATCAGTCCGAAGGAGATTGCGATGAGATACTGGATCCTGATCGCCGACGCCGCCGGGGCCCGGGTCTTTTCCGCGATCGCGTCCAAGGCCCCGCTTCATCTGGAACGGCAGATCGCCAACCCCGACGGGCGGGCGCGGACGCAGGACCTTGTGACCGACGAGCCCGGCCGCTATCGCAAAGGGGCCGAGCCCAAGTCGGCCATGGATCCCCGCACCACCGCCCACGAGGCGGTGGTGGAACAGTTCACCAGGGACCTGGTCGAAATGCTCGATGAAGAAGCCCGCCGTGGGAACTTTGATTCCCTCGCCATCGTCGCTCCGCCGCACTTGCTGGGGCTTCTGCGATCGGAGTTGACGCGCCAGCTCACCAGCCGCCTCAAGGCCACGCTGGCCAAAGACCTGGCGCACATCGGGGCCGATCAACTCCGCCCGCATCTGACGCCGGTATTTACCCCCGGCCTCTTCGCCTGAACGGGCATGGGCAAGAAAAGCCAGCTTTGGCGCGGTGGCAACGCCCGTCCCCTAGCCGTTGCTCGCCGCACTTCTGATCCTTGGTCCTGTCGTACTTCTCCGCCTGCGGGGAATTGAACCCAGACGCTGCTTTGTCCAACCTTCTGCTCCAACTCACCCTCCCGGCGGTCTGGGCAAACCTGCGGTTGCGTCAAACCCGGCAATGTGTTAGCAAGAAATCGATAAATCGTGCAGTTTGGCTCACTTTGGCTCATGTTTTTGGGTTGCACATGAGCCACGATGAGCCATCAGGCTCAAGCGACCGCTCGGGCGGCTTTTTGCCACGGCCGGGAACCGTCCCTGTCAATTGGACCCGGTTGGGTTCTCCGGGGCAGCTTCGGCAATTTGGTCGGTCAGCTCCCAGCCGCCGCCTAGGGCTTTGTACAGGGCGATGAGGTCAGTCGAGACCGTCTGTTCGCTCACAGCGAGTTGGTCCTCGGCCACGTAGAGGGACTGCTCGCTGGTGAGGACGTTGAGGAAATCGACGACGCCGGCCGTGTTGAGCTGGCGGGCCAGCGAGACGGCCCGGCGATTGGCTGCGACTGAACGCCGCAACGCCTGCAGACGGGTTTGCTCCTTGTCGTAAGCGACCAGCGCATCCTCCACGTCGGCCAGCGACTGGATGACTGCCTGGCGGTATTGAATATACGCTTCCTGGGCGCGGGCGTCCTGAACGTGGATATTAGCCTGCACCTGGCCGGCGCTGAAGATTTTCCAGCTGACGCTGGGGCCGAAAGACCACGTCCCGCTGCCGCCGTCGGCGAATTTTTTGAGCGACAGGCTCTCGAGTCCAAGCGAACCGGTGAGGTTGAATTTGGGGAACAGATCCGAGACGGCAACGCCAATGTTGGCGCTGGCGGCGGCGAGCTGGCGCTCGGCTTCGCGGACGTCGGGGCGACGGCGGATTAGCTCGCTGGGCAAGCCTGCCGGCACGACCGGCGGCCCCGCGGGCAGCGGCGCGGGCGGTGAAAGCTCCTGCTCCATCTTTTCGATCGGCTCGTCCAGCAAAACCGCCAGTTGGTGAATCGACTGCGCGATCTGGGTCTGGAGCGTCGGGATTTGCGACTCGGTGCTGGCAACCAGGGCCTCGATCTGCGCGACATCCAAGTCGGTGGCGATGCCCGCCTCGAATTTAGAGCGGGTAAGGTTGAGCGTATCGCGCTGAGAAACGACGTTGTTCTGAACAATCGCCAGCTCGTGCTGAAAGCCGCGGAGGTTGATGTAGTCGCGGGCGATCTCGGAGAGGAGCGTGACCAGGGCGTTGCGACGGGCCTCGACCTGAGCTTCCAAAGTGCCCTGGGCGGCTTCGATGGCCCGGCGGGTGCCCCCAAACACGTCAAGCTCCCAGCCGGCGTCGAAGCCGGCCTGATAGAGGTTGGTGCGGCCGAAGGCAAACCCGCTGGTGGCTTGGGCCGTGCCGGGGCCGGAGAACGCGACCGCGTTCTTGCTCGCCTGGCTGCGCGTGTATGACGCGGTTCCGTTGACCATCGGGAGCAGGTTGGCCACGTTGAACTGCACCTGCGCCCTGGCTTCCAGCACGCGCGCCTGGGCCAACTGGACGTCGAGATTGGAGTTCAGCCCGCGGCCGATCAACTCGTTGAGTTTGGGATCGTCGAAGGTGTCCCACCAGCGGCGCAGGTCGATCTGGGCGGCGGGCTGGGTCGCCGGCTGCGTTGCTGAGGGTTCGGTCGCGGCGGGCTGCGTGGCCGCGGAAAAACGCGACGGCACGTGCATCTCCGGGGGATGATAATCGGGGCCGACCATGCAACCGCCCATTGTGGCCGAAATCAGGATTGCTGAAAGCGTCTTGACTATTGTCCTTCCCATTGTCACCTCATGAAGTTTTCAATTTGCGATTTGCAATCTGCGACTGAACAGCGGCGGCCTTGCCGTTCGGCAATTGCAAATCGCAAAATCGGCAATCGCAAATGTCTCACGATCCTCTGCTGTTAATCGGCGGCGCCTCGATGTACACGTCCATCTGCTGCCCGACGTAGACGTTCAGTTGATCGTGCGGGAACCCGTAGAGGACCTGGAGTACGCGGGTGTCCACGCGCTCGGTGGTGTCGCCGGTCAGGGATTTCTTGGGCACAACGTACGGCTCGACGCGCACGAATTTCAGCTCGGTGTGCAGGTCGGGATTACCGCGGACGTAGGCGATGGCCCGCGCGCCGGGGCTGAAACGCCAGGCGTCGTTCTCGTCGATGTCAGTGCGGACATTCACCTGCCGGGTATCTCCCAGAACCATGAGCGGCGTCGCCAGCGGGCCGACCTGCGCGTACTCGCCCAGGTGGACCTTCACCTGGAGCACCTGCCCGGAAACGGGAGCGCGGATGATACGCCGTTCGATCTCGGTTTTCGTCTGCTCGACCTGTGCCTGGGCCGAGGCCAGTTCAACGTTGGCCTGGCGGAAGCGCGAATCGGCGCCGGCAACGCCGAATTTGCGACGGCTCAATTCCTCCTGGGTGATGGCGCGGGGATCGGAGACGGCTTGATACAGCTCGAGCATGTGGGTCATGTCGCCCAAGTTCGCTTCGGCCTCGGGAATCTTGACCCGCGCCAGCTGGACCGCAGCCTGGCGGACTTTCAACTCGGCGTCGAGGTCGCGGGTGTCGACCTTGAAGAGCATGTCGCCGGCCTTGACGTCCTGGCCGATCTTCACCGGAATTTCCGTGACGACGCCGGGCACCGGGGTGCTGAGCTCGATGTTTTCGGTGCTCGCCTCAGTGATGCCGGCGCCGGCAATGTAGTGCCTGAACGGCGGCATCGAGGGCTCCGCCACCGGCTGCGCCACGGGCATCTCCTTGGCGGCGCTTTTCACAACGTAAATTCCGAACAGCAGTCCAAAGACCGCCAGGAGGGGAAGGATGTATTTGAGCATGACTTGCTCCGGTTCAGGGTTCTTGCGAGCCGAATGACGAAACTCGAATGACGAATGACGAATCAAATTCGAATAACCAATGACCGAAGCTCGAAACTGTTCCCGGTCAAGGTTCTTCGTTTCGTCATTCGCAATTCAGTCATTCGGATTTGATTCGTCATTCGTCATTCGAGTTTTCGAGTTTCAGCGGCTTCATTCCCGTAAACTTCCTCGGCGGACCTGGCCACCTGCACAATGTGCCCGTCGTCCATCTTGGCGATTCGGTCCGCGAAAGAGAAAATTCGAGCGTCGTGGGTGACGATGATCAGGGCGCGATTTTCGGCGCGGGCAACTTGGCGCAGAAGTTCCATGACCTTGTGCCCGGTATCATGATCGAGCGCGCTGGTCGGCTCGTCGCAGACGATGAGGCGAGGTCCGTGCACCATGGCGCGGGCGATGGCGACGCGCTGCTGCTGCCCGCCAGACAGTTGTGCCGGCAGCGACCTCGTACGATCGCCCAGTCCGACGCGAGCGAGGATCTCCTTGGCGCGTTCGATAGCGGCGGTCCTTCTCACGCCGTTGAGCAAGAGCGGAATCGCGACGTTCTCGGCGGCGGTGAGTGTGGGCAGCAGGTTGAACGACTGAAATACAAATCCAATCAATTCGCCGCGGCGGCGAGTCTTCGCCGACTGGCTCATGTTCTTGAAGTCGTTGCCGAACACCGTGCATTGCCCGTCGTTTTGGTCGAGAATTCCGGCGATGACGGAGATCAGTGTGGTTTTCCCGCAGCCGGACGGGCCGACGAGCATGAGTAGCTCATCGGTGTGCACGTCGAGGTCGATCCCGCGCAGTGCGATGACGGCGGCGGCGCCGACGCCGTAGGTCTTGGTCACCCCGCGGCAGCGGACCGCCGGCTCCGTGCGGAGGGCGTGCGATTGCATCGGTGGCGCGAGAGTAGTCATCATCGACCCTACCCTTTGAAGACGACGGCGGGTTCAAGCCGGCGCACCTTCGCCGCGCTCAGGAGCGCCGGCACCATGCACGCCAGAATGATGCACCCGCCGCTGAACACCAAAAGCTGCCAGGGAAGGAACATTGACAGCCCGCTGCCCTGCACCAGCTTCCCAAACAATCCCGCCCCGCCAACGCCCAGGCCGTATCCCAGCCCGCCGGCAACCAGCGCCTGGAGCACGATCATCTTGAGCAGCGACCCGTCCGAAGCGCCCATCGCCTTGAGCATTCCGAAATAGCGGAGGTTGTCGAGCGTGAAGTTGTAGAAGGTCTGGCCGGCGATCGCGGTGCCGATGAACAGGCCCAGCACAACGACGATCCCGAAGTTGATGGCAATCCCCGTTTCCTTCACCACGTAGACGGCAGTCAGCCGGCGAAATTCATTGGCGGTGTACGCGGCCTGGCCGGTCGCGGCGCGAATCCGCGCGCACAGCTCGTGCCGGTCCACACCGAGAACCGCCTTCACCAGCACAAAAGTGAGCATGCGGCGTTGCTGCGGGGCCATGAGCAGCGCCTGCGAATACGACGAGTAAATCACCGGCTGCCAGAAGAACGGCTTGGTGATCCGGCAGAACCCGGCGACCTTCACGCGGTGATCGTTGATCTCCAGTGTGTCGCCGAGCTTGAGCGGCGCCGTCGTGCCGTCGGCGTGGACGTAGGCAAATCGCGTCGTTGCCTCGGCCTGATCGAGGATGACCGAGTCCGCCGCCCTCAGGTCTTCGACTTTCCCCTGCGTCATCATGGGCGGACCGCCGGTCAGGGTGGCGTCATCGACGCCGATGATCGAGCAAGCCTGCTCGTGCCCATCGGTCATCCGGACGTTGAGAACGCCCTTGTACATGGGCTGTGCCCAGCGAACACCGGCCACGCCACGCACGCGCTGAAGGACGGTGTCGGGCATGCGCTTGGCGTCTTCGGTGAACTGAAGCTCGGGGTTGGTGACCCAGATGTCGGCCTGGCGGGTGTCGTCGATGAACGAGTAGGTGCGGATCATGTAACCGAGGAAAATTCCCGCTTCCTGCGTCACCAGCAGGGCGGCGCAGGTCAAACCGAAGATGATCGCCAGGTATTTGCCGCGATCCCCGAAAAGCATTTTGAGGGCAACGCCGTTCATCACGCACCTGCCTTCTGCTTCGCGTTTTTCCGATCAAGTTCCGACGGCCCGGCGAGCATTCCGCGAAGGATGGCATCCAGCGCGAGCCCGGCGCGCTCTTCGACAGGGCGCCAGTCGACCCATGGGTCGTTTCCCTTGACGATCTGGAGCGAAGCGACGCCGTGCGCCGTCGCCCAGAACACCTGTGTGAGAAGCTCGACGTCTTTCAGGTGGGGCAGGAAGCGGTTGGAATCAAACGCCTGCTGGACCGCGAGCCTGAGGAATGCGTAGGCGTCGCGGTCCGGATCGCCCTTGTTGCTGAGGTCGTTCTCACCCGGCTGCCGCTGGGATGTCATGAACATCAGCCGGTAGTGGTTCGGATAGAGCAAGGCGAAGCGGACGTAGGCGTGGCCAATCTGACGAACTCGCTCGACCGGGTCCTCCACCTTTGAAAGGCTGGTGAAGACCTCCGCGAGCTTGCCGAAATCCTGGCGGCAAAGGTCCTGGAAGAGCGCTTCCTTGTCCTTGAAATGGACATAAATCGCAGTAGGCGAGTATTCGATCGCCTCGGCGATCCGTCGCATGGAGACGGCGTCGTACCCTTCGCGGGCAAACAGCTCGCGGGCGGCATCCGTGATTTTCGCCCGCGTCTCTTCCCGTTCACGTTCTCGTCGTTCTTTGACGCCCATCAGTCCTCTTTGACATAACATCGTTAACTTAGAAATCGACAATCATAAAGTCAACAGTGTTTCTGAAATTCTTCTATTACCCCTTGAAAACGATGGCGGGCTCGAGTTTCATGACCTTGCGCATGCTGATCAGGGAAGCGAACATACAGATCAGAACCACCGCCCCAGCCGAGAGTAACAGTTGCCACCACGGAAGCAGGAACGCCAGCTCGCTGTTGCGGCCCAGCCATCCCATCAGCGACGCCGCCCCCACTCCCAGGCCGTATCCAATGAACCCAACCATCACCGACTGAAGCAGGATCATCCGCAGCAAAAGCCCTGTTCCCGCGCCCATGGCCTTAAGCGCGCCGAAGTACCGCAGGTTGTCGAGCGTGAAGTTGTAGAAAGTCTGTCCGGCGATCGCGGTGCCGACGATGAATCCCAGCGCCACGGAGATGCCGAAGTTGATCGGGATGCCGGTCCGTTCCAGGAAGTAGTCGCGAGTCTTGCGCTTGAACTGGTCGTGGGTGTACGCCCCCAGTCCGGTCTGGCTCGAGATTCGTTGACACAACGTCGCCTGTGCGACGCCAGGCTTGGCTTTGACCAGCACGAAGGAGAGCAGCTTTCGCTCCTGCGGGGCAAACGTCGTCGCCCGCGAGTAGGTCGTGTAAACCACCGGCAGCGACTGCCAGGTCCGCGTGACGTTGCAGATGCCGACGACGATGGCGCGGTGGTCGTTCAGCTCCATCGTGTCGCCGACCTTGAGTGGGACTTTGGTCCCGTTGGGCAGGATGCGGGCGAGCTTGTCGGCGGCGCCGACGGCGTCGACGATCACCGCCTCGGAGCGGCGAAGATCCGCGATCCGCCCGTCCACCATCTCCGGCGGGCCGCCGATCAACGTTGCGTCATCCAGCCCCAGCACCATGCACGTCTGGAACGTCCCGTTGTCGAGGCGGGCGCGGATACTTCCTTTGTAAAGCGGCATCGCCCACTTCACCCCGTCGACCCCGCGGACCCGCAATAGCTGGGTGTCCTGGAGGGGCTTGACGTCGTCGATGAACTGCACCTGCGAATCCATCACCCAAATGTCTGGGAGCCCCAGGTCGCTGAGCGTGCCGTACGTCCGCACAATCAGGCCGACGAAGATCGCCATCTGCTGCGTGATCAACAGCGAGGCGAACGTCAGCCCCATGATGATGCCCAGGTACTTGGCGCGGTCGCCGACGAGCATTTTGATGGCAATGAGGTTCATGAGCGGGCTCGCTGTGAGTAGGCCTCGATGGCGGCCAGGGAGAAATCCGTGACGTGGCGGGCGAGCTGCTCGATCCGCTCGCTGGTGTAGTGCTGATCGGGATAGAGCCTTCGGATCATCTCGTGGGCGTGCCGGCGGAAGCAGCATTGGCCGGCGACGCTCATGGCGCAATCCTGGACCGTCTGCTCGTCTACGTTGGGTCTGAGCAACTCGCGGACGATTGCGGTCAGACGCTGCGACATGGGCCGAACCGTCTCACTCAGAAGGACGTCGAATGCGGCCGTAGGCTCGCTCATTTCACGCGCCATCAACTTTCCGTGCCAGGCGGGCATTCCTTCGCCGAGCATGCGAAACAGCCACGAGCGAACGAATGCGTAAAGCCGCCCTGGGGCCGGGGCATCGGGCGGCAGCCCGCCGTCCGGCGGATATTTCCGCAGCGCCTCGCCCAGCCAATGCTGAATGACCGCGACGTAAAGCCGTTCCTTGTCGCCAAAGTGGTAATTCACCGCAGCGATGTTGGCATCGGCGCGGCTACAGATGTCACGGATGGTGGCGCGGTGAAACCCCTGCTCGGCAAACACTTCACCCGCCGCCTCCAGCAGCCGCAGGCGCGTCTCTCGGTTGGTTGAATCCATTGTGAGAGGATTATACGGATCCCAACAACCGTTTCAAACGGGAGTTTGATGCTCCATAGTTGTCGGGGCAAAAGTCATCGATGGCGGCCGCGATGGTGCTTCTGCGGTAGGGAAGCAACGGCTTGCGAACTCGAAATGATCGTGACGGGCGCGGGCGGTGGAGTAACGGATATGACGCCTGAAGCCGTGGGAGGAATTAGCGGCGCGGAAGCCGCAACCGGTGCGATCGGTTTGCCCGCAGCAGCCGCACTTGCCGGAGAAGCCTGGTTGCCCAAATTCGTGTTCAGCGTGAACAGCAGGGCCTGAAGGTCGGCGCTGTTGACTTGCCCGTCGTAATTGAAGTCGCCCTCGTCCCAGACGCCGGTGCGATTGAGGGACGCCAGCAGGATCTGGAGGTCGGCGCTGTTCACCTGGGTGTCCAGGTTGGCGTCGCCGTAGAGCGTGTAGACAAGCTCGATGGAGTTGGGGGTGGTGTTGGTGCCGGAGAGATCGGCCGAGTCCGCGTAGCCGATGGCGGTCGTGTGATTGGGGTTGGCGGCGGCGCGGGTCGAAAGGATCGAGCCGCCCGATGCCGTGCCGGTCCAGGCGCCGCTGGTGTATCCGTTGCGGAGATAAGTGAGGATCGTGGCGATGGGATCGGCGGCGGGGGTCCCGTAGTTGATGAACAGCTTGTTGTTGCCCAGGTCAAGCTTCCCGCCCGGCAGGATGTTCAGGGAGCTGATGTTGGCGGTGAACGCGGTGGCGTTTTGCTGAAGCTGCAAGGTGCTGTTGGAGCCAATGGTGAGGGCGGTGTTGGTCGGCAGGGAAGTTCCGGCGGCGGCGATGAGGGTGCCGGCGGAAACGGTGGTGCCG
>Ga0210396_10004313_pt1 | contig 13955 bp, 11 predicted proteins | sample IncBWH17OmetaG_FD_155466 | JGI IMG/M metagenome (GOLD analysis project Ga0210396, IMG submission 155466) | Forest soil microbial communities from Barre Woods Harvard Forest LTER site, Petersham, Massachusetts, United States - Inc-BW-H-17-O ...
CTTGCGTCGTTGTAGCGCTTCCACTGCTGTCATCAGATCCTCGGTTCCGTCGGACTTGAAGACCCATCCGCGTATCCCGGCTTCCAAACAGTCCCGGACCACTTGCTCTGAGTCCACGGCGGTAAGAATCAGGATTGCCTGGTCAGGATTGTGTTTCAGAATCTGCCGGGCGGCATCCAACCCATTCAGCTTTGGCATGCAGATGTCCAGAATAAGCAGATCTGGCTTCAAGCGCCTGCATTTCTCGACTGTGTCCCGTCCGTCGCCAGACTCTCCGCACACTTCCCAACCTTGGTGAGTCCGAAGCAGCGAGCACAAACCGAAACGAAATATCGGATGATCGTCAGCCACTAAAATGCTAAAGCTACTCATAGAACCTCCCCACTATTAGAAACAACTTATCAAGCTCTACACGAGAGTGTCTGAGCACAATTGCTCACCGTATCTGACGCGACGTGGCAGCCATTTGTGCAAGGAGTTTTCTGGATGTTCCTTGATTCTCTTGAACCAGAGGCGAGTCACTCCCGCGCGGAAAACGTAGTCATTCGAACGCTGTTCATAGGACTTCAAACGGCAGCTTTTCTGCAATTTTGAGCAGAATTGAACAGCGCTTAACAGCACCGTTCGGCACAATTCATTAATGTGAAGTATCTCTCGTAGCAAAATGGACATTTATATGAATGAGGAGACAAACCGCGATTTCGACCCCAAACTGTTTCTTTCCAGCATTGGGGATGGCAGGCAAATTGTTTCCTATCAGGAGAAACAGATTGTTTTCGCTCAGGGCGATGCGACGGATGCAGTCTTTGTAATCCAAAAGGGCAAGGTAAAGCTCACCGCCAAATCAAGAGCTGGGAGGGAGGCAACACTGGGCATACTAAGCGGCGAGGATTTTGTCGGTGAAGATGGCATTGCAGGGCAGCCTCTCCGCATAGCATCTGCAATTGCAATGACAGATTGTGACCTTCTGAGGATTGACCAGAGGGTTATGGCGCTTTCACTTCATCGGGAACAGAGGTTGTTAGAACTGTTCGTTGCATATTTATTGCGACGGAACATTCGATACCAAGAGGACTTGATTGACCAACGTTGCAACTTCAGTGAGAAAAGACTTGTCCGGATTCTCCTATTGCTCGCCAAGAAAAGCACACCTGGCTCTATAGTCCCCAAATTAGATCAGACGACTCTGGCGCAAATGGTGGGTACTACGCGGTCGCGAGTTAGCTTCTTTATGAATCGATTTAGGTCGTTAGGCCTCATCGATTACAGTGATTGCAGTCGCGGGTGGCAAATTCATAGGTCACTCCTTGCTCTCTACGCCAGGAAAAAAGCGCTCACTCTCGCTCAGAATTGAGTGTGCCGCAGTGCACCCGAATGCGGATTTACCAACGCTTTGGTAAGAGCCGGTCCGAGTGAGAAAACGCCTCGGACAAAGGCCCCGCGTATCAGCCAAGATCCGTTTCTTAGCAACTGATTCCTGTTGGCATGTCGAAGTATCACTTCCTTACCTAAGACGGCTCCAGGCTTCGACGAGAGTCATGGAGTTGAGCCTTCTGCGATAGTTGAATGACCAGTGACCGCAAGCGGTCGCTTTTCCAAATGAGTACCGTCGTGACTCCATCGGCCTGAAGCGTAACCGTCCTATCGGAATACGAGCTCAGTCGTCGATGTGCTAGAACGGGTCGACCTTCGAAAAATGAATCTTCAGCTTATAGCACATGAAGAGAATCAGGATCAAACCTAGTGTGGAAAAAATGAGGCCGGCGCGATGATATCGTTTGACGGACGCCCGTGCGGATGATACTGCGACCGCCTCGCGCGGTACGCCTCCCATCCGGGCAGCAAAGGCGCTCTGGCATATCGCACAACCAATGGCTGAATTGATCACTTTAGAGGAGACGTACTCATTGTGAGCCGACTGACAGAGAGGTTCCCTCCTCACTCTCCGCCAACGATGTTTCGTCTTTCTTCGAATGATTCATCGGTAGTACGCCGCTGTCCGACTCCTCGGGGACCTACGCCGCGCGGCTGGGGAGAAAACTGTATAACAACTACCGTTACGGTGTTAACTCCGATGCAATTTTATGTTATTACTACCCGCACTGTTGGTTTTGACAGTTCCCTAGGAGCCGCACTGCAAGTCGTGCGGATCAGTCAATGCGCAAGGTCACGGCGGAGATCGCGATCCATTTTCCGGGACTGGAAAAAATTGACGAGCCAGTCGTGTGGGTATTTCCCGACCTTATTGTCTGCGTGGACAGTGGCATCGCGGAATTCGCCGTGCCGGAAGGTGAATTGCCCCGACTTGCAGTGGGGACGCCGCGGCATGATGACTTAGAATTCAGTTTTTGCTCTTTAAGCCGCTACTGACAAATTCCTTACCCCGTAGAACCGCTTCGACAGCAGGCAGTAATTCCCCTATTGCGTTCATTTTAAGAACGTAGCCCAAAGCGCCCGTACCCAAAGCTTCCTGCACGATGTCGGGATCATTGTTCTGACTGAGGAAGAGTATTTTGGAGCCGGGAAAGAGTTGTCCTATGCGGCGGGCGACTTCAATTCCATTCAACTTTGGGAGACCGATGTCCAGCACAATTAAGTCCGGTTTCAATTCGTCGGCCTTCTGAACAGCCTCTGATCCATCCGACGCTTCGCCGATGACTTGTAATTCTGGTCTCACCTTGAGCAGTTGACGGACTTGGCGTCGCCAACGTTCCAAGTCATCAACTACGAGAACCCGAATTAGTGACAACAGGTGCTCCGCTTTGTGTTTAGTGGCAGGACGACGTTCAGAAGTTGTGGTAGTCGTGAGGATCGGAACGCCGACACTGTCAATCGACACTAACCCATGACTGCCCAATTCAAACATGACGAATGGTACATTGCCCCAAAAAAGTGCCGCTGTTCAAAATTGTACAGTTCCGGTAAAAAGCGGGTGTTTACACTGTCACTGTTCACCCAGTGGCGGTTTGCATGCGTTTGTCCTGGCTGTGCCCGAAAGCGGCTTTGGAAAAACCGATAAAATCGGCAGACTCCAGATTGGCGGGAAGGGAACGGTGGACGGATTATCGCACAAACCAAAAAGGATCCGTCAGACTTTGATTCATCGACACCACCTGCATCAGGAAATGTGCTGACTGGTGAACCAGCTTCCATCCTCGAACTGAGCATTTTTGACCAGACTCTAAGACTCCCGAAATGAGAAAGTAATGACAGAACCATTTGCGAGCGAGACGAAGTGTGCCGTACGTTTCGTCCGGAAATCGTGCCTCTCTATTCACGCAACCCGCATCAGTAGAGCACCACCGGGCAAGCCAAGGATGAAGCGGCAAGAGGAATCACAATGCGTATCATTCCCTCTATTCGTTCGCTGTTGTTCGCGCTTGTAATACTGGCCATCTCCGCGGCATCGTTCGCGCAAGTTGAACTATCCATTTCGGTTGAGCCGCCGGCGCTGCCTGTGTATGAGCAGCCGCCCCTGCCCGCAGAGGGTTATATCTGGACACCCGGCTATTGGGCGTACGACGAGGGCGATTATTACTGGGTGCCAGGCACCTGGGTGATGGCTCCGCAACCCGGCTTCCTCTGGACCCCAGGCTATTGGGGCTGGGGCAACGGCGGATACGCTTTCAATGAAGGCTACTGGGGTCCGCACGTAGGTTTCTATGGCGGAATTGATTATGGCTACGGGTACACCGGCGAGGGCTACCAGGGTGGCCGCTGGGACCATGGACAGTTCCAATACAATCGTTCGGTCAACAACGTAAATGTCACTAACATTCACAACACCTATAACACCACGGTGATCAATAATACGACGGTGAACCGAGTCAGCTACAACGGGGGCAACGGCGGAATCACGGCGCGTCCGACGGCTCAAGATCAGGCTGCAGCGCATGAGCAGCACGCCCCGCCGGTCGCCGCTCAAACTCAACATGTACAGGCTGCTCGAGTGAACCCTCAGCAACGGGCTTCCGTGAACCAGGGCAAGCCGGCAATCGCAGCTACTCCTAAGCCAGGAGCATTTAGTTCCGGTGTACCGGCCAAACAAGCAGGAGCACCTTATAGTCCTGCAGCCAATCGTGCCGCAGTTCCGCCAACCCCGAATACGCCAGCTGCGCGTCCAGAGAACAGCGCTCCTCGACCCGGCACTGCGGCGAGTAGCACTCCGGCGCCGCGCAATGAAGTGCCTCGTCCACCAAGCGCTGCGGAGAAGGCGAATGCGCCGCGTCCAGAGAACCCGCCCCGGACGGCGGAGAACGCTTCTCGGAATGAGAGCATGCCTCGCCCAGAAAACGCTCCACATCCAGAAGTGTCGCCTCGCTCAAACCCCACTTCGCGTCCAGAGAATGCACTGCATCCGCAGGCCGCGACTCGTGAAACACCACCACGTCCCGAGAACACGCCTCGGCCAGAAGCAGCAGCTCGGCCCGAAAATCCGCCGCATCCTCAAACCGAAACTCGTCCACAGGCTGCTGCCCGATCGCAGACTGAATCCCATCCACAAGAGAAAGAGGCTCGTCCTGAAGAACAGCGACCCTAGGAGCAAAACCGGCGCGTTCCACCACGCGGCTCGCAGCTTACGCTACGAGCCCCGCATTTTGGTGCTGGCGTCGCCAATCCGGAGGAGACGGCTGCAGCATCAAGCCGACGGATGGTTCAACACTCGCGACCTGGCCCGGCTGGAAAACGGATATCTCTTTGTTGTTGGCCGCACTAAGGAATTGATCGTTCGTTTCGGAGAAAATGTCTACCCCGCGGAAGTCGAGGCGGTGCTGAACTCACATCCCGCCACCGTGCGTTCCGCAGTCATTGGACGACCGGTCGCGGGAGCCGAGGGCGATGAGGAAGTTGTCGCCTTCGTGCAACTATTGCCGTCGTCGCCACCTTCGGGGAGACCGAACTCGCGCAACACGCCGCACAACATCTCGCACCCTACAAACGCCCCTCACAAATTCTGCTGGTTCCTTCCATGCCCCTCACTCTGACCGGAAAAGTAATCAAGGGTGAGCTCGCCAAGTTGCCTCAACTCACCAACGCTCGCTAACGACGCAGTATCGAAGCACTGAGCGAGAATTCGGCGGTTGCTGGCTACAGCGCCTTGGTCAATCAGCACTCTGTTTCTTCAGATTATTCGCAGGAATGAGCAATTTTGAGCAGTCTTGCCACTAGGTGCGAGTCCATACTATCCCAATATGGGAACGGTGTCGCACTTTGCAGGAATCTCGTTCCTACAAGTGAAAAGCTGGACCGGTCAATAAACCCACCCAGGTTTGCTAAACCGATCTTCCTCGGAGCAGGGCTTCTCTTTCAGACCATCCGTTTCCAACTGCAGGAAAGGCAGGAGGACTAAAGACATGAAACGCAAACTCAAAATCGGCGCAATCGCACTTGGGATTCTCTTCGTGATTCTGATCGCGCTACCCTTGCTGATCAATGTGAACAGTTTCCGTCCAAAGATCGAGTCAGAACTGACGAGCGTGCTGGGCCGACAAGTGACCGTAGGCAATCTGAGCCTATCAATTCTTTCCAGCAGCGTCGTGGCCGACAACATAGCCGTAGCGGACGACCCCCCCTTCGGCAAGCCGCCTTTCATTACAGCGAAATCGCTGAAGGTTGGCGTGCAGCTGATGCCACTCATCTTCTCGAAACTACTGAATGTAACCGAACTCAAACTGGAGCAGCCCGAGATCACGCTGCTGAAAGCAGCCAACGGGAAATGGAATTTCTCTAGCATGGGCGCGGTGGCCCCCAAGACGGCGCCGGCAGAGCCTAAGTCCGGAGGGACCTCCCCGACCAATTTCTCGGCGGCAAAGCTGAATGTGAACAATGCAAAGTTGATTGTGGGAAAAGCGAATTCTTCAGCCAAGCCTCAGGTCTATGACAAGGTGAACATTGAGGTAGATGATTTTTCCTTCACCGCACAGTTCCCATTCAAACTCACGGCTCAGTTGCCAGGAGGAGGGGACGCGAAAATCTCGGGGAAAGCTGGCCCGATCAATGCCGAAAACGCCGCCAAGACTCCGTTTGAGACTGCGGTGAAGGTGAACAACATGAATATTGGAGCCTCAGGATTTATCGATCCCGCCAGCGGCATTGCAGGGCTGGCGAATCTTGACGGGACACTCAACTCGAATGGCGGCCACGCGAAAGCTGTCGGGACACTTACGGGCACGAAACTGAAGTTTTCGCCGAAGGGCACGCCCGCTCCGACAACGGTGGTCGTAAAGCACACAGTGGATGTCGATCTCGATAAGCAATCGGGCACGCTGACAGAAGGCGACATCTCGATCGGCAAGGCCGTGGCGCACCTGACGGGAACGTTCCAGACGCAGGGCGATACCCAGGTGTTGAACATGAAGCTGGATGCCCGCGACATGCCGGGAGATGATCTGGAACCGATGCTGCCATCACTGGGCATAGTGCTCCCCTCAGGGTCGCAACTGAAGGGTGGAACGTTATCGGCGGAACTGGGCATCGTGGGGCCTGTGGACAAGCTGGTGATCACGGGGCCGGTGCGGCTAACCAACTCTAAGCTGGCCGGGTTCGACCTAGGATCAAAACTAGGAGCGCTGTCGGCCTTTGCAGGGAAGGCCGCTTCTAATCCGGACACCTCGATCCAGAATGCGAGCCTCAACGCGCGTGTCGCACCCGACGGGACCAAAGCAGACAACATTAACCTTACAGTTACATCGGTCGGTGTCATCACCGGAGCGGGGACGGTGAGCCCGGCGGGAGTACTGAACTTCAGGATGCTGGCCGACCTCAAAGGCGGCGTCGCGGGCGGGCTTACGCAGGTGGCCTCGTTGGGCAGCGGCAAGGGTGGCATCCCCTTCGCCATCGAGGGAACGACGTCGAACCCGCACTTTATCCCTGACATGAAAGGAGCGGCGGGTGGCATCGCGCAAGGCGCATTGGGAGATGTGGCGGGCGTGAAGGACGTAACCAAGGCAAACCCGGTGAATGCGATCAGCGGCTTGCTCGGGAAAAAGCAGAAATGAAAATGTAACTGTAGACGTGCTCGGTTGACCACACGGACATGAGAATGAGTGAGAGCGACGACTAATTCGTGATTTTCGGGCCTGGTAACAGGGTGCCAGGCTTCGACCCAGACACATCAGCACCGAAGTACGGACTGGTCAATTTTGACCAGTCCGGCGGTCCACATTCGTTCAATACTGAAGAACACACGCTGGAGAAAACGCCGAGCCGAGTAACCTGACGTAAATGACCAGCCAACTTGACGTCCGGCAATTCCGATGATTGCATCGGGTTTATCGGAGGCTGACCGCTGTCGGCAGACCCAAGGACTAATGTTGCTACCAAACCTAATGCTTCCCCAAGGAATATTAGAAGTTGTCGGCGTGCGCCCCCTGGCACGGGTGAGAGTTGCAGCGGCTCGAGCGCGGTCACAATGGAAGCCATCGTTACCCAGTCGGATCGCGGTGATCGGGAATTATCTCCCGCGACAGTGTGGAATTGCGACGTTTACCACGGACCTCTGCGCGGCGATATCCGACGAGTACGGAACCGCGGGATTGTTGGCGCTACCTGTAAACGACACGGAACCGGGATATGACTACCCTTCACGGGTGAGATGGTCGCTCGCCCAGGACGACTTGAGATCTTATCAGCAAGCCGCTGAGTTCTTAAACTTCAACAATATCGACATGGTTTGCCTGCAGCATGAGTATGGAATTTTTGGCGGACCCGCGGGGAACCATGTTTTGCAGTTGTTGCGCGGGTTGAAGATGCCCCTGGTGACCACGCTGCACACCGTCCTCCGCGAGCCGAATCCCGACCAACTCCTGGTGATGGAAGAGATCGTGGAGCTTTCGGATCGCCTCATCGTCATGAGCCAGCTCTCGTCCCAGTTCTTGCAAGAAATTTTCAAAGTCCCCGGCAGTAAGATCGATATGGTTCCTCACGGAGTTCCGGACCTGCCATTCCTGGATCCTAACTTCTACAAAGACCGTTTCGGTGTGGAAGGAAAAGCGGTACTGCTCACATTCGGCCTACTCTCGCCGAATAAGGGGATCGAAAACGTCATTCAAGCTTTGCCTCATATTTCGTCCAAGCACAAGAATGTTGTATACATGGTCGCGGGCGCGACTCACCCTCACGTCCTCCGTCGCGAGGGCGACCAGTATCGAGCGTACTTGCAGGCTCTGGCGAAGGACGTTGGAGTAGAGACGAACGTCATCTTCCACAACCGCTTCGTCAGCCCGGAGGAGATGGTTGAGTTCATTGGTGCCGCAGATATTTACATCACACCCTATCGCCATGAAGCGCAGGTGGTTTCGGGGACACTTGCTTATGCGCTCGGTGCGGGCAAGGCGATCATTTCGACGCCGTACTGGCATGCGATCGAGTTGCTGGACGACCGCCGCGGCGCGCTGGTTCCTTTCCAGGATCCTGACGCTATCGCAAGAAAGACGGTCGAGCTTTTAGACACTCCAGCGATACGACACGCGATGCGCAAACGTGCTTATTTGTTTGCACGCGAAATGGTCTGGAAAAGAGTAGCGCATGGTTACATGGAGAGTTTTGCGCGGGTTCGCAGCGACCGCATGGAGCTTCCACATGTGCAATTCTCCGCCCGTGTCACGCAAAAATCACTGAATCAGCTGCCTGAATTGAAACTGAATCACTTCAACAGGTTGACCGACGACACAGGAATGTTGCAGCACTCGATCTTCACAATCCCCAAGTACGGTGAGGGCTACACCACCGACGACAATGCCCGCGCACTCATTTTCACCGTCCTAATGGAGCAACGGGGTAAGGAACTGCTTGGGAAAACCGACTTCGGCATTCCAGACTTGGTCAACCCAGTTTCGTCCTTCCGGTATTTGGCGTTCTTGGAACATGCGTTTAATCCAGCTAAGGGCAGATTCAGAAATTTTCTTGGCTATGATCGCCAGTGGAGCGAAGCTGAAGGATCCGAAGATTGTCATGGGCGCGCATTGTGGGGACTTGGAACGGTTCTAGGTCGGTCCAGGGATCAAGGATTGAGGTGCGCTGCTGGGCGATTGTTTGAATTCTCTCTTCCCGCAGCTATGGAATTCAGCAGTCCTCGCGCCTGGGCCTACACCTTGCTCGGAATTGAAGAATACCTGGACTCGTATCCGGGAGACCGGGACGCTCAACAAGTAAGGTCGGCACTCAGTCGGCGATTGCTTGAAATGTATGAGTCGATCCGAAGCACGGATTGGAAGTGGTTCGAGAACATTCTGGCCTACGGGAACGCGAGATTGCCCCAAGCCATGCTGCTGGTGGGCTCGGCTTGCTCGGATGATCGCATGGTTTCCGCCGCTCTCGAAGCACTGGATTGGCTGTTAAAAACTCAGCATTGCGAAACCAATGGCCACTTTGTACCGATCGGATCGCAGGGCTTCTATCGCCAGGGTGACGAAAAGGCGCGCTTCGATCAACAGCCGCTTGAAGCCGCCGGCGCGGTATCTGCCTGTTTGCAAGCCTACCGTGTAACCGGGGATAGTCGTTGGCGCGCGGAAGCTTGGTCAGCATTCAACTGGTTTCTTGGCGATAACGATCTGCAACTTCCTCTTTATGATTCCGTCACCGGCGGTTGCCGAGACGGCCTGCATCCCGACCGCGCCAATGAGAACCAGGGAGCAGAATCCACGCTCTCTTTTCTAATGGCGCTGCTCGAAATGGGCTCGCTGCCAGAAACCTGATAGTTCGGGAACAAGCGGTGAGTTATTTATTGCTACCACTAACTAGATTTTGATCAGAGCACTGAGTGAACTTATGAGTGTTGCTACAACAATTCGCCACGAGCCTCTGCTTCTTCGGCATCCTGCCAACCCAATCTTGACAGCCAAGGATTGGCCATACTCCATTAATAGTGTGTTCAATGCGGGGGCGACCCTGCTGGCGGATGGATCGACTCTGCTGCTTTGCCGCGTCGAAGATCGACGGGGCTTGTCCCATCTTTGCTCCGCCCGCTCACGCAACGGAGTGGACAATTGGCAAATTGACAGCGAGCCTACCCTGATGCCGAGCCCGAACGAGTATCCGGAGGAAATCTGGGGCATCGAGGATCCTCGCATCACTTTCGTACCCGAATTACAGCAATACGTAGTCACTTACACATCTTATTCGCGGGGTGGGCCCGGGGTGTCTCTGGCCCTGACCAAGGATTTTCGCAGCTTCGAGCGATATGGGGTCATTATGCCCGCGGACGACAAAGACTCGGCTCTTCTGCCTCGCAGAATCGATGGATGCTGGGCGCTTATTCATCGGCCGATGACGCCACTGGGCTCGCACATGTGGGTTTCCTACTCTCCTGACCTGCGTTATTGGGGCAGGCATCGGCTCATGTTGGAGGCACGTCGTGGCGCCTGGTGGGACGCAAACAAGATTGGCTTGTCGCCGCCGCCCATCGAGACATCAAGAGGCTGGCTCGTCTTCTACCACGGAGTGCGGCATACGCCATCGGGTTGCCTGTATCGATTGGGCTTGGCTCTCTTTGAGCTTGAGAATCCAGCAAAATGCTTACTGCGAGGGGATTCGTGGATCTTTGGGCCGGAGGCCGAGTACGAGCGTCACGGCGACGTCGATGATGTTGTGTTCCCGTGTGGATATACGATGGACGCCGACGGTGACACCATCAATCTTTATTACGGAGCTGCGGACTGCTCGATCGCACTGGCTCGGGCGAGCGTTCGCACTCTGATAGGCTGGCTGGATGCCAACGGCTCTTGCGACCGCAGACGACCGCAGGAGGTATGAAATCCGCTACTCATTGGATGTTTCAGTTTGCGTTTGGGTGTCATCGCCGGCAAATCAGTGAACCGTCCTGATACGGGAGGTTTATTGAACAGGCCTATTGGTCCAGTAGCGCTGCCATCGTGTCGTCCTTGCCCCAAGGCTCGACGTACTGCGCTTCTGTCAGTTCTCGCTCGTAATCGTTTTCCAGGTCAGGACTCAGTCCGACCCATGCATCTCTTCGGTCACACCTTCGATCATGATTACTACTTCGAACTCCCCGGTGAAGGGGAGCGGGATATCCAATCAATTACTCGGTGATCGACTGCACACCATGGCGATTTCCGGGTTGTCCCGCGTGCGAACCGAACTTTTTCAACTGCTCGTAATTCCATCCCTTGCGCCACATCCAATACAGACGAACGGCTAGTCTGCGGGCCATGGCGACCTTGGCGATCTTGCGTCCTCGCCGCATCGTCAGGTGGAAATATTTGCTGCGCCATTCCGGGTCGCTGCGCACCGTGACTTGCGCCGCTTCCACCAGCAAGAAGCGCATCAGCGAGTTGCCTTGTTTGGTGATGTGTCCCAGCCGTCGCCGATTCCCGCTGGAATCTTCCAACGGCACCAGTCCCAGATAGCTCGCGATCTGCTTGCTACACTGAAACCGTTCGGCGCGGCCGATGATCAACACGAAGGCCAACGCGGTCAGTGCACCCACTCCAGGATGCGTCTGCAAGCGCCGTGCTTCGGGACACTTCTCCACTTCCTGCTCGATGGCTTGCGTCAACTCGGCAATCGTCGGAGTCAGTCGGTCCAGCAACTCCAGCAGATCGCGCCGGCGTCGACTGGCCCACGGCGCTAACGCGAACGATTCCAGTTGCTCTCGTCCAGCTCGCCACAGTCGCTTCTTGCAGCGCAGTCCTTCGTTGAGCGCCACCGCTTGCAACTGGTTCATGATCCGCGTGGGCGTCTGCACCATGCGGTGCCGGTGCCACAGCAGTTGCCGTAGATCCCGATTCTCCCAGCTCGGTACCCAGATCTTCGGGAAGCGATTTTCCAGCATCAATTGCAGAATCAACTGCGCATCCTGGCGATCCGTCTTCTGCTTGCGGACTCGTTGCGTTCGGATGTCCGCTGCATCTCCGATCCACGGCTCGAAGTGCAACTCCGAGAGCAATCGTTCAAACCAGCGCGCCTGTCCACTGGCTTCCATCCCCACACGCACCTGCATTGCCTGGGCCGCGAGATCGCGATAAAACTTTTCCGCTTCCCCACGGTGTTGCAGCCGCCGTTCCTGGAACTCTCCAGTCTCTGTATCCACAAAACGCAATCTGCTGAAAGCCCGGGTGGTAATCTGCTCCTATAATGATCATTGTTCGGCTCTCCAGAAACTACGCTGCGGGAGCTTCGATGATCTGGAATCCGAGATTGGCGGCTTTGCGCTTGAGATAGTTAATTTGCAGTTTGCGGTGCTGAGCGTCGTAAAAGTCCGCTCCGCGGTCGACGAATTGCATTCCGTAGCGCAGCATGCGATAGACCAATCGAGCCAACTTCGCCGCCATAGCCTTAATGGCAACGGGAGCCCCGAGCTTGCTTCTTAGTCGGCGGAACTGAGCTCCAAGATAGGTGTTGCTTAGACGTAGGGTGCTAGCTGCCATCCGCAATGCATTGGTGACTCGATTGTTGGTCGGCAATCGTCCTTTCCCAATGATTTTGTCTCCACTGATCCGATTGTCGGGACAAAGCCGCAGCCAGGAAACGAAATGGTGTTCTGTCTTCCACTTGCTCATGTCCCATCCTGCTTCACTGAGAATCGTCATGGTCGTGGTGACATCAATCCCGTCGATTTGGGTCAGGTCGGTCCCGGTCATGCGAAATAGCTCTGCGCGCAGGTCGAACTGTGGTGCATTCCCCTTTTTTTTCTTGCGAAGCCGCTCCTTCCGCTTTTCTTCGGGCAGGCTGGCTCCATGGCTTTGGTCTTCTTGCTGCTGGAGATACTGCTGTAGCCGCTGATCGCATTCGGCCATCTGCTTCTGGCAAAACTCGTAGCCATCCTGCTCCTGCTGCAGCACAAACAGCAGATCGTTCTGCCAGTTGCCTTCCAGGCTGCGAGCGATTTCTTCTTCGCTCGCCTTCACCCGCCAATTCCGGAGCGCCGCCAGCTGATAGGGGTCGCGTTCGCCGGCCAGAATGGCTTTGACGATTGCTTGCCCCGTCATTCCGCTCACGTCACTTAACACATTGGCTAGCTGGATATTCATTTGCGTGAGCGCCTTCTGCATTCGCTGAATATGCCGCCCGGCTGCGCGCACAAGGTCATTGCGCTGCCGCCAATAGGTCCGCATCGTGCGGATTTCTTGGGAGGGCCGAAACGAGTTCCGCAACAGACCATAGGTGTGCAGCTTCATCAGCCATTGACTCTCCTGCACATCGCTTTTGCGCCCTGGTAAGTTCTTCGTTTGGTTGGCATTCACCAGATACACTTCGAACCCGGCTTCCTCGAGAATGTCGTAGATCGCGATCCAGTACACCCCAGTCGATTGCAGGGCTATGGTCCGAATCGCACATTGCTTCAGCCAATCAGCCATCGCCTTCAGTTCGGCGGTGGTGCAACCGAAGTGGCGTACGGGTTGGCTGTCCCGTGTCGCCGGCACGGCCACATAGTGGGATTCGTTGCCGATATCAATGCCTGCGGCGTCGGGATGCACGATTTCCAAACTGAGGTCTTCGCTCTGGATTTTCCGCGTCATCTCTCGCCGTTGCTTGCGGTTCATCTGGTGCCAGTTATTTGGTGTTGGGCGGCAGCTTGCTTTCTTGTATTTCTCCACTCGCTTGCTTTTCATGCTGATCTTCCCACATTGAATTCAACTCGGCTCGGCCCGGTCGGCGACCCTTACACAGTCTCTCCATCGGGGTCGAGCCGTTGTTCTTTTCAGAACAACGCCGCCACCATCTATACAATCGCCAGTACCGGAGCCATGCTCCTTTATCGGGCAGAAACGCGCCAGAGACGAAATGCGGCCTCAGCTGCCGAGCCTTGTTGTGCGTCAGATTTTAATTCGCGTCAGGATGCTTGGCACTCGCCAGACACTTTGCTCACACAGTTTCTGAGTCATACAACCACCCCAACGGGGTGGGCCTCGCTCCTTTCTCCCGAGCCTGTTGGTTGGATTCAGCACCACCAACTTTACTCGAGCGTGGGAGCCGACATTGTCATGGAATCAATT
>Ga0210396_10004314_pt1 | contig 13954 bp, 12 predicted proteins | sample IncBWH17OmetaG_FD_155466 | JGI IMG/M metagenome (GOLD analysis project Ga0210396, IMG submission 155466) | Forest soil microbial communities from Barre Woods Harvard Forest LTER site, Petersham, Massachusetts, United States - Inc-BW-H-17-O ...
GGCTGTCGCCGGCAGGTCGGGTGGGGTGGGCTGAGCAAGTTCGATCGGGTCGCGCCAATCCGCCGGCGCGACTCGTAACATGCGGCGGAAGATGTTCTGGTGGTAGGTGTTTGAACCCAGCAGCACAATACGCGCGGGCGCGACAAGTGAGTCCAGCAGATCGCCGATGAGCTGCGCGTGCGCGAGGTAGTTGACCGCGAAGGTGAGTTCGTATCCGTCCGCGGAGGCGTTGTGGGTGTCGACGACCGATACGCCGGCGTTGGCGACCAATCCCCGCAGCGGACGCACCGCGCCGGCGTCGAGCAGATGCTTGACCTGTTGACCCGCGTTCCGCACGTCCGCGAGTCTGGCCAGATCGCAGCCGATCTCCTGCACGGTCGCTCCTGCCGCGCGGGCAGTGGCGGTCACCTCGCTCAGCGCCTTGCCGGCTCTCCCGACCAGCAGCAGGTCGGGGCGCTGCGGCGCAGGGCGGTTGGCGATCGCCAGCGTCGCAGCCTTTCCCAGGCCGCCGGTCGGCCCGGTGATCAGCACGGTGCCGGACGCGATCGAGTTCATGGTTCTCCGTTCGTCGTGGTACAGCGATGATTGTTCGCCGGACTCCCGCCGTCAGGCAGTCGTCGCGTTTTCGTAGGACTGCCAGTACCAGGACAAGACCTTTCCCAAGCCGCCCGCCTCGCGTTTAGTGAAGGGATGGACTCGTGGGAGTTCGGTCGCACGGTGCGTCGCTGGCGCGACCGCGTGCAACCCACCGCGGTCGGCGTCCCCATTGGCGGACGCCGTCGCGCGGCCGGGCTGCGCCGAGAAGAGCTGGCCGGGCTGGCCGGAATCTCGGTCGACTACCTGACACGGCTCGAACAAGGGCGAGCAACCTCACCGTCGGTGCAGGTCGTTGAGGCGCTCGCCCGCGCGTTGCGGGTCTCCGACGCCGAACGTGACCTCATCTTTCGACTGGCCGGACACGCGACCCCTGGACACGACGTGGTCTCGTCGCGCATCACGCCGAGCGTGCAGCGCCTGCTCGACCGCCTGGCGAACACACCCGTCGCGGTCTTTGACGCCACCTGGACCCTCATCGTCGCCAACGCGCCGTACGACGCGCTGATGGGTCAGACGACGAGTTGGCGGGGAATCGAACGCAACAGCGTCTGGCGACACCTCGTTGGTCCGGGCAGTCGCGCCGTCCAGACCCGCGAGGAGCAGACCGAACTCGAAACCAGATTGGTCGCCGACCTGCGGCTGACCGCCGCGCGCTATCCCGCCGATCAGCGGTTGAAGCAGCTGATCCGCGACCTTGCCGCGCAGAGCCCGCGCTTCGTCAAGCTCTGGGAATCGGGCGCTCTCGAACCGCACCAGGACGTCGGGCGCCACAAGGTCATCGATCACCCCGACGTCGGGCATATCACCGTGGACTGCGACACGCTCATCGTCGCCGCCGACGATCTCCGCATCATGATCTACACCGCCGAACCCGACACCGAAGACGCCGACCGCCTCGCCCTCGCAATCGTTCTCGGCACACAGTCGTTGGTCGATGATGCCGCCCGAGTGGTCACGCGTCGGGTTTGAATACGTAGGTCTCGCCGTGGGCGAGATAGACGAACTTCGTCGTCGTGTTCGAGGCCCCGGCGGCTTTCTTGAAGTCGTCGAGACCCGACAGGAACACCGAGAAGTCGTTGTAGTGGATCGGAATTGCGGTGTGCGGCTTGGTGATCTCGACGGCCTTGACTCCTTGTTCGCCGGTCATCGTGACGACAGTGACCAGGAACGTGGTGCCGCCGGTGTGGATCAGTCCGAGGTCGATGTTGGGATAGCGCCGCGGAATGTCCTCGAGGCTGTCGATGAGCATGGTGTCGCCGGTGATGTAGAGCCGATAGAGATGGTCGCCGTCGCGGCTGAAGTCGAGCAGGTGCCCGTTGACAGGCATCAGCAGCTCGTTGACGGCCTCCTCGGTGGCGTGCTTGCCCGGCATCGCGGTCACGGTCAGGGTCGCGTCACCTTTGTGCACCTCGAGGGACTCCCAGGTGTCGAGGGCGAAGCCCTTGTTGAAGCTCAGGGCGCTGAGCTTGTCCACCGCGTCAGCCGTGGAGACGATGGGCAGGTTCTTGTCGAGTTCCCTTGCGGCGACGTCGTCGAAATGGTCGCCGTGGTAGTGCGACAAGACGATCAGATCGATGGGAGGAAGGTCAGCGATCTGGCAAGCCGGCTCGACTTCGCGGCGGGCCCATATACCGTGGCCCAGATAGACGTGCTCGCCCTTGTGCAGGAAGGCGGGGTCGGTCAGGATCGTCAGCCCGCCAAACCGAATCAGCGTGGTGGCGTTCCCGATGAAATAGACCTCGCCTTCCTCAAAATCGGCTGGTCCGCTACTGGTGAGCTGTAAGGAAGTCATCGGGTCGTCTCCTTTGTGGTGTGGTTACTGGCCACTGCGACCGACGTGTTGGGCAGCAGATCGCGCTGGCGTGTTCGCCCGGCGTCGGAGTCCACCGGGGCCAGGCAAGCAGATCAGTACAGCGGCGATGAAGTAGAGGTTGTCACCGACAATGACGCACCGCAAGGGTTCGCCCCGCCTCCCTTAACTCACCGCCGACCGATGACGTCCGACGGTGAAACTGAATCTTAACGTTGGGCGTGAACGCGCGACTCGCGCCGAAGATGGAGCTAAACACGATGTCCCCCACGGTATCTTGAGGTCGTGCCGGCTGCCGCAGAGTACGCCTCCGCGGTGGAGCACCTCACCGATGCGTCGTCCCGAGATGCGGGGCGTTTTCTCGAGCCGACAGCCGCGGTCGGGCCGTCGCCGCGACCACCAATCTCCTTCGCCACGACGGAGCCCGGTGCGGAGGCTGCTGATGCGGAAATGAGTCTCCGAGCCGTCATATGCGAAAGACTTTCTCGTATAACGACATTAGCTCGTGTGGCGGACCCCGCGCGGTTGAAGCCAATCCTGTTGCTCGCTCTGGTGGTGGGGCTGCAAAGCGCTGATGGCGGCACAGTGGGAGCGCTGGTTGTCTCGCTCAAGGAATCGTTGCGCATCAACGACATTCAGGTTGGCCTACTGGTCACCGTGTCGACCGGTGTCGGCGCTTTTACCACGCTGGTGGCCGGGGCGCTCGCCGATCGCACGGTACGGGTTCGCCTGCTGTGGATGGCGCTGCTGGTGTGCTCGGTGGCAATGGCGTTGAGCGCCGTCGCACCCAATTACGGTTGGCTGCTGGCTTGCCGGGTGGCTGCCCGCCGACACCGAAATCGCCGAGCTGATAACCATGCTGGTCCGGTTTCGTACCAGGCCGTCGCATCCGTCACCGCCACCCTGGCGTCGTCGATCGAATCGACCATCGAGTCTCTGGTCAGCCGCATTCTGGCCGAATATCTGGAACGGTCGCCGGACGCTGAAGTCGGCTAACGCGCTCGCCGACGGGCCACCAGATGCGGCGCCAGCGTGGCGAGTTTCTCGCAGGTCTCCTCGAATTCCCGGTCGGGGTCCGACGCGGCGATGATGCCGGCCCCCGCCCGCAGCCAGGTTCGCCCGTCACGTTCGTAGGCAGTCCGCAGCGTCAACGCCGCGTCGAGCCCACCATCAGCCGTAAACGTCACTACCGCGCCCGAATACAACTCACGCGGGCTTTCATCGAGCCGCAGGATGGCGTCCACACTGGCCGCCTTGGGGATACCTGAGGCGGTGACCGCGGGAAACAGCGCCTCCAGCGCGTCCATTCGGTCCTTGGATGCGTCCAGTCGGCCAGTGACCGTCGAGCCGAGGTGCTGGACGCTGCCGCGCTCGCGCACGGTCATGAAATCGATGACCGCAGCACTACCTGGCTCGGCGACCTCGGTGATCTCGCGCAGCGAGCTGCGCACCGACATGGCGTGCTCGACAATCTCTTTGCTGTCGGATTCCAATTCGTCGCGGGCTTGGCGGTCACGCGCCGCGCCGCGACCCAGCGCCCGGGTGCCGGCCAGCGGTTCGGTCACCACTGCGCCGTCGTCGTGCACCGCCGCCACTACTTCCGGGCTATAACCGAGAGCTCGAAAACCACCGAGCCGCAACAGGAACGAGCGCGCGGGGGTGTTGTGCCGCCGACCCAGCCGATACGTGGCCGGGAAGTCCAGCACGAAGGGAACGTCGACAGACCGGGACAGGATCACCTTGTGGTAGCGGCCGGCAGCGATCTCGCCGATCACTGCGACTACCCGCGCCCGGTAATCGGTGCTGTCGGCGCCGACATCGATCCTGGATGCGGGGGACGCAGCCGGCAGACCCTCGCTGAGCAACCGGTCCACCGTGTCGCGGTGGCGTTCCTCGGCGTCGAACAGTCGAACCACGTCGTCGGTGACCACGATGCGGGTGCGGGGCCAGAACACCCGAGCCAACGGGGTCTGCGGCGCCAAGCGATCTTGTAGACCGAAGCGATACGCGCCGAATTCGAAGGCGATCCAACCGAAGGCCTGGTCACATTCCAGCAGCAGCCGGTCGACGGCCTCACCGAGCGCCGGTCCCGGCCGTCCGGACCAGGTTTGTCGCTGAGTGACACCGTCGCGGGTGATGCGCAGCTCGTCGCGGTCCAACTCGACCATGGCCAGCACGCCGAGGGCCAGCACCCACTGACCGTCCTGCTCGTAGAGCAGGTATTCATCGCCGTCGCGCTCGGGCAACGCCGCGGCCAACTCGGCCGCCAGGTCCGCCGGGGCGATCTCGGTCGGCAATGGGAATGACAGTGACGGGGCGCCTACGGAACTTCCTTCGACACCGACTTCGGTCACGCTTAGTAAATGTAGCCTAACCTATGAACCTGCGGGGCGGTCCGTTCGCGAATGACCTACTTTTGCCTCCATATGCCTGGTCACCAGCACTTTGGTAAGCCTGACGTTGACCACGGGTTCCCGCGGTCCATGCGGCTTGAGCACGGGCTGAGCACCGAACTCGATAGCCGACGGCGGCCCGACCTCGCAGTGCCCGTGCACCGACGGCCGCGGCTTGTGATTAGTTGTCATTGCAGGTTTTCGAACCGTTCACGTCTCAGTCCCACATTGGAGCTGGTCCAGCAGCGGTCCAACCGTACGATCGTGCGAGGCCGCACTCTGACGAGAGGACAGCATCGTGTTCATCATCCGGCTCCTTGACGGAGAAGAGGTCCACGCACTGGACGGCGACAAGCTCACGATCAATCAAGAGACTGGCGTGCTCACCGTATCCCGGATCGACGGGTTCGAGGAAGTCACGACGCACTATTCACCATCGGCGTGGGCGTCCGTGACGCATCGCATCAAAGAGCCCGTGGTGCGGCCGTCGCTGGTAGGCAACAAGAAATAAGAAGTCGATCCGCGACGGTAAACAGTCGGGAAACTCGGCATTACGAATCATGTTGTCGCTGTTCGTTTTCCCAGCGTTTTCCCAGCGCTTTCCCAGCGCGCACGGGTGCTTTTCGCAGCGAGAGGCGGCGCCCCAGGGTTAGGCTCTGAGGAACTCGTGGCCTCCGTACGGCGGTCACGAATCCTCAACTAGCCGCATGCATCTAGGGAGACTTCAATGCTCCTGGAATTTTGGGAGAACTTCCAGCACAACCTTTTCAAGCCGCTGTTGTTGTTTTTCTACCTTGGCTTCCTGGTCCCAATTCTGAAGGTGCAGTTCGAGTTTCCCTATGTGATCTATCAGGGCGTCACAATGTACCTGTTGCTGGCCATCGGCTGGCACGGCGGTGAAGAGCTGGCCACGATCCATGTAGCGAGCATCGGCAACATCGTCGGATTCATCGTCCTGGGATTCCTGCTCAACTTCTTGATAGGCCTGCTGGCCTATTTACTGCTGACCCGCATGACGAAGATGCGGCGGATTGATAGGGCCACAGTCGCCGGCTATTACGGGTCGGACTCGGCAGGGACCTTCGCAACCTGTGTGGGGGTCCTCGCGACCGTGGGGATGGCCTTCAATGGTTTCATGCCGGTGATGTTGGCCGTCATGGAGATACCTGGCTGCATGGTGGCGCTGTATCTGGCGACTCGGCTGCGACAGAGGGGGATGGACGCGCTGGGGAACATGCCGGACGAGCCCGGCTACAGGCAGCCGGCCAGGCTGGGGCCCGGCGCGGCCAGCCGGCCGGCTCGCGGCCAGGATCTCGATAACGAAAGCGAGCTGGCGATCGAGGAAGAGACGAAGCTCGCGCTGGAACTGCAGGCGCATCGCAATAACGGTGCCGATGAGGATGACACTAAGGCACGCGTGGGCACGGTCAAGCTGCTCAGGGAAGTCTTGCTCAACCCAGGGCTGTATCTGCTCTTCGGTGGCATCGTCATCGGTCTGGTCAGCCGATTGCAGGGACCAAAGGTGGTGCACGACAACGACCATGTGTTCGTGGCTGCGTTCCAAGGGGTGCTGTGTCTGTTCCTGCTCGAGATGGGGATGACTGCCTCCCGCCGATTGAAGGACCTGAAGCGCGCCGGCCCCGGTTTCATCGCCTTCGGTCTACTAGCGCCGAACCTGTTTGCGACTCTGGGGATCATCACCGCGCACGCGTATGCCCACCTCATGCATGCCCAGTTCAAGCCGGGCACATACATCCTGTTCGCGGTACTCTGCGGCGCAGCGTCATACATTGCTGTGCCCGCGGTCCAGCGGCTGGCGATCCCCGAGGCGAGCCCGACGCTGCCCTTGGCCGCGTCACTGGGCTTGACGTTTTCCTACAACGTCACGATCGGCATCCCGGTCTATATCGAGATCTCGCGGGCCGTCACGCCGTGGTTCACCTGACGCGAGAAAGCCTCAGGCGCAGGCGAATTCGACGGGCAACGCCGCCGGGGATCGAAATGCCATGCCGGTGATATGCGGTGTCGGGGCGATCGGGTCCAACCGTAGATCCGGTAGCCGGTCCAGCAGTGCGTTGATCGCGACCGTCGCCTCCATCCGCGCCAGATGCATGCCCAGGCATAGATGCGGGCCGCCGCCGAACGTCAGGTGAGCGATGTTCTTGCGGGCGGGATCGAAGCAATCCGGGTCCGGGTAGCGCTTCGGGTCACGGTTGGCGGCCGCGACGCTCACGCTGACGTTTGTTCCGGCCGGAATCGCGACCCCGCCGACCTCGCAGTCGCGGGCCGCCGCCCGCATCACCGTGGTGATCGGCGGCTCCCAGCGCAATGCCTCCTCGAAGGCACCGCGGACCAGACCGGGGTCGGCCCGCAGCGCATCGAGCTGCTCCGGCTCGGTGAGCAGTGCGACCAGCAGGTTGCCCGATGCGCGGTAGGTCGTCTCCACTCCGGCGGGCAGGATCAGCAGCAGGAAGGCAAAGATCTCGTCGTCGGTCAGCTTCATCCCGTCGATCTCGGACTGCGACAGCATGGTGATCAGGTCGTCCTGCGGATTTCGCCGACGCTCGGCCAGGATTTCGTTGAAGTACGCCTTCAACGTCGCGGACGCTGCAATCCCACAGTCCCAGTTGTAGACCACGTTGAGCAACTCGATCGAAAGCCGTTGGAAGCGCGGGTAATCCTGCCGCGGCAGACCCATGATCCGCGCGATGATCTGTACCGGGAACGCGAACGTGAAATCCCGGGCCAGCTCGGCCCGCCCACGCGGCGCGAAGCTGTCGATGAGTTCGTGGACCACCAGCTCCACTAACTCACTACGCCAGCGGTCCAGCAACGCGGCGCGGAACGACGGAGACACCAGGGCCCGGCTGGCCCGGTGGTCGGCGCCCTCGAGTTCGAGCATCGTGCGGCCCATCACCGGGCCCATGATCTTGTCGTAGATCGATGAAGAGAACATGTCGGGGTGGGTGAGCACGGTCTGGCATTCGTCGTATCCGAGCACGGTCACCCCAGCGCCGCCCATGGTTTGGCTGGACACTTCGGTGAACGGGCTCCCGACCATCACCCGGTTCCGCGACCGCGCCTCACGCAGCCGCTCGTGCACGTTTTCGACCTGCATGAGCAGCCCGCCCTGCAGTTCGGTCGGGTCGAATTCGCCGGCGGCCGGAGTCGGTTCAGGAAGCATCAGCCGACACCGTGTGTGTGTCTCGGCCGGATCGCAGCACGGTCCCGGGCAGAGCGCCGGTGGCGACGCCGTCGCGACACACCTCGACACCGCCGACCAGCACCGAGCTGATGCCGTAGGCGTCGGCGACCAATCGCGGTGCACCCGCAGGCAAGTCGTAACGGGTGCGCTCCGGCCCGTGGTCGACGGTGGCCGGATCGAACAGCACCAAGTCGGCGTGCCAGCCCGGCGTGATTCGGCCCCGCTCGGCCAGCCCGTAGAGCCGGGCCGGCACATCGGTGAGCAGCCGGACCGCTTCCTCAAGCGTCACCACCTGGTGCTCGCGGACACCGTGGCCGAGCAGCGAGGTGGTGTAGATCGCCCCGCACATCATGTCGAGGTGCGCGCCGGCGTCCGAGCCACCGATGACGGCGTGCGGCGAGCGCCACACCTCGGCGCGCAGCCGCCAGTCGGCGGCGTCATCGCCGAACGGCGCCGGCGTTAGTCCGGTGCGCAGCTCGTCGGCGATCACGATGTCCAAGAGGGTGTCGAACGGCGCCCCACCGCGAGCGGCGGCGACCTCCCCGACACTGCGACCGGTCGCGTCGGCGTTCTGCGGGGCGAAGGTCTCGACGACGATCAACCGCTCCCAGTTCGCCAGACCGCGCAGCATGCCGGCGTCCTTCGATTGGGCGCCGTCGTTCAGCCGGCGGCGTACTTCCGGATCGGCAAGCGCAGCCAACCGCTCTGGCACCGGCAGGTGCATGGTGTCGCGCCAGCCGGGCAGGCCGTCGAGCACGAAGCCGGTGAGGAACGAGAGCCGGATCTTCATGGCGTGCGGCAGGGTGAGCGCGACGACCCGGCCGCCGCGTTCGGCGGCGACCTCGGAGGCACGCAGCTGTCCGCGGTGCCCGGCCGGGTTGGCCGCCGAGACGCCGAGCAGGTTCCAGTTGAGCGGGCGGTCGGCCGCCACCGACATGTCAGTGAGTAGGGCAATCTCGTCGTCGGAAAAGCCTTGCAGGCAGCCGGGGATGATCGCCTCGAGCGTGGTGCCCGGATGGTCGCGGACGCCCTTGGCCAGCGCCAGCAGCTCGTCGCGTGATGCGCTACGGGACGGCACCGGCTGGCCCGAGCCGTCGTTGTGGGTCTGCGACTGCGATGTGGAAAACCCAAGTGCGCCGGAGGCTAACGCCTCATGCAGCAGCGCGACCATCCGATCGACCTGCGCGGGGGTCGCCTGGCCGCCGACCGCGTCCTCCCCCATCGCCGCCAACCGAAGCGCCGAATGGCCAACCAGGAAACCGGCATTGACGGCGATGCTGCCATCGAACCGGTCAAGCCAGTCGCCGAATGACGCCCACTTCCAGTCCAGCCCCGCCCGCAACGCGTCGAGCGGCATGCCCTCGACCCGCGCGAGCATTCGGGTGAGGTAGTCCTGATGGTCGGCCGCCACGGGCGCCAGCGTGAACCCGCAGTTGCCACCGAAGACCGTGGTCACGCCATGCTGCACCGACGGGCTCGCAGTCGGGTCCCAGAACAGCTGCGCGTCGTAGTGAGTGTGCAGGTCGACAAAACCCGGCGCCAGCGTCTGCCCCTGGGCATCAACGGTTTTCGCAGCCGAGTCCTCGATGTCACCAGGTGGGCCGACCGCGGCGATCCGCCCGTCGCTGATACCGACATCGCCGTGGCGGGCCGGTGCGCCTGTGCCGTCAACGATTTCGGCATCGCGGATGAGCAGGTCGAGCATGAGGTCCTCCTACGCGGTGGTTAGCCACCCCTCGTCCGGCAGCGGGTGGCGGAACAGCTGCGCCGCGTTGCGATGGGTGATCCGCGCGGCGTCATCCGCTGAGAGGCCGGCGACGTTGCGCGCCACGACCTCTTGCGTGTCCGGCCAAGTCGAGTCCGCGTGGGGGTAGTCGCTCTCGACCAGAATGCGCTGGGCTCCAATCGCATCCAGCGCGCCGAACGCCGACGGGTCGTCGATCGAGCAGAACCAGAAGTTGCGCTGCAGCACGTCGCTGGGCAGCAGATCGCCCTTCCAGGATCCGCCCTCGCGGCCCGAAGCAGAATGCGCCAAAACATAATCCGCCCGATCAGCCAGCATTGCCGCCCAGCCCAGCCCACCCTCGGCGAGCGTGATGTTCAGTCGCGGGAAGCGGACCGGGATGCCCGACCACAGCATGTCGGCGCAGGCGACCAGGCCGTTGACTGGAAACAGCGTGGTGATGGTTTCGAACGGGGTGTCCGGTGCGGGAATCGGAGCCCATTGGGCCGATCCGGTGTGCAGGCATACGACGGTGTCCGTCTCCTCGCAGGCGGCGAAAAACGGGTCCCACGCGCCGCTGTGCAGACTGGGAATCCCGCACTGGGCAGGCAGCTCCGGGAAGCTCACCGCCTTGAAACCGCGTGCGGCGTTACGACGCAGCTCTTCGGCCGCCAGCTGCGGATCCGCCAGCCACGGCAGCTGCAGCGGGATGATCCGCTCCGGGAAGCTGCCGGCCCACACCTCCAGATGCCAATCGTTCCAGGCCCGCAGCACGGCATGTCCCAGCTCCGGGTCGTCGCTCTTCCAGAACACCGTGCCGGCGAACCCGGCGATCAGCGACGGGAAATTCAACGACGCCCAGATCCCGGCCAAGTCCATATCAGCGATCCGGGCCTTGATATCCCAGCAGCCGCGGCGCATCTCGTCGAAGCGGGCCGCCTCCATACTCCAGTCCTCGCGCGGCCGCCCCACCACCGCGTTGAGCCCGATGTTGGGGTAGTCGCGGTCCTCATAGCGCCACACCTGCCGGCCGTCGTCGGTCTCCACGATCCGCGGCGCCCGGCCGGCCAGCGCGGCAGGAAGCCGGCCGTCAAACATGTCGGGCGGCTCGATGACGTGATCGTCAACGGAGATCAATACGTGCTGCCGCTCGCGGGGAGCAGGATCCGGCAGCAGCGCCATACCTCACGACTATCGTCGGTTTTCGGCGGCTGTCAATGCACGAGTTACGGAGTCTCAAAGCCCGATCGTGGTACTGATGGAGCTGGTACGGCCGTGCAGCGTGGATTGATCGGTTCACGTCTGTATGACCCCACGAGTGATGAGAATTTCGCGTATTTCCGAATCCCTCGTTTGGCTCTCGTCGTACTCGTAGCCCTTGACAACGGCGACCCAGTCATCGCCTCGATTGATCGCAAACTCGGCGGCCGCGGCGAGTGCTCGGAAGAGCGCCGTTGCGAGATCATCGGACCAAATGAGCCATACTCCGTGTTCGGTTTGGCAGTAGGCGTCCATCGTCGCGAACAAGGTGTCAAGCGCACCCTCAGCCCGTTCTGGATTCAAGAAGTACAAGAGATATGGGAATTCTGCATACAGATTTTGTAGGAAGGCAACAATCGACGGATTCAGGTAGGGATAACTCTCCGGTACCTGCGCGAAGGTCAGGACGACCGATCCGCGCCAGTCTCGGGCCAGTGCGGGATCAGCGCCAACATCGGCCAGAACATTGCGCACTGCGCTGATGTCTTCAACGCGCCACTCACTGGCCGGGACATTGAGCCGCCGCAGGGTCATTGTGGGGCCCGCGATTCGTGCGCCCACTCATGAGCCATCAACCGAGGAGCACCTTCCATGCGTGTTGGGCAAGTTCTTCCCTCACGTCCTCAGTGCGAGCTATCGCATCGGCGTCGATGCGGGCGAGTTCGGGCTCGCAGACATCCAAAGATACAAACCCACCGCTTGGATATTCAGCGAGACAACGTGATCGCGCCCTCGGGGCAGTTCTGCTCGGCGTCCGTGGCTTGCGCCTCGAGCTCGCCGGAGACGGTCTCGATGCGCACGATCGCGTGCCCAACCTCGTCGGCATCAAAGATGTCCGGCGCCAACGTGTAGCAGCGCCCGTGTCCCTCGCAGCGGTCTGCGTCGACACAAACACGGCTCACGTGGCCACCGGGAAGGTCAACGGCAGCGACTCCACCGACCGCAGCGCGGCGGTATAGGTCAGCTCGGTGCCGGGCTTGATCTCGTAATCGGGGATGCGCCGGTGGAATTCGCGCAACGCCACCCGCAGTTCCATGCGGGCCAGGTGTGAACCTAGGCAGCGGTGCGGGCCCCCGCCGAAGGCCCGGTGCCGGTTCGGATTACGGCGGAAGTCCACCAGCTCGGGGTCGGGGAACTCGGCAGGGTCGGTGTTCGCCGCGCCCAGTAACGGGCTGACCCGCTCCCCCTTGCCGATCGGGCAGCCGCCCACCTCGACGTCTTGCATGGCGACCCGCGCGACGCCGGGTACCGGTGTCTCCCAGCGCAACAACTCCTCGATGGCACTCGGCAGGACGTCGGGTTGCTCGACGAGCTGATGACGATGGTCGGGGTGGCGGGCCAGATACACGAAGAAGCAGTCGAGTGAGTCGGTCACCGTGTCGAGCCCGGCGATCAGGAAGAGGAAGCAGATGTCGAGAAGCTCCTCGCGGGATAACGGTTGCCCCGCGATGGTCGCGGCGATCATTGCCGACAGCACGTCGTCGCGGGGGCTGGCGATGTGGTCGTCGATGGCGCGCTCGAAGTAGTCGTAGATCTGTTGCGCCGCGGGTGCCGTGGCCTCGTGGCGGCGATCATATCCGGATTCGCCCTCCGGGCGGATCACCCCGTCCTTCCACTCCAAAAACTGGTCCAGGTCTTCCAACGGCAGGCCGAGCAACTGCAGAAACACCGTGCACGGCAGTGGCACGGCGAACTCTTCGTGGAAGTCGCATTCGCCGCGATCGGCGAAGCGGTCGATCATCTCGTTCACCAACTCGGTGACGCGTGGTTCACGCCGGGCCATCTCTCGGGGGGTGAACAGCGGATCGAGGATGCGGCGGTACTTCGCATGCTCGGGCGGGTCGATTTGCAGTGGGATCAGCGGCCGCACGTTACCCAGATCGACGGCATCCATGTTCGACGAGAACAACTCGGTGTGCTTGAGCGCCATCTCGATATCGGCCAGCCGGCTGAGCACGACCGCCTGTGGCGACCGGAATACCGGGGTCGACTCACGCAACGCCTTGTACATCGGCTGCGGCTCGGCAAGACCCGCCGCCGCCTGGTCGACGTAGCCTTCGGTGTCTGTCATGCGGTCAGCCTGACACCAACATCGCTATTTAGGCAATGATTGATTAATTGGGCAATGCCCGGCGACGAAATCTATTGCGGAGCCGGGTGCCGCACGAACGCGCGTGGCTGGGTGAACGCCCGGATGCCGTCGGCTCCGAGTTCACGGCCGAGGCCCGACTGGCCGACGCCGCCGAACGGCAGCCGCGGATCCTGCGCGGCCATGCCGTGGCAGTTGACGCTGACTGTGCCGGCAACCAGCTGGGCAGCGACGTGGTCGGCTAGCGCGTCGTCACCGGTCCAAATCGACGCGGTGAGGCCGAAGTCGCCTGCGTTGGCCGCTGTGACCGCGTCGTCGAGATTCTGATAGCCGAAGATCGGTAGCACCGGCCCGAACTGTTCCTCAGTGGCCAGCGGCGCGTCGGCGTCCAGGCCGGTGACGACGGTCGGCAGCACAAAATGCCCGCTGGCGTCGGCGTCGGCGTCGCGAAGGGCGCCGGCGGTACGGACCGTCGCGCCGCGGGCTGCGGCGTCGGCCACCAGCGCCGCTACCCGATCGCGTCCGGCGGCGGTGTGCATCGGCCCAAGCGTGACTTCCTCGGCGAGCCCGTCACCGACGACCTCGCGCCGGCAGCGCGCCAGGATCGCGTCGGCCAGCTCGTCGACCATGTCGGTCGGCGCGTACAAGCGTTTGATCGCCATGCAGACCTGGCCGCAGGTGGTGTAGGTCGCGGTCACCAGGCGCTCGACAAGCTCGTCAGTGACGGCGATGTCGGGAGCGATGATCGCGGCGTCGTTGCCGCCGAGTTCGAGCAGCACCGGGGTCAGCCGCGGCGCCGCCGCTGCCATGACGGCGCGTCCGGTGGCCACCCCGCCGGTCAGCGAGATGACGTCGATGCCGGGGTGGGTGATCAGCG
>Ga0210396_10004316_pt1 | contig 13950 bp, 17 predicted proteins | sample IncBWH17OmetaG_FD_155466 | JGI IMG/M metagenome (GOLD analysis project Ga0210396, IMG submission 155466) | Forest soil microbial communities from Barre Woods Harvard Forest LTER site, Petersham, Massachusetts, United States - Inc-BW-H-17-O ...
GCGCCGCGCATCCGCCGCCAATGCGGATACCCGCTGACCGCCGCTGCGGTGGTCCGCCGGATCTACACCGACCTCGCCGTGATCGACGTCACAGCCGACGGCCTCGTCGTGCGCGAGATGGTCGAGGACATCGATTTTCCAGCGCTGCAGGCCAAAACCGAGGCGGTACTGCGCCCGGCTTCGGACCTTCGCCCGCTCCGCGCCCCGGTCGTTTAAGGTTAATTGTCGCGCATCTTCTCGTAGCGGCCCTTCGGCACAATTTCGGCGACCGTGCCGTCGGGCGCGCGGTATTTGATCGGGACCTCGCCGGGCTTGGAGAGGATCTTGCCGCCATTAGCGACGACCTTCTCCGCAAAACCCTGGTGGTCGTCGACCTCGATGCCGAAATGGTGGATTGCCGGGCCCTCGCCAACGAGCTTGGCCTCTTCGTCTTCTTCGCTGTCATAGACCATCAGCGCGAGATCGACATAGCCGTCGGTCAGGTGCCGCGAAATGTGTCCCCGCGACCGTCCGGTCTTGACCCGGCGAAACCCGAACACGTTTTCGTAGAACTTCGTAGCCGCCTCGAGGTCGGCGACTTTGAGCGCCACGTGGTTGATGCGCGCCATCCGCTTCCCTCCTACTCCCCATTACCGTTATAGGGCGCGATCACCGACCCGGTGCGGTATTCCGCCGACTCGAGAATGACCTCGGTCTTGGTGTCCTTGAACTCGTCGAGATTGTTGCTCTTGATGTTTTGCCATTGCACTTCCAGCACCCGCGGCTTCGCCCATTCGCCGTCCTTGCCGAAGCTGATGTCGCCGACGATGGTCTTGAACGGGTGGCTGCGGATGTAGTCGGCGACGGCGTTCTGGTCGAGGCTCTTGGCGCCTTCGATCGCGTCGCCGAGCACCTGCAGGTCGGCATAGGCAAAGGGCGGCAGGTACCACCCCAACGGGTCGACCCCAGCCTCCCCGGCCTTCGACTGGTACTCCTTCAGGAAGTCGAGAATACCGGTGAACTGCATGGTCGGCGCCGGGATCCACCAATCGTAATCGACAACGCCGTTGAGCTTGGGCCCGAATTGCAGCTTTACGGGGGTGAATTGCAGTCCGACCATGCCGCCGCCGAAGAACCGGGTCTTGAGCCCGCTTTCCGTTGCCGCGCGCAGCACGCCGACCGAGCCCGGCGGGTAGGAGGCGACGAACACCATGTCGGGTTTGGTCGCCTGGATGGAATGAACAATCGGGGTAAAATCAGGCGTCCCCGGCGGGTAGGTCTTGTCGTAGACGATCTCGATGCCGTCGCGCTTGGCAATGTCGTGGACACCCTCGGAGGCGTTTTTTGGGAACTCGGAATCTTCGGCGAGGATGGCCAAGGTCTTCGGCTTGGGGTCCGCTGCCATCGCGACCTTGAAGAACGGCTCGGAGAAGGCGTGTTTCGGGTCCGGCCCGGTCGGCAGCATCGAGAAGTATTTCGGATAGTGGAACTCGCTATTGACCGCGAGCCCGAACAATCCGAGGAACACCCGGTCGTGCGAGATCGCCACCGGCATCGCCGGCGCGATCATGTTGGTGCCGTAGCCCGAAACGATGAAGTCGACCTTGTCGACCTCGAGCAGCTTGGTATAGATGCCCGGGACGGTCGCCGGGTTGCTCTGGTCGTCGTAGTTGATCAGCTTGACCGGGCGGCCCATCAGGCCCCCCTTGGCGTTCACGTTGTCCCGCCAGATCTGCATCGCCAACAGGGAGGATTTGCCGCCGGCGGCGAGCCCGCCGGTCAGCGCCATGCCAAGGCCGATCGTAATCGGCTCCGCCGCCCTCGCGGCGCTCGCGACAAGCACCGAGCCGGCGACGACCGCGGCCGCAACTGAGTAACGATTTACCTTTAGCACCACCGTTTCCTCCCTATTTCTTGTCAACCTTAGCTGAGGGCAGACGTATATTTCTTGACCGCTCCCACGTCCAGCCTCGACGCTGTGTTCGTCAGCACAGAAAAGGCGTGGATCACCGGGTCAAGCCCGGTGATGGCGACCATGGGTACCGGATCGAGGCTGGGCAAGAAATTGCCTTACCGTCTTGCGTCCTTCGAGACGCGCCTTTCGGCGCTCCTCAGGATGAGGGTATGCCTTTGCTGGCATGAAGAAAGTTCCTCATCCTGAGGAGGCCGCGCACGCGGCCGTCTCGAAGGACGCACTGCGCCGATCCAGCCGATCAGGAATTCTCGCCCAACCTCGTCGCTCCACACCTCCAACCGGACCTGGTGAACCGGACAGCCGGTGCGGCTTGACCCGCAGCTGTCCGGTTGAGCAATCACGGATTGCATCGTCAATCGCGCCGCGTGCCATCTGCAGCGAATCTGGAGTAAAATCTCGCCTCTGAGTTGAAGTGCCCACCCGGCCCGGCGCCGTAGCAACGGCTCGGCAACCCGAGTGGCCGGTTGGTAGACTTGCGGCCCGCCAGAATTGGCGGGACTGGCCCTTCGCGAACCGTCACGCTCGACCGTTCCTGGCTGTTTCTGCAGCCAAACAACAGTCATCGCTCCACCTCGTTCGCCCATCCTGCGTCGCCCTCGCTGCTCCGGAGCGAACATGAAACACGAACATTATGGCAATTTTATTGTTGCAGATGCAGCACCAGACGAAACCGACCAGCGGGCAACCGCTCGGATGAATTCGGCCCTTGTCGGGGTGGGGATCGCCTCGCGCCCCCTACAGGGGTGAGCTTGGGCTTTTTGGCTGAGATTCCGCCCTTTCAGACTTTGAGCGAGTTGCGCACAGTGGCGTAACCACAACATCTGGAGAAAGTCGGCGGGAGCTTGTGCCGACCGGCGAAAACATCAGCTTTTCCCTAGGCAGGACGTGTGATAATATACAGATAGTGTACGGGAAATTTTTACGGCCGAGCCAGCAGTGACAAAACTTCTCGATCAAGCGCTCGCGGCCGCGCGCGGCCTTCCCGCGGACGCACAGGACGACATTGCCCGTGTCGTACTCCGGCTGAGCGGTGCGGATGACGAACCGCCGGTCTCGCTCACGCCCGAAGAGCAAGCCGCCATCACCGCTTCAAAAGCTGCCGCTGCCCGTGGCGAATTTGCGACCGATGAGCAGGTGCGGACGGTGTGGGCCAAACACGGTCTGTGAGGCTTCGCTACACTCTTCCGGCCCTTGCCGATCTTAGAGGCTCACCCAAAATGGATTCCGCGTTTGCAACGGGTTATCGTCGCCCCCGCGAAAGCGGGGGTCCAGGGGCAACCGCTGCAGCCTTGCCGACTCTGGATTCCCGCTTCCGCAGGAATGACAAGGAGGAATGGTAACGCGTTGAGATTTCTGGATTCATTCTTGGTTAGGCTCTTAGCGCGATCCTCGATTACATCGCCGTCCATTCGCCGCCGGGCGCGCGGGGAGTTCAAGCCCGTATTCAGGCCCTCACCGACCTTCTGTTACAGCATCCTCACATCGGACGCCGCACGAGCGATCCGGCGATTCGCCGGATGACGACGACGCCTTACCCCTATCTCGTTTTCTTCGAGATCACGCAGACCGAGATCATCATCCACGCCGTCCGTCACGCAGCCCGCGATCCGTCCGGAATGCCCGGCTCTGCTTAAGCGGGCATGGCTGAGCCGTTTTACGCTCGACGCCAATTGGCGGAATTGCAAGAAGGCTACTACGCCGTCAATCGGACATATGAAACGATTGCTGGGTGAATATCGGTCTTTGAGGCTCACCAGCGAAACCACCTTGAACATGCTCGACATGGTTTCGTTCGCAGACTCGGCACGCTGAAACGCTGCACCGGCACCGGGCGGCTGATGATCGCCGTGCTGGCAGCCTCGCCGACGTAGAGCGCACGCTTATCCGCATCCCATCGGCGAGCGTCGCGCGACCAAGCGAAAGCGCATAATCTCGACCGAAAAGCCCAAGCTCACCCTGTAGCAGCCAGCGCGAGGCAATCCGGCACCGCGACAAGAGCCGAATTCGTCCGGGCGGTTGCCCGCACTTACGACGTGGACCAAAGCACGATTTCACGCCTAACGGCCTGACGAAATCGAGGCCACGCCACTAGATATGGTGCGCGGCGTAGTTAAGAGACGGCGCAGCTGGTCAAGTATTCGAGATTTCAGCGGTGGCACACACCACCAAGCAAACCGCACTTCGCCATGTTTCATCTCGACGGAGTGGATAAGAATTTGAGATCGACTATGCCGGTCTTTTCAGAATGCGCCTTATGCGGCTTTTGAAGCGAGGCACGACGGGGGCGGAGACACAAGATGTTGATTCCGCATACCCACACCACTTCGCGGAATGGTAAGCTCCATTTGCGAGGTGGGCCGTGGTTTTCACCCCCTGGGTGAGCGCAGTTCGCGGTCGGAAGTAACGGTCGGGTAGTCAAGCGCGTTCTGCTTGTCGAGAAGCAGCCCTTTGGCGGAGCGCTCGCGCAAGAGGTAGAGCTTTTGGCCGGGGAAGAGCGCGCACAGGTCGTCCACGAAATCGTGGCGCAGCCAGTTCTCCATCAGCAAGACGTAGCGCCGGGAAAGTTGCCACATGTTGCGCAGGAACGTGCGATGGCGATCACCGCCGTGGATATGCATGATCACCGCCTGCGTGAACACCAGGTCGGCAATGTCGCGTTCGGGCTGCTGCAAAGTGAGGTCCCGGACCTCGATGCGCGCCCACCCCAGGTCGTGGCGGGAGCGTGCGAAGACGAGTTGCTCCAGGCTGCGGTCGGCTCCGGCGATTTCGGCCTCAGGCAGCACTGTGTGCAGGTTGACCAGGTGGTCGCAGCCCCCCACGCCGCACTCGTAGACGCTCGTGGGGCGGAGCGCCAGGGCCGTTTGATAGATGAGCGCATGGTTTGGGTGCAGGGACTTGCCCTCTATCGCGATGCGCCCCTCGCTCACCCGGAAGGAAACGTCCCGGAGCAGCACAGTGTGGGTGCTACCCAGCTGAACCAACTCACTGGGGTAGCTTCTGGTGTACCGGCTCCAGTCGATATCGTCCCACCATTGCACCTTGGTCCACAGCGGGCCAAATCGAGCGGAGTAGCGCAGGCGCGACAGAACTTTCATGGGCGAAGGTGTAGCAGGCTCCTGCGCTGAGTGACAATCGCTTTCAGTCACCGTCGTAACCGACGCCAGGCCGCGCCGACACGACTACGAGGGGAGACATCCAGTTGACGCGATGCTGGGCACTGAGGGTTAACCTAAAGACGTTTCGTTGTAGTAATCCAGCGAGAAAGGGGCACTGGTTTTGTTATCAACATCGGAGATGGCCCTTTCTTATTCTGGGCACAGTGGTAGTTGGCGGGTTACTCCTGCCGTCGTTCCAATCGTACTTGTGGGGGTTAGTCGCTCCCCCGACGACTGTTGAAAAGGAGCATACCGCGCGACTCGAACATATTGAAAAACTCCTAGAGGGCAAAGACACAAAACCGCAGGAATTAAAACAGTTCATTGACGGTCTAGGAATTTCACAAAGATATCCTCTCGCGTATGCACTGTTTTATCCAGATGGTCGGCAATTGCTATATTCGTCTATAGTGAATAGTGCTGATATATCCTTCAGTCCCGCGAGTATTATGGTAGATGAAATCACCGCCGAGCAAATGTGTATCTCTGGACTTAGAATCACCGTACAGGGTTCGACGGTCGGAGGTAGCAGAGGGCCGTGTTTTAATATGGCACCGGGGAGTATCCTTCACCTCACGAGAGTAGGGGATAATCCGCGGGTGGCAGTGGACGTTGAAGCGTTAGGCGGCTCAATTGGGGGCGGCGCGTGGATTATTGGTCTTAAGGTCACATAGAAGGCCCGATTCCATAATCGCCGTTCTGCGACTTTTTTATCCGTGAGAGACATTCTGTGGGTGAGAGACACACAGGGCCGAGCAGTGAGCGCAGCGACACAAGATGTTGAAACCGCGGCCGGGCAACGGCGACGGTTATTGCGCCGGCAACAGTGTGGGCGTGGCTGCCTTCGACACCGGCGGCGGGTTCCGTTTGCCGGTCAGCGCATCGCTCTTTGGGGCATAGAGACGCATGGTGAGGTTGAACGGTCCTTTCGGTGCCGGCAGCCAGTTGGCGTCCTTGTCGGCGCTGGGGCTTTCGTTCTCGAAATAGAGGTCGAGGGAGCCGTCCGGGTCGTATTTGAACGGCATCCAGCTGCTGACGGCGAACCGGTTGAGGCTGTTGGGCACCTGGTAGCCCTCGGCGTCATAGAGCGTGACCGACCAAAAGGCGTGAGCCGGCGGAATGGCATTGCTTTCGAAATGGAGGATGTAGCGATTGGCGCCATCCAGCGGCCTGCCGGTGTCGTCGGCGAGGTTGATCGGATAGATCGCGTCCTCCGGCAGGTTGGCGCCGAGACCGACCTGGGTGACGATCGCGCGCTTCAGGTAATAGTTGCCGTAGACACCCATCGTGTCGGTATTCATCGACCAGCCGTTGGCGACGCGCGCGAGGCTGGAGACCTTCCACGCCATCAAGGTCAGGGCGTCCTTGGGCGCGGTCTCCAGCGCGGTCTTGATCGCCGGATCGAGCTTGTCGATATCGAAGCTCTTGCCGCGCTCGATCCCGATGCGCACCGGGCAGCCGGCTGCGAAAAGGTTTTCCGCGAGAAGATCACCGGCACGACCGCCGACCGGCCGCAGCTTCACCAGCTAATGGCCGCCCCCACTTTTGCAAGCCGTTTATCCGCGCCCGCACCGCCACTTAACATCTGCACGGTACAGGCGTACATTCCGATATGAACATTCGGAGCGTCCGGCACCGGGGCCTGTTGCGCCTCATTGAAGACGATGACAGCCGGGACCTCCGCAACGATCTGTGCGGCGGCTGCGCAACATTCTCGCGGTGCTGATCGCGGCGGCCGACTTGAGCGGCGTGATCGGGCCACCCGGCTGGCGCATCCACCAGCTCAGGGGCGACCGCGCCGGAACGTGGAGTATTTCGGTCAGCGGTAATTGGCGCTGACGTTTGACGTCCGGCAGGGTGAAATCTGCAATCTGGACTTGGAGGACTATCACTGATGAGCCGCGCACCCGCCAGAGTAGGAATGGCGCCGCCGCATCCGGGGGCGTTCATCCGCGAGGAAGTTCTCGACGAACTCGGTTTGACGGTAAGCGAGGCGGCGAAGGTGTTGGACGTGCGCCGCGCGACTCTTTCCGACCTCATCAATGGCAACGCGGCGCTGTCGGCGGAAATGGCGCTGCGGATCGAGAAGGCATTTGGCGTGAAGATGGAAACGCTCTTGAACATGCAGGCATGGCACGACGCCTACGCGATGCGGCAACGGGAAGGCGAGATTGCTGTCAAGCCGTACCGGCCGCCTGCTCCCGAGCCGGGCTGATCCGCTTCCACTTGACCCTCTGCCCATGTCCGCAGCTATAAAGCAACAGGGCAATCGGCAAAGTATTTCGCAGAGCCGGGCCGGCCCCGAAATCGAGATGTTGAAACCACCGCCGGGCAACGGCGACGGTTATTGCGCCGGCAACAGTGTCGGCGCGGCTGCCTTCGTCACCGGCGGCGGGTTCCACTTGCCGGTCAGCGCCTCGCTCTGGTAAGCCGTCACGCCGATCGAATGTGCGTCCTGCGCGCTGATCGGCTCGGCCGCGCCGGCGGCGGACAGTGGCCCGCCGCCGGCGAGCGCGGCGCCGAGCAGCGCTGGAAATACCACGCTCGCGTGCGGGTTCGATGTCGCGACCATGCGTTCGTTCCCCTGCACGGCGGAGCCGCCTAGAGGCGGGTCAAGTTCATTGCACCGTGCCGTGCTGGCTGGTGTGCGGGAGGTAGCCGGGTCCGTAGTAGGCAGGCGCGTTGTAGCCGTATCCGTAGTAAGCAGGCCCGTTGTAGCCATACCCGGTGCTGCCGTAGTAAGCCGGGGGCAGGGCCGCGGAGGCCCCCGCCAGGCAACGGGCGCTATAGGCGGCGGCCATCTGGCCGTACTCAGGAGACAGTGGAGCGGTCTGATAGAGCGCCGTCACGCGATTGTACTGATCGACGCAGCTCCCGGATTGGGCCAAGACGGGTGTGGGACCCACAGCGGCGCAAAGAGCGACGGCCGCTAGCATGATTGCGGGTTGTTTGAGCGACATGGAACATTCTCCTTCGAGTTCTGCAAAATGCAGAACGATCGATTGCCTAATGCAAGGCTCCCGGCCCTAACGAACGAAATGACCGGGTGGTTCCAGCCGCTTACGCCCTCAATTCCAGGCTGTCATTGCCGGGCTTGACGCTGTCTAGTCTAGGCCGATGCCCGGATAAACCGGTGGACGCCGTCCGCGCCGAGCTCGCGGTCGAGGGCGGCTTGGTGCATCAGGTAATTCAGATGGGCGAGGGTCTCGCCGAGGGCGAAGCCTATCTGGTGCCGGTCGAGGGCTCGGCGGAACAGGACCCGCATCAATTCGACAGCGGTCTTCGGCGCCTCGCAAGCGGCGATCGCCTCGTCGCACCGCGCTCGATGGTGCTCGGCGAGGCTGTCGATCCGCGTGTGCAGTCCGAAAAACGGGAGATTGTGCGAAGGCAGGACAAGCGTCTCGGGCGGTATCGCAGCGCGCAATTTGGCCAGGGACGCGAGATAACGTGCGAGGGGATCGCCGTCGGGCTCGTGTGCCTGGACGCTGATGTTGGGCGAGATCCTCGGCAGCACCTGATCGCCGGCGATCAGCACACCGGTCGCTGCGCAATACAGGCATGCGAGCTCCGGCGCATGGCCTTCGCCGACAACGACCCGCCATTCCCGTCCGCCGATCTCGATCGCCATCCCGTCGGCAAGCCGCTGAAAACTCGCCGGCACCGAGGGCACGCCGCGGCGGTAGCTGTTCTCCCGCTCGCTGAAAAGCTCCGCTTCCGCGTCGCCAAGACCCGCGCGGCGAGCGAAACGACGCCGCAGCGGGGCGAGATCCTCGGCTCCATGGCTCATCACGCGGGCGGACAGCCATTCCTTCTCGGTCACCCACAAGGGCGCCTGCCAGCGCTGGGTCAGCCAATCGGCCAGCCCGATGTGGTCCGGGTGGTAGTGCGTCACGATGACCCGAGTGACCGGCCATTCGCCGAGCTGCAGGGCAAAGATCCGTTCCCACAGCTCCTTGGTTTGGACCATCGCGTAGCCGGTGTCGACGATCGTCCAGCCCGCGCCGTCTTCGAGCAGCCACAAGTTTATATGGTCGAGCGCGAACGGGAGCGGCATGCGCAGCCAGTGCACGCCCGGCGCGATCGCCAGCGTCTCGCCCGGCCCGGGAGGCGCCGCAACCGGAAACTGCAGCGGTGTCAGGCTTCCGTCCATAATTTATGCTTTTCTCGGCTGACGAATTGACCGGCAAGTTAGGACGCGGCATTAGTCCCGGACAAGCGGGAAGACCGCGGGCGCGATATGCCGGCGGAGCGACTGCAACATCTCAGCAAATGGCTCGTTAATGCGTGACTTCAATATTCCCGGGCGATCGGCGGCGATGGCGGCGAACGGAATGGCCGCGACCTCGCACCCGATGGCGACTTTGACTGCCCTCGACGTGTTGCGCTCGGGCGGCAACGCGGCCGATGCCGCGATTGCAGCGGTCGCCGTGCAGTGCGTCGTCGAGCCGGAGAGCACCGGGATCGGCGGCGATTGCTTCATTCTCTACTCCCGGCAGGGCGGCTTGCCGGTGGCGCTCAACGGTTCCGGGCGGGCTCCCGCCAAGGCCACCGTCGATTGGTATACCGAGCACGGCATCGACGAGATCGGCGTACAGACGCCACATGCCGTGACGATTCCCGGCGCTATCGATGCGTGGTGCACCTTCAATCGCGAGCACGGCACCCGACCCCTCGCCGAACTGCTCGAGCCCGCAGCGCGGGCTGCGGAGGGGGGTTATGTGGTGACGCCGCGCGTCGCGGCCGACTGGCACCGCGCCTGCGAGAAACTGCGCGATCCGATTACCGCCGGGCTTTTCCTGCCGGGTGGAAGACCGCCCAATGCCGGGGACAGAATGCGCAACGCGCCACTCGCCGCCACGTTGCGCCGGATCGGGCAGGAGGGCCGCGAAGCCTTTTACGACGGCGCGGTCATGCGCGAGATCGTCACGCGGCTGAAATCGCTCGGCGGACTGCACGAAGACGAGGACTTCGCCACCCAGCGCTCGAACTGGGTCGAGCCGATCCATGCCTCCTACCGCGACTGCGAGGTCTATGAATGCCCACCGAATGGGCAGGGGATGGCGGCGCTGATGATCCTGCGCACGCTCGCCGGCTATGCGCTCGGCGGCGATGGGTTCAGCGAGGCCGACCGGCTGCATCTCCTCGCCGAGGCGAGCAAAGCGGCCTATTGGGTGCGCGACAATTTCATTTGCGATCCCGAGCACGTGCCGGTCGATGTCGCGGATTTCCTCTCCGAGGCGCGCGCCGAGCGTGCGCGCCGGACGATTCGGCTCGACCGTGCAATGGCGGGGCCGCGCTGGGCCGAGATCGAGCACAAGGACACCGTCTACCTCTGCACCGTCGATCGCGACGGCAACGCCTGCTCGTTCATCAACTCGCTGTTCTCATCCTTCGGGACCGGCATCCTCGCGCCGCAAAGCGGCGTGTTGCTGCACAACCGCGGCACCGGGTTCCGCACGATTCCGGGGCACCCTAATGCGATCGCGCCGGGCAAGCGGCCGCTCCACACGATCATCCCGGGCATGCTGGTCAAGAACGGCCGCGCGGTCATGCCCTTCGGAGTGATGGGCGGGCATTATCAGGCGGTCGGCCATGCGCATTTCATCCACCGGCTGCTCGACCGCGGCATGGATCCGCAGCAGGCCGCCGAGCAGCCGCGCATCCTGCCGCTCAATGGCGTGCTGCAGGTCGAACGCGCCAATCCCGAGCCGGTGGTTGCCGAGCTCGCGCATCGCGGCCACGAGATCCTGATGCTGGAAGTCCCGCTCGGCGGCTGCCAGGCGATCTGGATCGACCATGAGCGCGGCGTGTTGATCGGCGGGTCCGAGCCGCGCAAGGACGGGCTGGCCCTCGGCTATTGACCGAGGGCGCCGCCGAAATCCGCTTCGACCGGCGCAACGGGGTCACCCGTCTGGTCCAGCTCTATCAGCGCGACCCGCTGCGCGTCTTGTTCCCGGCGCCCGCCGCAGGCGATCCGCCGGTAGCGGTCATCGTCACGACATCGGGCGGGCTCGTCGCCGGCGACCGGCTGGACATCCGCATCGAGCTCGCGCCGGGGGCGGCGGCGCATGTCACCGCGTCCGCGGCGGAGAAGATCTATCGGTCGACCGGCCGGACGACGACGATCAAGCAGACCCTGTCGATCGGGCCCGGCGCCGCTCTCGAATTCCTGCCGCCCGAGACGATCCTGTTCGACGGTGCCCGCCTGCGGCGCGAAACGACGGTCGATCTCGCGCCGGGCTCTGCATTTTTGGGCGGCGACATCGTGATCTTTGGCCGCCGTGCGCGGGGAGAGCGCTTCGCCAGCGGCTTCCTGCGTGAGGTCTGGGAAGTGCGGCACGACGGGGAGCTTGTTTGGGGAGACGCGCTGCACCTCGAAGAGGATATTGCGCGGATTGTCGACGATCCTGCCTGTTTCGACGGCGCATCGGCCTTTGCGACAATGATCTTGTCGCCGCCCGCAGAGGACGCACGCAGCCTCCTCGAAACGGCCCGTCTCGTGCAATCCTCCAGCGCGACGACGGGATTGCGCGCCGGGGCGACGGCAGTCTCCGGCCTCGTTATTGCCCGGTGGCTCGCTGCGGATGCGGCGGTGTTGCGCCGCGCCTATGCCGATCTCGCTTGCCATTTACGATCGGCGGCGCTGGGATTACCGGATCGCCTGCCGCGGGTTTGGCATGTTTAATTAGCGACGGACAGATCGCCCCGCGTTGGAGCAAGCCGCCAAAAGTGTGGATCACCTATCTGTGCGTTTTCCTCGGCGCCGCGGTCGGCGGGATCGGGCGCTATGGGCTATCGGGCGTGGTCGCCAATTGGATCGGCGCCACCTTTCCGTGGGGTACCCTGATCGTCAATGTCACCGGCTGCTTTGTCATTGGGGTGTTCAATACCTTAACGGGACCGGACGGAATATTTTTGGTACCAGCCAATCTGCGTGTTTTTGTCATGGTCGGGATATGCGGTGGCTACACGACGTTTTCCTCGTTCAGCCTGGAAACCCTCAACCTCGCGCGAAACGGAGAGTGGTTCGCCAGCGGAGCCTATATATTGGCGTCGACCGTGTTCTGCCTGGTTGGCGTCTGGCTGGGACATATCGCGGGCATCTTGATTAATCGCTGACGCGGATCTGGTGGACGGGAGCTGATGATGCCGCTTGAAGAAAAGGCAGTATTGCTGCGCATCTTCATCGATGAAAGTGACCGGTTCGGCCGCCATCCCCTTTACGAGGCCATTGTTCTCAAGGCGCGCGAGCAAGAGCTTGCCGGAGCGATGGTATTGCGCGGACCGATGGGCTTTGGTCATTCGAGCCGCCTTCGTACCGCTAAGGTCCTGCGTCTCTCCGAGGATCTTCCGGTGGTAGTCGAAATTATCGACAGCGAGCAGAAAATCTCGGCCTTCCTCCCGCTACTGGACGAGATGATGAAAGGGGGGCTCATTTCGCTCTCGGAAGTCCGCATCCTGCGCTACGGGCCCGATCTCAAGGAGATCGCCGGCCCGTAGATGTGGCACGGTTAGTGCATGTAAACAGATGTAAGGACCCTATGAACTTAACTCCGCGCGAGAAGGACAAGCTTCTAGTGTCGGTTGCGGCCATGGTCGCCGACCGTCGGCTGAAGCGTGGCGTGAAACTAAACTACCCCGAAGCGGTGGCACTGATCACAGATTATGTTCTCGAAGGCGCGCGCGACGGCAAGGGCGTGGCAGAATTGATGCGCGACGGGGCCACGGTCGTTTCGCGCGATCAGGTCATGGAGGGGGTGCCCGAGATGATCCACGAAATTCAGGTCGAGGCGACGTTCCCGGACGGCACCAAGCTCGTCACGGTGCATGAGCCGATCCGCTGAAATCATGAACAACAGGCTGACAACCGCCGCTCGCTTCCCCTCACCCTCCCGCTGCGCGGGTCCCTCCCTCTCCCCGCTCGCGGGGAGAGGGCTGGGGTGAGGGGCTCTCCGTAGGGGGGCGCGATGATCCCCGGAGAGATCATCACTGCGCCGGGCGAGATCGAAATCAACGCCGGCCGCCCGACCGTGACCCTGGCTGTCGCCAATACCGGCGACCGCCCGATCCAGGTCGGCTCGCATTATCATTTCTACGAGACCAACGCCGCGCTCGCCTTCGACCGCGAGCAGGCCCGTGGCTTCCGGCTCGACATTCCGGCCGGAACGGCGACCCGTTTCGAGCCCGGGCAGAGCCGCGAGGTCAGGCTCGTCGCCTATGCCGGGGAGCGCCGCGTCGTCGGCTTCAATGGCCGGATCAACGGCAAGCTGGAATAAGCTCGATGGCGGCGACCATCCCGCGCGGGGCCTATGCCGCAATGTTCGGGCCGACAACCGGCGATCGGCTGCGGCTCGCCGATACCGACCTCTTTATCGAGATCGAGAGCGATCGCACGATCTATGGCGAGGAGGTCAAGTTCGGCGGCGGCAAGGTGATCCGCGACGGGATGGGGCAGGGCCAGGCGACGCGCGCCGACGGCGCCGTCGACACCGTCATCACCAATGCCGTGATCCTCGACCATTGGGGCATCGTCAAAGCCGATATCGGCGTCCGCGACGGCCGCATCAGCGGGATCGGCAAAGCCGGCAACCCCGACATCCAGCCCGGCGTCGACATTGTGATCGGGCCGGGGACCGAGGCGATCGCCGGAGAGGGCCGCATCGTCACCGCCGGCGGCATCGACTCGCACATCCACTTCATCTGCCCGCAGCTGGTCGAAGAGGCGCTCTACAGCGGCATCACGACAATGCTCGGCGGCGGCACCGGCCCGGCCGCCGGCACCGCGGCGACGACCTGCACGCCGGGCCCCTGGCATTTGGGCAGGGTATTGCAAGCAGCGGA
>Ga0210396_10004319_pt1 | contig 13945 bp, 15 predicted proteins | sample IncBWH17OmetaG_FD_155466 | JGI IMG/M metagenome (GOLD analysis project Ga0210396, IMG submission 155466) | Forest soil microbial communities from Barre Woods Harvard Forest LTER site, Petersham, Massachusetts, United States - Inc-BW-H-17-O ...
ACGCGTATCGGTAGAACAACCCGATGTCGTACGCCGACGTGCTCATGCCGGGTCCGTCCAGCCCCGAGGGCGTTGCGGCGCGGGTGTCGCGGCCGCCGAGCTTGCCGGCCAGCATGTTGATTTTCTCGAGCGCGACCTGCATGCCGCCCAGCTGCATAGCCAGCGCGTGCGCCGCGTCGTTGCCGGAGTGCATCAGCAACCCGTGCACCAACTGGTTGACGGTGTAGGTGCCACCCGGGGCAACGCCGACCCGGGTGCCCTCCGCGGCGGCATCGTCAGGCGTGCCGTCGACGGTCTTGTTGAGGTTGAGCTCGTTCAGCGATGCCATCGCGACGAGCACCTTGATGACGCTGGCCGGGCGGTGACGGCCATGCGGGTCACGCCCGGCGATGATCGCGCCGCTGTCCAGGTCGGCCACCACCCAGGCCTCGGCGGAGATGTCGTTGGGCACCGGCGGGGTGCCGGCTGCGGTGACCACACCGCAGCCGCCCAGCGCGTTACCGCCGATCGGCGACGCGGGCACCGGCAACGGCAGGGGAGGATCGCCCGCCTGCGGGACCTCCGACGAGTCGACCGCCGCCGGCGTGGACACCTTGTACGGACAAGCGTCGTGCCCAGGACCGGCTCCAGCATTGGGCTCGGCGAGCGCGATCGGCATCGCCGCCACGGCGGGCGTGGTGACCAGGAAAGCCGCCGCTGCCAGGCATGACGCAGTACGTAAGAAGGCCATCGTCTGTGCAGAGTAGGCGATCAGCGGCCCGATTCCCAGGAGCCGCGCTGTGACTGGTGTTGCAGAAGTTACAAATCCAGGTAACAGACGCCTGGGCCGCCGATGCGGCCCAGCCAGAGCCGTCCGGGGGTTTCCACCACTCCGGTGGCCAGGCCGAAGTCCGCATGCTGGGTACGAAGCTGGGTCACGACGTGGCCGTCGTCGGGGTCGAACGCGATCACCCACACGATCGGCTTCGGGTTCGGCAGCCAGCGGTAGGGCAGCCGCCACAACAGCGAGCGGATGACCGGCGCGCGTGGGCCCAACCATTCGCTGAGCCGGTTGCGGTCCGAGACCATGGCGACCCAGATCCTGCCGTCAAGACCGGTCGAAATGTTGTCGGGGTAACCGGGCAGATCAGTGGCCAACGCAGTGATGGAGCCCGCCCGGCTTCCGGTGAGCCAGTATTTGCACAGTCGGCAGCCGGTCGTCTCGGCGAACACCACCGCCGACTCGTCGGCGGTCAGCGTGACGCCGTTGGCGAAGTTCAGACGTGACGCCAGGATGCTCACCGTACCGTCGGGATCACACCGGAACAGCGAGCCGGTGGGCCGTCCCTCGACGACGGCGCCCTTGTAATACTCGTAGTGAAACCTGCTCGTCGATTCGGTGAAAAAGATTGCGCTGTCTGATGATTCGACGACGTTGGAGCAGAATGTCAACGCCCGCCCGGCGACCTCGGCAACCAACGTCTCCAGCATCCCGGTGGCGGGGTCGTATCGCAGCAGGCCGCAGTGGCTGTCGCAGATCAACAGACGGCCGTCGCGGGCGACCGCCAGGCCGAGCGGTCGCCCGCCGGTGTTCGCCATCACCTGCGCGCAGCTGCCGTCGGGTGTGATCCGGATGATGCGCCCGTCGTCGACACCGGTCCAGATGTTGCCCTCGGCATCGGCGACGACGTCCTCAGGTGCAATTCCGGGTACCTCGACCACATGCAGCGTCGCGGTGAGGTCGGGTTCGGGTAACGGTCGGGACGGGGGTGGCTGCCACCGGATCGGGTCGATGCGTGGCTTGGTCATTACGCCGCTCCTCCTCATCGCTTCGCTCTGCATCGTCGCAGGCGTGGTCATAAGCGACTCCCAACATCCGTCAGCACACTGCGCAGGATGGCTTCGATGGTGTCGAACTCGGTTTGGCCGCTGATCAGCGGCGGCGCCAACTGGATGACGGAGTCGCCGCGGTCGTCGGTGCGGCAATACAGCCCGGCCTGGAAGAGGGCCGACGACACGTGACCGAGCAGCGAGCCGCGCTCGGTGTCGGTGAAGATTTGCTTGGTCGCCTTGTCCTTGACCAGTTCCACGCCGTAGAAGAACCCCTCGCCGCGCACATCGCCGACAATGGGCAAGTCGTACAGCTTTTCCAGGGTGGCGCGGAAGCCGGGCGCGTGGTTCTTGACGTGGTCGTTGAGGCCCTCACGCTCGAAGATGTCGAGGTTGGCCAGCCCGACGGCGGCCGACACCGGGTGGCCGCCAAATGTATAGCCGTGCGCGAACATCGTGCTGCCGTCGTTGAACGGCTCAAACAACCGCTCGCTGGCGATCATGGCGCCGATCGGCGAGTAGCCCGACGTCATCCCCTTGGCGCAGGTGATCATGTCGGGCACGTAGCCGAAGTCGTCACAGGCGAACATGGACCCGATCCGGCCGAACGCGCAAATCACCTCGTCGGAGACCAGCAGCACGTCGTAGGTGTCGCAGATCTCCCGGACCCGTTCGAAATAGCCTGGGGGAGGCGGGATGCTGCCGCCGGCGTTCTGCACCGGTTCAAGGAATACCGCGGCCACGGTCTCGGGTCCTTCGAACTCGATCGCCTCGGCGATCCGGTCCGCGGCCCACTGCCCGAAGGCTTTGACGTCGGTGTGCTGACCTGCTCTGAAAAGCTCGGGTGCGCGGTAGAAGTTCGTGTTAGGCACCCGGAAGCCACCGGGCGTCACCGGCTCGAACGGCGCCTTGAACCGGGGCAGCCCGGTAATCGCCAGGGCGCCGTGGGTGGTGCCGTGGTAGGCGATCGATCGCGAAATCACTTTGTGCTTACCGGGTTTACCGGTCAGCTTGAAGTACTGCTTGGCCACTTTCCAGGCGGTTTCGACGGCCTCGGTGCCGCCGGTGGTGAAGAACACCCGGTTCAGGTCGCCGGGAGCGTAACGCGCCAGGCGCTCGGCGAGCTCGATCGCGGTTGGGGTGGCGTATCCCCACAGCGGGAAGAACGCCAGGGTGCTCGCCTGCCGGGCAGCCACCTCGGCCAGTTCGGTGCGGCCGTGGCCGACCTGCACAGTGAACAGACCGGAGAGCCCGTCGAGGTAGCTTTTGCCGCGGTCGTCCCAGATCGTCACGCCTTCGCCCCGCGTGATGATCGGCGGCGTGATGCCCGGGCCGTGCCGGGCGAAGTGCAGCCAGAGGTTGTCGGTCATCTCGTTCGCGAGCGTAGCGCTAGGCTCGGGCCATGACCTCCACGCAGGTCACCGAATTCGAGGCACTGAGGCCGCATCTGATGGCGGTGGCCTACCGGGTGACCGGAACGGTCGCCGACGCCGAGGACATCGTCCAGGAAGCCTGGCTGCGTTGGGATCGACATGACAGCGCGATCACCGACCTACGGGCCTGGCTGACGACGGTGGTCAGCAGGCTCGGACTGGACAGGTTGCGGTCGGCGGCACACCGCCGCGAAACCTACACCGGCCATTGGCTGCCCGAACCCGTGGTCACGGGCTTCGACGACACTGATCCGCTGTCTAGCGTCGTAGCCCGCGAGGATGCCCGCTTCGCGGCGATGGTGGTGCTGGAACGGCTCAGCGCCGATCAGCGGGTTGCGTTCGTGCTGCACGACGGCTTCAACGTGCCGTTCGCGGAAGTGGCCGACGTGCTGGGCACCAGCGAAGCCGCTGCCCGACAGTTAGCCTCGCGGGCCCGCAAAGCCTTGGGGAGGAAAGCCGCGGAGCCGGCACCGCAACCCGATCCCACCCACAACGAGGTAGTTGGCAAACTGATGGCCGCCATGGCCGTCGGCGATCTTGATGCCGTGGTGGCGTTGTTGCACCCCGACGTGACCCTGACCGGCGACGCGAATGGCAAGACGTCGACGGCCCTTCAGGTCATCCACGGGCCGGACAAGGTGGCCCGGTTCATGTTCGGCCTGATCCGCCGTTACGGCCCAGCGTTCTTCACCGCGAATCAGCTGGCGTTGATCAACGGCGAACTGGGATCCTACACAGCGGGTTTCGCCGGTACCGACGGGTATCGAGACATGTCGCCGCGGATAACCGCGATGACCGTGCGCGACGGAAAGGTCTGCGCGATATGGGATATCGCCAACCCGGACAAATTCACCGGCTCTCCGCTGCGTGGTTCGCGTTTGGGCGCCAATCACTGAAGAGCAGGTTCGTCATCGCGGCGTAGCTTTGGGCGCGCGGCGGCCAGACCGAGTCGCAGTGCTTCAGCCGCTTCGCTCGCGGCCTCGGCGAACCGGCCTCCGATGCCGACAAAGTTGAGGTATGCGTGGGGCAGGTCGGCTTGGCGGCTCAGCGATACTGGCACTCCGCCGGTGCGCAGTTTGTCAGCGTATGCCTCGCCCTCGTCGCGGAGCGGATCGAAACCGGCGCTGGCGATATATGCGGGTGGCAAATCGGCGACGTCGCCGTGCAGCGGTGACAGTCGCGGATCACGCAGATCGGTTCCCGCCGGTATGTAGTTGGCCATTACCCATTGGAGATTCCGCTCGGTGAAGGTAGAGCACTCGGCGAAGAGATCACGCGATGGCCGACGCGTGCTGAGATCCGTCGGGGGATACATCAGAAGCTGAAACGCCGGGACCGCCTCGCCTCGTCGCACCGCATGTTGCGCGGTAACGGCCGCGAGGTTGCCGCCGGCGCTGTCCCCGCCGACCGCGATGCGGTCTGGGTCGACACGGAGATCGGCGGCGTGGTGGTGCGCATATTCGAACGCGGCGATGGCGTCCCCTACGGGAGTGGGGAACGGGTGCTCCGGCGCGCGTCGGTACTCGACCGACAGCACCCGCACAGCGGCGTTGCTTGCCAGATAACGGGCGACCGGGTCGTGGCTCAGCCGTGAGCCGACGGTGAAGCCGCCGCCGTGGAAATACACCAGCAGGCCCGACGGCTCGGGCAGGTCTGCGGGTGTGTAGAGGGTGGTTGGGATGTCGCCGTGCTCGGCGGGGATGGCGATATCCCGCGTCGCGACAGGTACCGGCGGTCTGTACCCGATGATGCCCGGAAGCCCGTCATATCGCGCTCGGGCCTCGGCCACGGTCCCGGCGAAAACATCAGAATCCGAACGGTTTTTGAGGGCGAGGGCGAGCTGTGCGTCGAGGTCTAGTTGCTGCCCGTCGATTCGTACCGGTGGCCCTGCGATCAACCGGCGAACCGGCTTGGGCAACCCGAAGATGCCGCGGACCACTGCGGCCCGAGCGCGGATACCTAATGGTGTTGACATGGCATGTGCTCCTTTCGCGATGTCAGTTCTTGTGCGCGACGAATCGCATTACGTGGCCGAGAAGCCGGGACTGGAGGCTGATGGTGAGCCCATTGCGCGCGCACTCGTCCTGGAAGTCGTCGGGCACGATCAGCCGATGAGGCGAGCCGTCCAAACGGTGAAACAGATTGGCCAGCGGTGTACGGGTGAGGTCATAGCCAACGAAGGTCCCGCCGGGTCGCAACACACGTGCCACTTCGGCGACCGCGCGTTCCCAGTCGATGATGTGATGCAGCATCAGGCAGCTGACGACGAAGTCGAACGAATCGCCGGGGAACGGCAGCGCGGTCGCGTCCGCCGTTTTCGTCGAAGCGTTGGGGAATTCACGCAGGCGCGTGGCGGCTGCGTGCACCATGAGCGGGTCGATATCTATTGCCGTCCAACCAAGTTCGGGATTGCTGGAGAGCAGCTGCTTGGCCACAGATCCACTGCCGGCGCCGATTTCCAGAATGTCGCGGCCTAGCCGTTGGGTGCGAAGTTCACGCGCGATGGTCGCGCTGCTGGAACGCCACACGGCGCCGCAGCAGAAGGCACGTTCAAAGGATGGCATCTCGGGCATGCCTTCAAGCGTGAGCTAACCCGGACGGGGTCGCTTGTATGGATCCGTCAGATCTGAGTTTCACGAACCGCTTGCGCGAATTCGTGCGGCGCCGCCCCGGTCATCTCCCAGCACACCTTGTTGGCGTGCGACCCGTCGGCAAACCCGGCCAGGTGCGCAGCATCGGTGACGGAGCGACCGTCAATGAGGTGGCCCACGGCGGTCACCAGCCGCTCCCAACGGATGGTGGCCGAGAACGAGATGCCGGTTTGCTGTTTGCACAGTCGCCCGAGGTAATCGGGTGATAGCGCAACGGCACCAGCGACTGAAGCCACATCGACATGGTCCGGCACGCGGGTCGACACGACTTCGATCGCTTGCCGTAGCTGCGGGTGAACGGATCGCGGGCCACCAGAGCAGCGGCCTTCCATCCCGCAAAGCTCATCGACGAGGAAATCAGCCGCGGCCTGCGGGCCGTTTGCGGCCAGCGACGTGGCCGTTGCCTCGGCCAGTTCCGCTCCGCCATCGACGATCCAAATACCGCGGTGCTGACCGCGGTGACGGGCCAACGCGTTCAGCGCTACGCCTTGTGGTGTCTGGAGCCCGAAGTACAGCGTCAAACCGGCGGATTCCGAATCTGACCGCACAGCATGGCGAGCTCCGCTGCCGACCACAACCAACCGGCATACGTCGTGGACGTCGCCGTCTCGGGTAACTGTCAAACAACCCCGTCCACCGACCGTCACCTGAACCGCGGGGTGATGGTGGACGGCGAGATCTGAGAACACGCCGGCAACCATGAGCCGGCCCGGCCCCAGCTCCCAGACCTGCATGCCGCTACTCTAGCGCTGCGCTGCGGATTCGCCCGCCTCGCTGGGCTCGGTAATCCATGGAACGCGGCAACTGTCACCGGAATTGAAGCCCTGCTCGGTGATGCCCAGCGCGGAATTCATCCGGGCGCGCATGTTCTCCACCCCGATCTGATAGGTCAGCTCGACCACGCCGTCGTCACCGAAGCGACCCCGCAGGTCGGCTACCTGCTCGTCGGTGACGCTGTGTGGGTCGGTGGTCATCGCGTCGGCATACGCGATGCCGGCCCGCTCGTCGTCGGTGAAACGCGGCGAAGTGGCGTAGTTGTCGATGTCTTCGAGGCGCTCGATGTCCAACCCGTCGAGGCGCTGCAGCATCGACCCGAAGTCGACGCACCACGAGCAGCCGACGGTGCGCGCAGTCCAAAAAACCGCCAGCTCGCGCACGTTGGTCGGCAGCTTGCGTGAGGCCGATTGCAACATGGTCTCGTGGACGGCGTTGGCGACCAGCAGCCGCGGGTGGTGCGCGGCCACCGCGAAAGGCTCGGGGACCTCGCCGAAGCGCCGCTTGGCGTACCGGTACATGGCGCGGATGAGCCAGCTGGCCCGTTTCGGAGGCAGCGGTTCGATGCGGGTTTTCTGTGTCATATCAGTCAGACGGCGCAGCCGCCCACAGTGTGACGTGGTTTGTCGAATGTCGCTCAAGCGCTCGCGAGCGCTCGGCGGAGTCGGCAAACGATTGCCCGCCCAGCGCTGCTGGCTACTTCGACCGGTGCGCAAGCGCCGAAACAAGGTAATGCGGCTGGATCGGCGACCAGCGGCCGCTGTCAGCCCCGGTGTGGTGGCCGAATGGAACGTGCGCCGGAGCGGTGACGGTCCTGCTGTGTTCGCACACGCTACCCCCGCACATGCCCGACCGGGTATCGCACACCGCCCGTCGCATCGGCGCAGCATTACGGCAACCGTGACCTAGATACCTGGGTTGTGCCGTACACGACCAGGTGCATCGAAGGTGCGGTCCGATGGCCGGACCGACCCCTTGCACATAGCCGTGCGCCGAGTATGCGATTTGAGAAGCCCTCTCGCGATCGGTGGTCGAAGTCTCGGCACGGGGCCGGCTCGACGAAGGTGCTCTGGAGGAACCCATGGCCACCGCCAAAGCTGACAAGCCCAACAGAGGCGAATCACCGACCGCCCCGACCATCACCGCCACCCGCGGCGGCGTCGTCGTCGGCGTCGACTTCCTGCCCGATCACATCGTGGCCGTCAAAATCACACGCCCCGGGGAGGACATCAGCGACTACCTCACCTACACCACGGACCATAACGGCCACCTCTATGCCGAGTTGCCCACCGCCGTGACAGGGATGCTGTGCATCGCTGTCACCGACAATCGCCCCGATCCGGACGGTGAGTGCGGCCGGCTCTGGAGCAACACCTGCACCTTCAGCGTTGGTGTTAGCTAACTGCTTTCCCGCTGGGCCCGCCCGCTTTCCCAGCTGAGCGATGCGGATGGGCGGCCCGGCGCGGACCACATATTCTGGCAACTCTGCGGTCCGCTGAGTGGACCGGTCAGGCAGCTGGCGTCATTCGATTCGCCCGCCAGCTGACGTTGGTCACGTACTCGCGCACTGGTCGCCGCGAAGCCTTTGTCGGTGGCTGGCTCAGGCTTGCATTGGTCTGGTACCGGCGGGGCTCGATCTCCGCCAGCTCGCGGTTCACGTTGAGCGTGGTTGTGGGCGTGGCGGGGTTTCCCGCATGCTGCTGGCCGAATTGCATAACATAGGAAACGCTGCTGTCTATTAGCTTATTCCCACCTGTGGAGAGCCTGGGCATTCGGCTTCAACGCGTGAACATCAACGCGCGTTTGACCTCTTGAACGGCCTTGGTCACCTCGATGCCCCGCGGGCAGGACTCGGTGCAGTTGAACGTGGTGCGGCAGCGCCACACCCCGTCGACCTCGTTGAGGATGTCGAGGCGCTCGGCAGCGGCCTCGTCGCGACTGTCGAAGATGAACCGGTGCGCGTTGACGATGGCCGCCGGGCCGAAGTAGCTGCCTTCGTTCCAGAACACTGGGCAGCTGGTGGTGCAACACGCGCACAGGATGCACTTGGTGGTGTCGTCGTAACGCGCGCGATCGGTTTGGCTTTGGATCCGCTCTCGCGTCGGGGGGTTACCGCTGGTGATCAGGTACGGCTTCACCGCGCGGTAGGCGTCGAAGAACGGCTCCATGTCGACCACCAGGTCCTTCTCCACCGGCAGCCCGCGAATCGGCTCGATCGTGATGGTCAGCTGCTTTCCCGGTTTCTTGGGCAGCAGGTCGCGCATCAGCACCTTGCAGGCCAGCCGGTTGACGCCGTTGAGCCGCATCGCGTCGGAGCCGCAGACACCGTGCGCGCAGGAGCGCCGGAAGGTCAGCGTGCCGTCGAGGTAGCTCTTGATGTAGATCAGCAGATTGAGCACTCGATCAGTGGGCAAGCAGGGCACCCGAAAGCTCTGCCAGCCGCCGGAATCGGCGTACTGGTCGGGGTTTTCCGGATTGAATCGGGCAATTTTCAGCGTCACCATCACCGAGCCCTCGGGGATCGGCGGCAACGGCGGATCCCCGCCCTGCGCGGTCTCGACAACCGAACTCATCAGTACTTCCGTTCCATTGGCTCGTAACGGGTTTGCACTACGGGTTTGAAATCCAGCCGAACGTCGCTGAGCAGGTCGGTGCCCTGCTTGTAGGCCATGGTGTGACGCATGTAGTTGACGTCATCACGGTTGGGATAGTCCTCGCGAGCATGCCCGCCACGGGATTCCTTGCGGTTCAAAGCGCCGACCACGGTGACTTCGGCCAGCTCCAGCAGAAAACCCAGCTCGATGGCTTCCAGCAAGTCGCTGTTGAAGCGTTTTCCTTTGTCGTGCACGGAGATTCGGGAATAGCGCTCCTTGAGCGCGTGGATGTCGGTGAGTGCTTGCTTGAGGGTCTCCTCGGTGCGGAACACCGCGGCGTTGTTGTCCATCGTCTGCTGTAGCGCCCCGCGGATGTCGGCGACGCGTTCGTTGCCGTGCTCCGACAAAATGTCGGCCACCCAGCCGACCACCATCGCGGGCGGTTCCGGCGGCAACTCGACGAAGTCGTGACCGATGGCGTAATTGGCCGCGGCGATTCCGGCGCGCCGGCCGAAGACGTTGATATCCAGCAGCGAGTTGGTGCCCAACCGGTTGGCGCCGTGCACCGACACGCACGCGCACTCTCCGGCCGCGTACAGGCCCGGGACGGTGGATGTGTTGTCCCGCAACACTTGTCCGGTGATGGTCGTCGGGATGCCGCCCATCACGTAATGGCAGGTCGGGTAAACCGGGACCAGCTCTTTCACTGGATCCACGCCCAGGTAGGTGCGCGCGAACTCGGTGATGTCGGGCAGCTTCGCCTCCAGGACGTCCGCGCCGAGGTGGCGGACGTCGATGTAGACGTAGTCCTTGTGCGGGCCGGCGCCGCGGCCCTCCAGCACTTCGAGCACCATCGATCGCGCGACGATGTCACGCGGCGCCAGGTCGACGATCGTCGGCGCGTAGCGCTCCATAAATCGCTCGCCCTCGCCGTTGAGCAGCCGACCACCCTCACCGCGAACGGCTTCGGAGATCAAGATACCCAGCCCGGCCAGCCCGGTCGGGTGAAACTGGTGAAACTCCATGTCTTCCAACGGGAGTCCCTTGCGGAAGACGATTCCTATGCCGTCACCGGTGAGGGTGTGCGCGTTGGACGTCGTCTTGTACATCCGGCCCGACCCTCCGGTGGCGATCACGACGGCCTTCGCGTGGAAGACGTGGATCTCGCCGGTGGCCAGCTCGTAGGCGACCACGCCGGTGGCGACCGGACCGCTCGGGGTCTGGGTGAGCACCAGGTCGAGCACATAGAACTCATTGAAGAACTCGACGTCGTGCTTGACGCAGTTCTGGTACAGCGTCTGCAGGATCATGTGGCCGGTGCGGTCGGCGGCGTAACAGGCGCGGCGTACCGGGGCCTTGCCGTGGTCCCGGGTGTGCCCGCCGAAGCGGCGCTGGTCGATGCGGCCCTCCGGGGTGCGGTTGAACGGCATCCCCATTTTCTCCAGGTCCAGCACCGCGTCGATGGCTTCCTTGCACATGATCTCCACCGCGTCCTGGTCGGCGAGATAGTCGCCGCCCTTGACGGTGTCGAAGGTGTGCCATTCCCAGTTGTCGTCTTCGACGTTGGCCAGCGCGGCGCACATGCCGCCCTGGGCAGCGCCGGTGTGGCTGCGGGTCGGGTAGAGCTTGGTCAGCACCGCCGTGCGCACTCGGGGTCCGGCCTCCACGGCCGCCCGCATTCCGGCACCGCCCGCGCCGACGATCACCACGTCGTATCGGTGTTGCTGGATCACGGCTCGCCTTTCACGAAATGTTCGGGTTGAACGTCAGCAGCACGTAGGTCCCCAGCACCAGCGTGAAGACCATCGACAACGCCAGCAGGGCATTAAGCCAGAAGCGGGTGGAATCCTTGCGGCTGTAGTCGTCGATGATGGTCCGCAGACCGTTGCCACCGTGCAGCTGCGCCAGCCAGAGCAGCAGCAGGTCCCAGGTCTGCCAGAACGGTGAGTGCCAGCGTTGCGCCACATAGTTGAAATCGATGCGGTAGACACCGTCGTCCCACATCAGCATCACGAACAAGTGCCCGAGCGCTAAGAACACCAGCACGACGCCGGAAAACCGCATGAACAGCCAGGCGTATTTCTCGAAGTTGGGCATGCCGGCCCGCCGGCGCGGCGCCCGCGGATTGTCCAGGCTTGCCGGACGGTCGTGGCTGCGCTGCCGCACCGGCGCGAGCTGGCCGCGGCCCAGTTGAAGGTCGGGGGAGCTCATCCGAACCGTCCCATCATGTGGATGCCCACGACCACCGTCGCCGGAACCATGACCAGCAGCCAGATGACGGCGATCGCCCACAGCATCAGCCGCTGATAGCGGGTGCCCTGTGCCCAGAAGTCGATCAAGATGACGCGGATCCCGTTGAGCGCGTGGTAGAGCACCGCGGCCACCAGCCCGAGTTCCATCAGACCCACGATCGGAGTCTTGTAGGTCGAGATGACTTCGTCGTAGGTCTGCGGGCTCACCCGCACCAGCGCGGTGTCGAGCACATGCACGAACAGGAAGAAGAAGATGGTCACCCCGGTGATGCGGTGCAGCATCCATGACCACATACCCGGATCGCCGCGGTAGAGGGTTCGTCGTAGGCGCCGTCCGCCCGACGATCCGTCCCGCGGTGTCGGCGTGGCCGGATTCGCAGATGTCGCCGTCGTCATCAGCGCCTCCGTTTCTGTGGCGACCCGCTGCGCCCGGCTTCGCCGCGCTTGCGATCGCCACGCAAGGTCATCGTGTGGGCCGTCGTATGGAACCGTCGGGTGGACTCTAAACCCATTCGTGCGGTCTTATAGGCCACTTTGCCTCCACGCGCGTTGTTCCTGCGCTTACCGGCCCGGGGAATCTAGGGTGGCCTTGTGAACTAGCCAACAGCGAACGGGGTTGCCCGATGGATTCCAGACACGGTTGGTAGTGCGACCGTGACCGACACGATTGACTGGAAACTGCTGCGGGACAAAGCCGTCCAAGCGGCATCTGGGGCATACGCGCCCTACTCTCGGTTCCCGGTGGGCGCAGCGGCGTTGGTCGACGATCACCGGATAATCACCGGCTGCAATGTGGAAAATGTCTCATATGGCCTGGGTCTCTGCGCCGAGTGCGCGGTGGTCTGCGCGCTGCATTCGACCGGTGGCGGCAGGCTGGTCGCCCTGGCGTGTGTCGACAGAAGTGGCTCGCCGCTGATGCCGTGCGGCCGGTGTCGTCAGGTGTTGCTGGAACACGGCGGACCGGACCTGCTCATCGACCATCCCGACGCACCCCGGCGGCTCGGCGACTTGCTGCCCGAGGCGTTCGGTCCCGAGGATCTCGCCCGGTGAGAGCTGGAGCGTCGCACATGACGCGCGACGGCGACGAAGGTGCCGGCATGGCCGGGACCGAGGAGCGTCGCACATGACGTTCGACGCGCCGACAGTAATCGCGACCAAACGCGACGGCGGTCGGCTGTCGGACGCCGCCATCGACTGGGTCATTGACGCCTACACCAACGGGCGGATCGCCGACGAACAGATGTCGGCTTTGTTGATGGCCATTTTCCTGCGGGGCATGGACTACGGCGAGATCACGCGATGGACGGCGGCGATGGTGGCCTCCGGTGAGCGGATGGATTTCACGGATTTGACGCGCTACGGCAATCAGCTGCGGACCGTGGACAAACACTCCACCGGCGGGGTCGGAGACAAGATCACGCTGCCGCTGGTGTCGGTGGTCGCGGCCTGCGGTGGCGCGGTGCCGCAGGCCTCCGGCCGCGGACTCGGCCATACCGGCGGCACCCTGGACAAGTTGGAATCCATCGCTGGCTTTACCGCGGATCTCACGAATAGCCAAGTGCGTCAACAACTTTACGAGGTCGGCGCGGTCATCTTCGCGGCAGGCCGGTTGGCGACCGCCGACGCGAAGCTCTACGCGCTGCGCGATATCACAGCCACAGTCGAGTCGCTGCCGTTGATCGCGAGCTCGGTGATGAGCAAAAAGATCGCCGAAGGTGTGAGCGCGCTGGTGCTCGACGTCAAGGTCGGTTCCGGCGCATTGCTGCGGTCGGAATCGCAGTGCCGTGAGCTGGCCGAGACCATGGTGGCGCTGGGCGCAGAGCATGGGTTGCCGGCCTGCGCGGTGTTGACCGACATGAACGCGCCGCTGGGCGCGGCCGCCGGTAACGCGCTTGAAGTTGCCGAAGCGCTGGACGTATTGGCCGGCGGCGGACCGCCCGATGTGGTGGAGCTGACCTTGCGGCTGGCCGGCGAGATGCTCCAGATCGCCGGCATCGACGAGCGGGATCCGGCACAGACGCTGCATGACGGCACCGCGATGGACCGATTCCGCGCGCTGGTCGCCGCGCAGGGCGGTGACTTGTCCGTACCGTTGCCGGTTGGTAAGTACTCCGAAACCGTGATCGCCGGTCGGAGCGGCAGAATGGGCGATATCAACGCGATGGCAGTGGGGCTGACGGTGTGGCGGCTCGGAGCGGGCAGGTCTCGCCCGGGTGAGTCGGTGCAACCCGGCGCCGGGATCCGGATCCACCGCCGTCCCGGGGAACCAGTGGCCGCCGGCGAACCGCTGTTCACGCTCTACACCGACACCCCGGAACGCTTCGAGCCCGCGATGGCCGAGTTGGACGCAGGCTGGAGCGTCGTCGACACGCAACCCGTCCCGCGACCGCTGATCATCGATCGGATCACCTGATGACGACGCCCCTGACTTT
>Ga0210396_10004320_pt1 | contig 13943 bp, 16 predicted proteins | sample IncBWH17OmetaG_FD_155466 | JGI IMG/M metagenome (GOLD analysis project Ga0210396, IMG submission 155466) | Forest soil microbial communities from Barre Woods Harvard Forest LTER site, Petersham, Massachusetts, United States - Inc-BW-H-17-O ...
ATCGTCGCCGGCTGGCTATCGTGCCTGCCGGAAGGCCGTGAGGGGCGTGTCGAACTAGCAAACGAAAAATGTCGAGGCGCGTGGCTTGCGCCAGTGCAGCGAGCAAATCGATAGCGTCTGATGTCTTCATATTTCCAAAGCAATGGAAATATAAATTACTCAGCCGCCACAAGTCAAATTGTTACGACGCGGGAGGGACTTATGCACGGAGGACAGGGCGTACCGGTGCGTATCCCTTCCACGCGGCCAAAGTGTCTCGTTTTTTGAGTGCCCCGAAATAGAGCGGCGCCTCACCCAGTATTTTGAGATGAGGCGCCAACCCGCGGAACGTTTATATTTGGTTCTTCGCTTTGTTAATCAGCTGCCACAAAGTTATCTTCAGCGCTGTTCGCTTTTGCCGTGCTCAGATCCAGGGCATTTGCTACGCCGACGCCGTAAGCAGGATCTGCCTGAAAGAAGTGCTGCACCTGCAATTCCTGGATACGCCGCGGGGCGTTTTTCAGACTCGCCGCGATATTACCGATCAAGCGTTGGCGGGCGTTAGCGTTCATAAGGCGGAAGAGATTGCCCGGTTGCGTGTAGTAGTCAGCGTCCAGGCGGTGGTTGTGCCGGTCGACAGTCCCGCTGACAGGCCGAGGGCGCTCACGGAACGCGGGATCTTGCGTGGGGCCGCCGAAACTGTTCGGTTCGTAGTTCACGGATGCCCCAGAATTCCCGTCGAAGCGCATGGCTCCATCACGATTGTACGTGTGAAACGGACATTGCGGTTTGTTGACCGGGAGCGAATCGTAGTTGACACCCAAGCGATAGCGATGCGCGTCCGGATAAGAAATCAAGCGAGCCTGCAGCATTTTGTCCGGTGAATAGCCCATACCGGGCACAATATTCTTGGGATCAAACGCCGCTTGCTCCACTTCCGCGAAATAATTTTCTGGGTTGCGGTCGAGCACCACTTCGCCCACTTCGATCAGCGGATAATCTCCGTGCGGCCACACTTTTGTGAGGTCGAACGGATTAATGCGGTAAGTGTCGGCATCTTTTTCGGGCATAACTTGCACGCACACGCGCCACTTCGGGAACTCGCCATTCTTGATAGCTTCAAAAAGGTCCCGTTGCGCGTAGTCCGGATCCTGCCCGCGCATATCGTCGGCGCCTTCGCGGGTAAAATTCTTGATGCCCTGCTTGGTCTTGAAGTGCCATTTCACGTAGAACAGTTCGTTCTTCGCATTGATCAAACTAAACGTATGGCTGCTGAAGCCGTCCATATGCCTGTAACCATCGGGAGTGCCGCGATCGGAGAACAGGATGGTCACCTGATGGAGCGATTCAGGAGACAGCGACCAGAAATCCCACATCATCGTGGCAGATTTTAGATTGGTTTGCGGGTCGCGCTTCTGAGTGTGGATGAAATCACCAAATTTCAGCGGGTCGCGGATGAAGAAGACCGGTGTATTGTTCCCAACCAGGTCCCAATTCCCTTCCTCGGTATAAAACTTAAGAGCAAATCCGCGAGGGTCTCGTTCGGTGTCTGCAGAGCCTTTTTCGCCACCTACAGTCGAGAATCTCAAAAAGGTCGGGGTTTTCTTTCCAGCACTGGAAAACAGTTTGGCAGTCGTGTATTGCGTCAGCGGATTGGTGCACACAAAGTGTCCATAAGCTCCGGAACCTTTGGCGTGCACGACGCGCTCTGGAATGCGTTCGCGATTGAAGTGCGCCATTTTCTCGAACAATAAAAAATCTTCAAACACTACTGGGCCACGCGGCCCCACGGTCAAGGAATTCTGGTTGTCGCCTACCGGGCGCCCTGCGTCGGTGGTCATTCTTTTGTTTTCTGACATTGTTTCTCCTTCCGCCTGAAGAATAGGGCGCGGCGACCTATACATCCAATACATTGTTCACATAGAATGGATAGGCATTGCCTATAGGACTGTAAAGTGGAATTTCACCAACTTCGTTATTTTTGCGCCATCGCCGACAGTGGCGGCTTCAGCCGCGCCGCGCGTCTAACACACGTGTCCCAGCCTTCGCTTTCGCAACAAATTCACAAACTGGAAGAAGAGTTGGGAGCACAGCTTTTTGATCGCATAGGGCGCACCGTTCGCCTTACGGACCTGGGACGGGCGTTTCTTCCGCGCGCCAGAGCACTGTTATCTGACCTGGAAGCAGCGCGCAGCGCCGTCGCGGAAGGTAGCACATCGATCACCGGCTCAGTGTGTGTGGGCGTGATCCCTACCATCGCGCCGTACGTTCTACCCCCGTTGCTGGGAACGTTTTCTCGGATATATCCGCAAGCGCGGGTAACCGTTGTCGAGGAGATTACGCCGTTGTTGCTGGAGAGAATGCGAAGCGCGGCTATAGATGTTGCAGTTGTGGCTGTTCCATTGCAGGCACGTGGGCACGAGTTTCAGACATTCCCGTTGATCGAGGAAAAACTCTACGCCGCGCTTCCCAAGCAGCATGCGCTGGCCAAGCGGCGACGCATCATGCTCGGGGAACTGCATGACGAACCTTTTCTATTGTTACGCGATGGTCATTGTTTTCGCGAAACGGCGGTGGCGGCATGTAAGCGAGCACGGGTACAACCGAAGATCATTTTTGAGAGTGGTCAATTTAGCAGCATACTCAGCATGGTATGCGCCGGGCTGGGTGTATCGATCATTCCGGCCATGGCGCTCGAAAAACGAAATGGCTGTCGGTTCGTTCCACTTGCCGACGGTCGCGCCACGCGGGCAATCGGCGCGATTACTTTAAACGGCCGGTCCCTCAGCCGCGTGCAGCAGGCATTCCTGACGCACCTTACTGCAAAGATCGCCAGCAAGCCCGTGCATCTCTCGCGGTGAAGCTTTGGCAGCTAAGCGGCCATCGCGTGCCTTGGCGCGCTGAAACTCATTGAGAAAGTCGCGCAATTGTGCGCGGGCTTTGTGTAACTGGGATTTCGAATCACCCACTGAGCGTCCCAGGATGTCTGCAATCTCCTGGTGCTTATACCCCTGCACGTCATGTAGAACAAATATGGTGCGATAGCCGGTCGGCAAGCGCTTGATGCAACGCTCCAGATTGATGCGGTCCAGCGCTCCTTCCAGAAGTGAGTCGCGGCAACCAAGGTCGATGGCCGGCGGACCGCTGACTTCGTTCGCATCCAGTGGCTCGTCAAGTGACACCGCCGATAGTGACTTCCTGCGTAAGCACATCAACACGCGGTTGACGGCTAAGCGGTGCAGCCACGTGGAGAAAGCCGATTCGCCCCGAAACGTGTGAATTTTGCGGTACAAGAGCATGAACGCCTCTTGCGTGAGATAGATCGGATCGATGGGATCTTTTACCATGCGCACACAAACGGCATAGACACGCCGGCTATGCAGCCGGTACAGCTGTTCGAACATGGCGTGATCGCCATTCTGGGCGCGTTTGATAATTTCTGCTTCAGTCAAATTATTTTTGTCTGTGCCAGAAATGATCGGCGCAGACTTCCTCGAGGCCGATTCCAATCTGGAACGCGTACTCCCGTTGAAGCTGCGCCGCTTTGGTATGGCGTGCGGCGCCAGCGATTGAGCTGTTGTATTCCTGCACCTGGCGTTTGCAGTAGCTGGCATGACGTTTTCTCAGCGACCTGAGGATTGAACCGCGATCGACATTTTGTTTTGGCTCACCTGCGTTGCAGGTTCCGTTTGTGACGAGCCCTTGTGGAGAATGTGGCGAACTTCCTTGGGCGCCATATGCTTCTCTTTAGGAATGTAGTAGCTGAAAGTAACTCCTAGTTCCGGCGCTTCGAAGTTCTTGATGGTATGCACATCCCCGATGTCCACCAGATCCAATTGCGCAGTGCTGGAGACAACTCCAGTGTCGGCTGAAGTAGCCCGGATAATGGCATTGGATTTTTGGCCATGAATGTAAAGCGTATAGGGCGAAGTCTGGGACGATGAGATCTCAAAGGTGTAGTCGCCAGCGGGTAGAGTGGAACTTCCCCAGTTCACTTCGAATGGCAATGTGAACTTGCCCTGGTAAACAGTTGCCGCATTTCCGCCACCAGCCACAATTCCCAATGCCAACGCGGCGAGGCCTAACTTCGCAATCACTTTCAAATAGCGAGCCGAACTCATGTGAAGTCTCCTTGTTCCTTCGTATTTAGATGTCAAGACATTCTCGTGTCTTCTAGATATAAGACCGGATTAGTGGCTGGATAATTCCGCGATTCAGGAATCTTTTGGGAGGAATGCACTTTCCAGACAGAGCCGCTCTGAACGTGCCACCATCTGGGTAAGGGAATGCAAATCTTAATCAAACAGAAATTACTCAGGACAGATGTGCAGAATGCAGAGGGCTTGCGACGATTGCGGAAGAACATCTACTAATACGTTTCAACGTTGCGGTCTGAAGTCTAAGTGGTGGTCGGTTGTTGGCTGAGCTGCATGCTCAGCGTTTTCGTACGACTTGTAGTCGCCAAACTCTTCAGTCTTTATATCGTCTTCGCTTACGCCGGCGCTGTTGAGTAGGGTGGTCATGGCGGTGACCATTCCCGAAGGCCCTGCGATGTAGTAAACAGGTCCCTTGAGCTCTACCAAATAATGCTTTAGCATTTCATGACTGATGTGGCCTTTCTCATACGGCCAAGCCCGCGTTCCTTGTCCAGTGACTGTCGGAACGAAGATGAAATTGCGATTCTGTGCGCCGAGACTTTCCAACTCTTCCAGGAAAGCCGCGTCATCTGTGGCTCGATTGGAGTAGAACAAATATAGTTGGTGCCCCAAGTGTTCCTGAGCGGCATGTTGCAGAATGCTTCGAATAGGAGCTATTCCAATACCGCCAGCGAGAAATACCGCGGGCCTGGTGACGTCTTTGTGCAGCGTGAACGCTCCTCTGGCGCGGCTTACCACGAACTTTGTACCAAGAGCGGCAGCCTTCAGAGCGTTTTTAAAGACCGTCTTGCGCATACGCGTGACGATCATGATCGATTTCTTTTCTTGGGAGCAGCTTGCCAAAGAGAAGGTCCTGAAATTGTCGGTTTCGCATCCTTGTTGTGGCCGAGCAAAGACAAGATCAACATGCTGCCCGGCTCGGAATTCAAAGTAGCCTTCATCGGGTTCGAACCAGAAAGCCATGGTGCCCGAGGCAATTTGTTGACGATCAACTAAAGTCATTCGATATTCGGCCATGGTTTTCGTCCCCACTTCCGTGTCCGGTTCAACATCCGGTCTTCAGCTACATAGACCAACTTCGGCGCGATTTATTCCGCGCGCCAGCCTCTGTGGTCCGCGCGAGATAAATGCGACCGCAGAACAAGCTACAGAACCTTATTGCCCTACGGTTCGACAACCAGCTGACCCTTCATTCCGCCGTGACCGAGTCCGCAACGGTTGCAACAGTGGAATGAATAGGTTCCCGCCGTGCGCGGCACAAATTGCACCGCAGTGGGAGTTCCCTTCTCGAGTTTGAAGCAGTCCTCATTCGTACTAAAAACGAGCCCAGGCTCGCCTTTGGTGTCCGCCCCGTCGGGGTACAGGTTGATCTTGAAGCCGTGAGTCTTATCGAGTGATGTGAACCTCAACTGCACTGGCGCACCCACTTTCACGCGGATCGGTGCGGGCGAATATTCATACTTCTTCGCGGTCACTTCTATAACTTGTACACTCTGATCCGATTGGGGGCCATTCGGTGGAGTGGCAGAACCTGAACTGAGTGCAAACATACTCAACAAAATTGAAAACGTGATTGGCAATGTGCTATTCACTCAGATCTCCTGGGAATCGAAATTGTCGGCAGCCTGCTGTCAAGCGAAGTGTGCGAATAGCGCGGGCGCGTACCAGCAGTAACCTCACCTGCAGTGACATAGACCAGAACGGCGCGGATTTATTTCACTTCGGGGTCACAATTCGGACAGACCTGTATCGCCAGGGGTGTTCACGGATTATTTCCGGAACATATGCGGAACGTACCAGCGGGCGTACGTCGCCACGCCCAACAAGAGAACCACCCACCACAGCACTAACACGGTTCGCATCCACGGCTTGTAGTTTCTGATGCGTAATCGCACCGGCAACAGGCTCGTGCCGACCGCCAGCAGGATGTACAAACCTCCGCCTTCTGCCAGGGTCCCTAGGGCGGCGTGCGCAGTAGCCAGGGCGTAATAAGCTTTGCCAAGTTTCAACGGAATACGCGGAGCCACGTGAGCGCCAAATGACGGAACCATTGTGAGCACAATCAATAAAAGATTGACGAGCACGACGACCGACTGACACCACGCGTGTTGCGTGAAACGCTTCAGTCGTGCCAGAAGCGCTCCACCAAGCAGTCCAACGCCCATCAGCAGTTCCAAAAGCAAAACGAGATTGGCGTAAGGAGGGGCGGCAGTTGACAGGCCGCTCAAAGGACTATTCCGAGTCTGGCCGCGGTTAGTCCGATCCGAATATCTCGAAACGTGCGCCGGTGCCGGTCGCGAAATGCTTTAATCTCCGCCGTACGCGTCGGCCGTGGAATCATGGTCCGTCCCACCCATCACAGGGCAAGCGTCAAATTCCTTCCACGATTCCCTGCCCTTTAAAAGACTGCCTGAGTTTTTCAGCGTTACCAGAAACACCCGCTGAATCTTGCCGCTGCTTGCATTCCCGCTTGGGGCGGCAACGCACACGTAGACTTTGGAGGATTTCTGCTCCAACAATTTGATGTTGATTTGCGTTCCCTCCGGGGTGGCCACAACTGCCTGATTCTCGTCCAGCGAGCTCGTCATGTAGCCGTAGTCGCTGAAGGTTTTCTTGTTGTGATCGCGTTTTGGCCGTATCCCGGATGGCAGCGTCGTGACATCCAGTTTTTCAACCACGAACGTTGTGACCTCGCCTTTGGGATAAGACGCGGTATTGTTTGCGACCGCCACGGAAGCTGTGGCCAGAGCGATCATTGCACATAACATTTTCATAACTGTTCTCCTTTACTTTTAAGTTTCTGTCGACACTTGTAGCTGTGAACGAATTCCTTGGTGCTTAAGGCCGCATGTGAGTTCTACGTCCCGGCTGGACTAGCCGGGCCCATTTACGCCGCTGAGAAAGCCGCCGAGATGCGCGGTCACTACCACTAACAGGACGGCGATGGCTTCCAGCGACAGGCGATAGGTGGGCAAGGACTTCTCGGGGCGACGCCGCGCCCGCAAGTGAATTAGAAACACTACCCAGATAACCACGGCGGATATACAGCCGAGTACCAGATGCATCAGCAGAATTCCTTTTAGCTTTTGGCCCTCTAATGCCCATTGCCACGCGGCCAGACCGGTGGCTACCACAGGAATGGTGAAGCATGCAGCCAGCATCAAATTGAAGTACGCCGCTGCGGCCAGGCTTCGACTCTTCGCCCCCTGGGCAAGAAAGTCGAAGACCACGGCCACCGTAAATAGCGCAATGGGAAAATGAATCAGCACCACATGCTGAGCGTGTTTAGCCAGCAGAACGGTTTTGAGGTCGAACGGATTTACACTCATCGACCCCTCACTGCACTACGACTTTTCCGGTCATCTTTGGGTGAATGGAGCAGAAATATTCGTAGGTGCCCGGTTTGCTGAAGGTGAACGAAAACTTTTCGTCGGTATCCAGCACTTTGGATTTGAAAGTTTTGTCGGTACTCACAGCGGTGTGTGGAATATCGTCGCGATTTGTCCAGGTCACTGTCGTCCCCACCGGAACCTTCAGCTCCGCCGGTCCGAAACTGAAATTGTCGATCTTTACTTCTGTCGCATCGGGTTTCTGCTGCGCGGCAGCGGATAAATTGCTTTCCCCAGCACGCAAACCCGCGAATGCAACTCCAAACGTGGTCGCAAATAAGACTGCAGTAGACACAATTCTCCTCATGTTTTTTCCTCTCTCTTATTTAGCTGCTTTTTTGGAACTTTTTTTGCGGCGCTTCTTAAGCCAGCGAAGAATCCACTACCGCCAACGCATGCTGGCCGTGCACGTAACTCACGTCTGTGATTCCGAGCACGCTCTTCAATTGCTCGGCGGGTACTTTCATCGGGCCGGGTGACGGGGCCTTGCCGGGTTCCGGCTGCGGGAACGCGGTCGACGCGGCGGTGTGAAATGTTACGTTGCCTTCCACCTTTTGCATGGTCTGGTGGATGTGCCCGTTCAAAACGGTTACGGATCCAAATTTTTTCAGATACGCCAACGCCTGCGCGCTGTCTTCCGTTCCCCAACCCCACTCCGGATAAACGGACCACAGCGGAATGTGCGCGAACACCACGATCGGCGTGCTGCTCTTCAGATGCTTGACGTCATCTTCCATCCATTCCAGCTGATCGTGTCCCAGCGTCCCCAGCCCGCCGGCCTTCAAGTTCAACACGTTGACCAGTCCGATAAAATGGACACCTTTCTTGTCAAAGCTGTACCATCCGGCGCCCTTGGTGTTTTTTCCGTAACGCTCCAGGTACTGCTTGCCGTCGTCGTTCAGCATGTCATGCTCGCCGGGGACATAGAAAATGTCCTTAGGGGTGGCGCCTTTCAAAATTTGGTCCACGGTGTCGAATTCTTCCGGCTTAGAAAGATGGCTGATGTCGCCGGTATGCAACATGAATTCTGCCGGCGTCGACAGAGCGTTAACTTTGTCCACTGCGGTCTTCAACGTTCCCACCACATCCGGATTCGCAGCTTTGTTGAAGCCCATGTGGCTATCGCTGATCTGCACGAAGCTCAACTCGCCCGCGCTTACTTTCCCGGCCATCTGCGACATCTGGCTCATGCTATAGGACTTCAAAACACCACCTTGCATGATGCAGAAGGCGCCTGTTCCCGCCCATGCCATGCACTTCAAAAACCCACGCCGGTCGACGCCATCGTGGTTGTGATCGTGAAGCAGCTCATCTTTAAGCTTTGCAGTCATTAATTCCTCCTGGACTTACGCTTCTATAATTTTTTGCGTTGCTCGATATCGGCATCGTCCGGATGTGGCGCTGTGAAAAGAGCGGCGCAGGGTTCTGGAATCGAGGGGTTTTCTGCGCCGCCCTCGGACGTGTTTCATGTATGCAGACCAGAGGGGTCCGCCTTTTATTCCACCGACGCTCCGGTGATCGTTTTTACAAAGTTTAGAAACTTTTACGAAATAAGGACGAAATGGGAATAAAGTCAGGGCTCGGGGAGTTCCTAACGGTGAGCAATCCTGTCCAAGGGAAAGGTTCGGACGTGCTGGACTCACAGGAGCAGGTGCGCTTCGAGACGTTGGTGCTGCCTCATCTCGATGCCGCTTTCAATCTGGCCCGTTGGCTATTGCGCAGCCGCGCCGATGCCGAGGACGCCGCGCAGGAAGCACTGTTGCGGGCGTACCGGTTCTTTTATGGTTTTCATGGCGGGGATGCCCGGGCTTGGCTCCTGCAAATCGTCCGCAATACCTGTTACACCTGGCTAGACAAAAATCGCAGGTCCAAAGATATGACCGAATTCAATGAAGAAGTGCACGGGCTGCCAAGCCCTTCGCCTGAAACACTGGCCATCGCCAGCAATGACCGCGACCGCCTGTCCGAGGCGCTGAAGTCTTTGCCGCCGCGTTATCGCGAGGTTATTGTGCTCCGAGAGCTGGAAGGATGTTCCTACAAAGAAATTGCCTCGATCACTTCGATTCCCATCGGGACGGTAATGTCCACGCTTTCCCGCGCCCGTAGGCAGCTTCAGATGGCACTAAGTAATGTTGCGCCCAGGGAGGCCACCCATGGCGTGTGAACGCGCCGATACCTTGGTTCACGGTTACTTCGATAATGAATTGGACGCCCTCAGGGCCGCCGAATTCGAGAGTCATCTCGAACAGTGCTCAGAATGCGTTGCCGCACTGGATGCTTTGGAGTCTCTACGCTCGAGCATAAACGTTGCGCATCCCTACGAAAAGATGTCTCCGGCGTTCCGCAAGAAAATTCTGGCCGACCTTCATGTCAAGAGTGCGCCGGTGTCGTTCCCGACGCGTGCCTCCACCGATTGGCGATGGCTAGCCGTTGCGGCCGCATTTCTCCTGTTGATTTACGGTGGGTGGCGAGTCGCATCTCTTAACCGAGTGGATAGCCGTGAAACCCTGATGGCCAGCAAGATTGTCGATGCCCACTTGCGATCGCTGCAACCAGGGCACCTGGAAGATGTCATCTCCACCGATCAACACACTGTCAAACCCTGGTTCGACGGTAAGGTAGACTTTGCTCCGCCGGTTCGTGATTTTACCGAGCAGGGTTTTCCGTTACAGGGCGGGCGTCTTGATGTGGTCGACAACCGCACCGTTGCGGCGCTGGTGTACGGCCGTCGCAAACATGTCGTGAACGTTTTCATTTGGCCTACCTCTGAGAGGGACGCCGCTCCCCGTTCAGGCTCGATACAAGGCTACCAGTGGATCGATTGGCGCAAGCAAGGCATGGAATTCTGTGCCGTCTCCGACGCCTCAGCCCCTGACCTCCAGCAGCTTCAGGGTTTCTTCTCCAACTAATCCTGGCGGCCGTCTCCAGACACAGGTGAGTCGGTAACAAACCCTGACCTATGAATGTTAGCTGGTAATAATGTGGCGGATTTTTCGGCCCGCCCGCTACATATTTGAACTCACTCAGCGGGCGGTGTTCGCGGAACACGTTAACCCGTAATTGCAAGCCAACCATCAAGAAATTGCCAGCAAATAATTGCAAAAATATTGTCACTTCCAACGTACTTAAGAAGTTACAACTCCGCACTGGCAGTACTCCCTGCAAGGTTCGATCATCGTGAATGTCCCGATTTGCATCGGTGTATCGGATCGACGCAGTGCATGAAAGTTCGCTCAGGTCGCTCGTCATTCACGCGCGCCGCTAGTTCCCTTATCCAGCGAGCAATCCTCAAGCGTTAGCCACGCTTACTCGGTGCAAGTACGGACCATCAATCCCAAGGTTCTCGCGATCCAACATCTCAATCAGGAGGCAACACCAATCATGAAGTTCATGTTCAGATCTATGAAACTGCTGTTGGTAATGGTTTCGGCCGTGCTGCTATACCCAGGTGCCGCTACTGCGCAGCATTACACGCGGACCGACCTGGTCACCAACGCCACAGACCCTAACTTGGTCAATGGCTGGGGCCTTACTAGTTCAAGCAGTAGCCCCTTCTGGGTCAGCGACAACGTTACCGGCAAGTCCACTCTCTACAATGGCGCCGGTCAACGGTTTCCGGTGGGGTCGCCTCTCGTGGTTACCATTCCGCCCGCCCCGGGAAGTACCGCCATCGGCACGCCGACGGGCACTGTCTTTAACATCACCACCGCAAATCCCACACCTTCATTTTCCGTTTCAAAAGGTGACGCGTCTGCTCCCGCCCTCTTCCTCTTTGCCACCTTGGACGGCACCATCAGCGGTTGGAATCCTAACCTCGACCCTACCAACGCCCTGATCGCTGTAAAGCCATCGAACGAAGGTGCCGTCGGTGCCGTCTACACAGGCTTGGCGATCACCAGCGACCCCTCGGGTGACTTTCTTTATGCCGCCGACAACGGCCCCAACAGCCGCGTCGACGTCTTCGACAAGAACTTCAAGCTGGTGAAGTCTTTTACCGATCCCCAAATCCATGGCGGTTTTGCTCCTTACGGCATTCAAAACATCGGGGGCAATCTCTGGGTGACCTTCGGTGGCAACAAATCGTCTGCAGGCTTTGTGGTCGAGTTTAATCCCTCGGGTGAGGTGCTCTTGCGCATCACCGGCCCACTGCATTCACCTTGGGGGCTGGCGATGGCCCCGGGCGATTTCGGCCCGTTCAGCAACACTTTGCTGGTTGCCAACAACGTTCCTGACGGGCGGATCAACGCGTTCGATCCCGCCACCGGCGCTTTCCTCGGCACTCTGCGCGATGCAAGCGGGCAGGCGATCGTCATCAATCAGGTCTGGGCCCTTCAATTCGGCAACGGCGGGAATGGCGGCAAGCCCACCGAGCTTTTCTTTACCGCCGGTCCCAATAACTACGCCAACGGTTTGTTTGGCAAGATCACGGTTGAACCCTAAACCCGCTTGAGCAGGGCGATTCCGTAGAGTAAGCAAACGTACCACTCAACGAATACGGACGGCCGGGAGACTCTTCCCGGTCGTCCATTTTTTTGAGCCTTAAGCCCACGGCCAGTCCGCCTACTAAATATCGCAGCCGTCTACACCGAAGCATGACGGTTACTTCGCGGGATTGAAGGATGCCCTGGGTGAGGATGCTGGAGAAATAATGAGTGCGGGGTTTGGAAAGAGAGTAAAACGATACGACTGTCGTTCAGGAGGGATGGACTTACATAATTACTTCTAGATCCATCCCTCTCTGAAAAACAGTCGATGTGATACGCAGGGCCGGGTAAGACTTGTACTTTGATCGCTGCCGTTACTAATTCAACCTTGACACCAAGGTGCTTTTGTCGTCGCCGGTTTTCTGCGCGACCACCGTGGACGATCCGCAAGCTCCGTAATTATCGACCAGCTGATGAACACTGAAGGCGTTGACGCCAGACTTTTGGTTTAACACCGCGCCTTGCAATTCAACGCGCTGCCCAGGCTGCACTTTCGTGCTGCCACTGGAAAGAATGGTGTAAGTCAGATTGTCATTTTCGTTCTTTAACGTCACTCCAGTTAACGAAGACTGTGTACAGCCGATGATGCTCGCTTCAGACTTGGGTGTTTGCACTGCCTGAGCGGCTTCGTTAGCCTTGACGTGGCGGTGATGGATGTACAAGGCGATGCCGACAGCGGCGCCCGCTGCTGCTCCCACGCCGACGCCAATCGCTTTACCATTGCCGTAGCTGTAGTTGGGGGTTCCAGTCGCGCCCATGTTACCCGTTCCGGTTGTTCCAGGCGCTACTGGCATGCCGGTGGTTCCGCCGCCGTATTGAGCGGATGCGGTAGTGCCCACTGCGAGACAAAACAAGACAACACCTGAGATTTTACCTAGTGATCGTGAAAACATAATTTAGTTGTTTCCTCTCTGAGATTGATTGGAGGCCCGAAACTCGCCCAACTGCCGGCTCTCTTTATTAAGAATTGTCCTTGGCGGGAGGGCAAAGGTTGTCGCGGTCTGGCAAAAACGTTGTCAACAAGCGGCCACTAAATTGTCTCAAGGCGCGCTGGACCGAAAGATGTAAAAACTCGAATGTTTACGCCGGAAGGAATCTTAAAGGCTAATTGCGTGGGCGGCTTCGTGCAGGACTTGTGGCACGCGGGGCAGCCTGACCAAAAAAGTGGTTCCTAACATGGAAGTCTCTTGCACCGCCACGGAACCGCCGTGGTCATGAATTACTTTGCTAACTATGGCTAGCCCCAAGCCGGTTCCATTTGATTTGCCGGAACTCACAAATGGATCGAACAACGTGTGACAAATTGCGGACGGTACGCCGGAACCGTGATCGATTACGCGAATCTCAAACAACGTGGGCAAGGAGTGTAATTCAATCTCGATTTCACCTTGCGTGGTGACGGAAGCCTCGCAAGCATTCAGCACCAGGTTAAAAAAGACGCGTTCAATCTTTTGCGGATCGAAGGTGCCACGCATATCCCCAGTGGTTCGAATCACAATTTCTCGGTTACGCATTTCCGGCCGCGCGCGCACGGCGTCCACAGCGTGACGAATCGTATTGTCTATGGAGGCGGGACGTGGCGAAATCGAACCCTCCCCTCGAGAAAGCTCGCGCAGCGAATCCAGCAAGTCAGTCATTTGCTCGGAAGCGGTTTTAATTTCGCCGTAGATGTCGTCGCGATTGAGCTTTAACTTTTCCGCTTCATAAAGGAATTCGGCGTTAGCCACTACGGCGGCCAGGTAATGCCGCAAATCGTGAGAAATGGAACTCGCGGCTCTACCAAGCGCGGCGATTCTCTCGGTCGCGAATCGTCTCTGCTCCGCAGCAAGCAATTCGCCACGCATTTTGGAAAAAGCTTCTCCAAGTTCCGCGACTTCGCTGCTGCCACGGGGATTAATGGAGTAAACGTAGTCGCCACCCGCCAATGCTCGAAC
>Ga0210396_10004322_pt1 | contig 13939 bp, 15 predicted proteins | sample IncBWH17OmetaG_FD_155466 | JGI IMG/M metagenome (GOLD analysis project Ga0210396, IMG submission 155466) | Forest soil microbial communities from Barre Woods Harvard Forest LTER site, Petersham, Massachusetts, United States - Inc-BW-H-17-O ...
AACGTCGCCAAGGTCGGTCTGCACTTTGAGTCGATCCTGATCCGCGGCCTGATGGAGTACGCGTTCTGGGTGCCCAACGGGTCACCGGAGTACCGGTACTGCCTGCACGAAGCGGTCGAAGAGTGCAACCACACCATGATGTTCCAGGAGATGGTGAACCACATCGGCGCCGACGTGCCCGGCATGCCGCGCATGCTGAAATGGATTCAACCGTTCATTCCGCTGGTGGCCGGGCCGCTGCCGATCCCGTTCTGGTTCGGCATTCTCGCCGGCGAAGAGCCCATCGACCACACCCAGAAGAACGTGTTGCGCGAGGGCAGGGAGCTGCACCCGATCATGGAGCGAGTGATGGCCATCCACGTGGCCGAGGAGGCCCGCCACATTTCGTTCGCGCACGAGTACCTGCGTAAGCGCGTGCCGGATCTGCCGCGCCGCAAGCGGTTCTGGCTCTCGCTGTATGTGCCGCTCACCATGCGGATCCTGTGCTCGGCGATCGTGGTTCCGCCGAGAGCGTTTTGGAAAGAATTCGACATCCCGCGCGAGGTCCGCAAAGACGTGTTCTTCAATTCGCCGGAGTCGCGTCAAATGCTGCGTGACATGTTCGGCGACGTCCGGATGCTCTGCCATGACACCGGCCTGATGAACCCGCTCGCCAAGCTGATGTGGCGGATCTGCAAGATCAGCGGCAAGCCTTCCCGCTACCGCAGCGAACCGCAGCGCCAGCACCTGGTCATCGCACCGGCTGCCTAGAGAACCGGTTTTTTATGCCGCACGTTATTACCCAGTCGTGCTGTAGCGACGGGTCCTGTGTCTACGCCTGCCCGGTGAACTGCATCCATCCGTCTCCGGATGAGCCGGGCTTTGCCACCGCCGAGATGCTCTACATCGATCCGGTGGCCTGCGTGGACTGCGGAGCCTGCGTGAGCGCCTGTCCGGTGGGTGCCATCGCGCCGGCTTCCCAGCTGGCCCCCGAACAGCAACCGTTCATCGCACTCAACGCGTCGTACTACCCAGAGCATCCGGCCGACCAGAAGCTGCCGCCGACGTCCAAGCTGGCGCCGGTGATCCCCGCACCAGAGGTGCGCGGGAATCATCGGGGCCCGCTGACCGTCGCGGTCGTGGGGTCCGGGCCGGCGGCGATGTATGCTGCCGACGAACTGCTCACCCAACACGGTGTGCGGGTCAACGTCTTCGAGAAGCTGCCCACCCCGTACGGGCTGGTTCGCGCCGGGGTGGCACCGGACCACCAGACCACGAAACGGGTCACTGCGCTATTCGACCGGATCGCGCGTCGCCGCGAATTCCAGTTCTTCCTCAACGTCGAGGTCGGCAAGCACCTCAGCCACGACGATCTGCTCGCGCACCACCACGCGGTCATCTACGCCGTCGGCGCGCCCAATGACCGCCGGCTGGAGATCAACGGCATGGGCCTGCCGGGAACCGGCACCGCCACCGAGACGGTGGCCTGGATCAACGGCCATCCCGACTTCACCGACCTGCCAGTCGATCTCAGTCACGAGCGGGTCATCGTCGTCGGCAACGGCAACGTCGCCCTGGATGTGGCCCGCGTGCTCACCGCAGACCCCGACGAGCTTGCCCGCACCGACATCTCCGATCACGCACTGCAGGCGCTGCGCGCCTCACGAGTGCAAGAGGTAGTGATCGCCGCTCGACGCGGACCGATGCACTCGGCGTTCACGCTGCCCGAGCTGATCGGGCTGACGACGAAGGCGAATGTCGTACTCGCTGCCGCCGACCACGAGCTGGTGCTGCGCGATCTGGCAGGCGTCTCTGACGCCGTGACCAAGCAGAAGCTGGAGATTCTGAGCAAGCTCGGCGAAGCCACCATGCCGGCGGGCCCGCCGTTACGTCCGCGGATCCGGTTGGCCTACCAACTGACGCCCATCCGGGTGCTGGGTGAGCACCGAGCCAACGGTATGCAGTTCTGCGTCACCGGCACCGACGAGGTGTGCCAGCTCGGCGCCGGTCTGGTGTTGACCTCGATCGGCTACCACGGCAAGGCCATTCGTGACTTGCCCTTCGACGACATCGCCGGAGTCGTGCCGAACAACGGCGGCCGGGTGATCGACCCGAACTCCGGTGAACCGGTGCATGGCGCATACGTGGCGGGGTGGATCAAGCGCGGCCCGACCGGATTCATCGGCACCAACAAATCATGCGCACTGCAAACCGTGCAGCGGCTGGTGGACGATTTCAACGCCGGACTGCTGCGCGATCCGATCAGCAAGCCGTCGGCGTTGGACACCCTTGTCCGGGCGCGTCAGCCCACCGTCGTTGATGCCGCGGGCTGGCGGGCCATCGATGCCGCCGAGGTGTCGCGAGGCAGTCTCAGCGATCGGCCGCGCAACAAGTTCACCTCGATCGCCGACATGCTGGAGGTCGCAGCCAACGCCCCTGAGCCGCCGCTGCGACGGCGACTGGCCGACCGGCTGCGCCAATTGGCCGACCTGGCCTAACCCGGCTGCTGGCCGGTGAAAGCGGCAATCTCGTCCGCGCTGACCTCGCGTACCGGCTGACCCAACGACCAGTGGTGACCGAACGGATCGGCGAGCACGCCGTAGCGGTCGCCCCAGAACTGGTCCTCGAGCGGGACGACCACGCTGGCCCCGGCATCGAGCGCCCGCTGGAACTTCGCATCGACATCGGCCACCGTCAGGTGGATGGTGACCGGAGTTCCGCCCAGCGACGTCGGAGTCGTCGACTTTCCGCCAGACATCTCCGGGAAGTCGTCGTTGAGCAGCACCGTGAAGCCGTTGATGCGCAGTGCGGCGTGGATGAGCTTTCCGTCTGGGCGGGGCACCCGCCCAACTTCTTCCGCGTCAAAAGCCGCGACGTAGAAGTCGATCGCCGCTGCGGCGTTGTCGACGACGAGGTGTGGGGACAGTGCGGGTTCGACGGCGATTGCCATCATGGCCTCCTTGGTGTCGATACGTGGCCCGGTCGGGCTTATGGGTACGACCCGTTTGACTCGAGCCGCGATGAAATCTCATCACCGGCCACCGACACCGACGCCGTGTTGATGTCAGCCGTTGGCGATGTCGTCCCAGCCTTCGACGGATTCCGGGCCACGCGGGTCCGGGCCGACGTAGATCGCCGACGGGCGGACCAGCTTGCCGAGTCTCTTCTGTTCGAGGATGTGGGCGCACCACCCGGCGGTACGGCCGCAGGTGAACATCGCCGGCATCATGTTGGCCGGCACCCGCGCGAAGTCCAGGATCACCGCGGCCCAGAACTCGACATTGGTCTCGATCGCCCGGTCCGGACGGCGCTCGCGTAGCTCGGCGAGCGCTGCCTGCTCGACCGCCGCCGCGACTTCGTAGCGCGGTGCGCCCAACCGCTTGGCGGTCGCACGCAGCACGCGTGCACGCGGATCTTCTGCGCGGTACACGCGGTGCCCGAAGCCCATCAGCTTCTCGTGGCGGTCCAGAATCCCCTTGACCAGCCCGCGCGCGTCACCGGTGCGCTCGACTTCTTCGAGCATCGGCAACACCCGTGCCGGCGCACCGCCGTGCAGCGGGCCGCTCATCGCCCCGATCGCGCCCGACAGCGCTGCCGCCACGTCGGCGCCTGTCGATGCGATCACCCGCGCGGTGAATGTCGAGGCGTTCAGCCCATGCTCGGCGGCCGAAACCCAATACGCGTCGACGGCCTCGACATGCCTGGGATCCGGTTCGCCCTGCCACCGTGTCATGAAACGCGCTGTGACCGTTGAGCATTCGTCAATGATCCGCTGAGGAACCGCGGGCTGGTAGATACCACGGGCCGATTGGGCAACGTAGGACAGCGCCATCACTGATGCACGGGCGAGCTGGCCGCGAGCGGTGGCATCGTCGATGTCGAGCAGCGGCTGGTACCCCCAGATCGGCGCCAGCATCGCCAGGCCTGCCTGCACATCGACGCGCACGTCCCCGCTGTGGATCGGCAGCGGGAACGGCTCGGCGGGCGGCAGCCCGTGTCCGAACTTTCCGTCCACCAGCAAAGCCCAGGCGTCTCCGAAGGTGACCCGTCGGCCCACCAGGTCCTCGATATCGACACCGCGGTAACGCAGGGCGCCGCCGTCCTTGTCGGGTTCGGCGATCTCGGTGGTGAACGCGACCACACCCTCGAGGCCTGCGACGAAATTCTCCGGGATCTTGTCCGGGATGACAGTCATAAGCGAATTGTCCCACGCCCCTTCTGACCCGTCGCTACCGGTCGGTAACCTGCAATGCGACGCCCGGAGTAGCGTTGGCGCGATGGCAGAACCAGACAACGAGCAGCTGGCCGCGATGCGGGTGGAGTACGGCTCGGTCGAGAAGGACGGTAGCCCGGACCTCGACGTCGACTGGCTCGCCGACGGCTGGCTTGCATTGTTGCGCAAGTGGATTGGCGATGCCGAGCGAGCGGGGATCGCAGAGCCGAATGCGATGGTGTTGGCCACCGTCGACGCGGGAAGACCGGTCAGCCGTTCGGTGTTGTGCAAGGGCGTCGACGGCGACGGGATCACGTTTTTCACCTACTACGATTCGGCCAAAGGCGACGAGCTGGCCGCGACGCCGTACGCTTCGGCGACCTTTCCCTGGTATGTGCTGAACCGGCAGTTCCATATCCGCGGCCCGGTCACCAAGGTCGACCCGCGGGCCACCCAGGACTACTGGTCGAAGCGGCCGCGCGGCTCGCAACTGGGCGCGTGGGCGTCGCATCAGTCCCGGCCGATCGCCTCCCGCGCGGCGCTGGTCGATCAGCTCGCCGAGGTGACGGCCCGCTTCGCCCACTCAGAGCAGATCCCGGTGCCGCCGAACTGGGGCGGCTACCGCATCGCGCCCGACGTCGTCGAGTTCTGGCAAGGCCGGGAAGACCGGCTGCACAACCGGATTCGCGTCAAAGGTGGCCATGTCGAACGGCTGCAGCCCTAGCCCACGGTTGAGGATCTCGGGGACACCCCCTGTCCGCCTGACGATCGGCCGGGCGGCCGCCGGACCCGGAGTGCGCCCCCGCGCAGGCGCGCCGTCCGGATAGCGACTACCTTCAGCTATACGCAACCTTGTAGGGCCAGCATCCGCCGAGACCGCAAAGGGGTTCCAGTGGCCGCAACCGACGACACCGCCACTCTTCACTACCCGGGTGGTGAGGTGAATCTCGACATCGCCCACGCCACCGAGGGAGCCGATGGTATCGCGCTCGGCTCGCTGCTGGCCAAGACGGGCTATACGACGTTCGACAACGGCTTCGTCAACACGGCATCGTGCAAGAGCTCGATCACGTACATCGACGGCGACGCCGGCATCCTTCGGTATCGCGGCATTCCCATCGAGCAGCTGGCCGAGAAGTCGACGTTCATCGAGGTGAGCTTCCTGCTGATCTACGGTGAGCTGCCGACCAAGGAGCAGCTGGCCAGGTTCACCCGACAGATCCAACTGCACACGATGCTGCACGAGGACCTCAAGCGATTCTTCGACGGCTTCCCGCGCAACGCCCACCCGATGCCGGTGGTGTCCAGCGCCGTCAACGCGCTCTCCGCTTACTATCCGGATTCGCTGGATCCCGCCGACGCCGAGCAGGTCCAGCTGTCGACCATCCGGTTGCTGGCCAAGCTGCCCACCATCGCCGCCTACGCCTACAAGAAGTCGATTGGTCAGCCGTTCCTGTACCCGGACAACTCGCTGACGCTGGTGGAGAACTTCCTGCGGATGACCTTCGGGCTGCCCGCCGAGCCCTACGACGTCGACCCTGAGGTCGTGCGGGCGCTGGACATGCTGCTGATCTTGCACGCCGACCACGAGCAAAACTGTTCGACATCGACGGTGCGGCTGGTGGGGTCGTCCCAGGCCAATCTGTTCACCTCGATCTCCGGCGGTATCAATGCGCTGTGGGGCCCGCTGCACGGCGGCGCCAACCAGGCCGTGCTGGAAATGCTGGAGAATATCCGCAAGAGCGACGACGACGTCGGCGAGTTCGTGCGGAAAGTCAAGAACCGCGAGGCCGGCGTGAAGCTGATGGGCTTCGGCCACCGGGTGTACAAGAACTACGACCCGCGCGCCCGCATCGTGAAGGAACAGGCCGACAAGATCCTGGCCAAACTCGGCGGTGACGACGACCTGCTGGACATCGCCAAGGAACTCGAAGAAGCGGCGCTGACCGATGACTATTTCATCGAACGCAAGCTCTACCCCAACGTCGACTTCTACACCGGGCTGATCTACCGGGCGCTGGGCTTCCCGACCCGGATGTTCACCGTGCTGTTTGCACTCGGCCGGCTGCCCGGCTGGATCGCGCACTGGCGTGAGATGCACGACGAGGGCGACAGCAAGATCGGCCGTCCGCGCCAGATTTACACCGGCTACACCGAGCGCGACTACGTCACCGTCGACGCGCGCTAGCGGGACCCGGCGGGTCGACCCTCACATCGAGGCAAGCACCGCCATCGCGGCGTTGTGGCCGCCGATACCGGAGACCGCTCCGCCGCGGCGGGCGCCCGAGCCGCACAGCAGGATTCGCTGGTGGGCGGTGGCCACACCCCATTGCCGTGCTGGGGTGTCCAGCCGGTCGCCGTCGTGAGCGAACGGCCAGCGCAATGCGCCGTGGAAGATGTTGCCGCTGGTCATCCCCAGCGCGTGTTCCAGGTCCAAGGTGGTCGTCGTCTCGATGCAGCGCAGGCCGTTCGCGTCATCCATCAGTACATCCTGAATCGGTTCGGCCAGAACGCAATTCAGTGACTTCAGCACGGCTCCGGTGAGCGCGTCACGCATCCGCGTGGGCTCGTCGTCACCGAATGACGAATGCGGCGTGTGCAGACCGAACACCGTCAGGGTCTGAGCGCCCGATTCGCGCAGCGCGGGGGACAGGATGCTCGGGTCGGTCAGCGAATGGCAGTAGATCTCGCACGGAAGTGGATCGGGCAGCGCTCCGGCGGCGGCGCGCAGATATGCCGCATCCAGCTGCGTCCAGGTCTCGTTGACGTGCAAAGTTCCGCCGAACGCCTGCTCGGGCGTCACGCTGTCGTCGCGCAATCGCGGCAGCCGGCGCAGCACCATGTTCACCTTGACCTGAGCGCCGTCAGCCGGCGCCGGTGATTGCTCGCCCAGCAGGCCGGCCAGCACCGCGGGTGTGACGCCTGCCAGCACGAATCGGGCGCGCGCCATGCGCTCGTCGTCGTGCCGGCGGTAGCGCACTTCGCCGTTTTCGTCGACGGCGTAAACCTCCGCGCCGGTGACGATTTCGGCTCCGCCGCGGACCGCCGCGGCGGCCAGCGCCGCGCTCACCGAACCCATGCCTCCGACCGGGACGTGCCATTCCCCGACACCGCCGCCGAGCAGGTGATACAGGAAACAGACGTTCTGCTGCAGCGATGGGTCGTCGAGGCGGGCGAATGTGCCGATCAGCGCGTCGGTCGCCACCACTCCGCGCACCAGGTCATTGCCGACCGCGTCGGCGATCGCGCTACCGATCGGTCGATCGATCATGGCCCGCCACGCCGCCGCCGCCTCGGGATCGCCGCTGCCGACCACCTCCTGGCGGACCCGCTCGCGGGTGCGCAACGGCTCTAGCAGCGTCGGCCAGAGCCGCTCGGTGACCAGCCGGCAGCGCCGGTAGAACGCCGCGAAGGCCCGCTCGTCGTCGTCGGCGCCGATGACGCCGAACGTGCAGTGCGGCCCGACCAGCAGGCCGGTGCGTCCCTCCGTGGCCGGGTCGGGGGTGTACGACGAGTACGGCCGCCGGGCCAACCGCACCGTCGCACCCAGGTCATCGGCGATGCGGGCCGGCAACAGGCTCACCAGGTACGCATAACGCGACAGCCGGGCGTCGACACCGTCGAAAATCTGCGCCGACACCGCGGCACCGCCGACCTGCGGCAGCTGCTCCAGTAGCCGCACCCGCAGGCCGGCCCGGGCCAGGTAGGCGGCCGCGACCAGGCCGTTGTGCCCGCCGCCCACGATGACCACGTCGACGTCATCCGGGTCGGCAGCCATCTCCTCAGCCCAGGTAGCCCTCGACTTGGCCGGGCGGGCGCACCGTCGCGCCGCTGGGGTCGCCGCCGGTTTCGCGTAGCGCCCGACGCTGCCGAAGCAGATCCCAGCATTGGTCGAGTTCAGTCTCGATGCGGCGCAGCCGCTCGTGCTCCTCCGACGTGCTGATTTCGCCGTGCTGTAGCTGCGCCCGAAGTGTCTTCTCCTCAGCGACCAGGTGGTGGATATGCGCCAAGGCGTCTTTGTCGGTTGCTTTTCGGTCCTCTTCCACGAGTCAAGTGTGCCGGACTAGGGTCGGTCGGGTGTCAAGCAAACCAGAGATCGACTTTCCGAGCGGCCCGGCGCCCGCACAACTCGTCATCGAAGACCTAGTGGTCGGAGACGGACCCGAAGCCAAGCCGGGTGGCGTGGTCGAGGTCCACTATGTCGGTGTCGAGTACGACACCGGCGAAGAATTCGACAGCTCGTGGGGTCGGGGCGAGTCCATCGAATTCCCGTTGCGTGGGCTCATCCAGGGATGGCAGGACGGTATTCCGGGAATGAAGGTGGGCGGTCGGCGTCAGCTGGTGGTCCCACCCGCGCAGGCTTATGGCCCGGCCGGCTCGGGGCATCAGCTATCGGGCAAGACGCTGATCTTCGTCATCGACCTGCTCAGCACCCGTTAACAAGAGGGAGGGCCCAATGACGGGTTCCGACGAAGCACCCGAAGCCACGCGGTGGCGGCCGACTTCGAAGTTCTATCGGCGGTTTCCGGTCTTGCCGTGGTTGGTTGGGCTAATCGTTATTCCCCTGCTGCTGGCGGTAATCGGCTATGGCGAACTGGGCCGGACCCGATCGGAGTTCAACGGGCCGACGGGTGCGTTACCGACGCTGGACGCGCCCAAGCCGTCTGGCGGCGCGCCGAACTCACCGACGATTCCGCCGGTGGCGCTGGCACCGGTGTCAATCACACGCAGCGGCAACGACATCAAGCTTTCCGGTGACACGCCCACCCCTGAGGCAAAGGAGTCGCTACTGGCGGCGCTGAAGGCGGGCTTCGGGCCGAATATCAACATCATCGACGATGTCCGAATCAACCGGGATATCACTTCTCTCGATTTCTCCAATGCTGGAACGGTTTTCAAAGCAGCAGCATCAGTTCCCGATTTCGGCCTCACCATCAAGGGTGACACCATCACCCTCATCGGGACGACGGGTTCGGGAGGTCAGCAAGACGCCATCGAGCAGGCTGCTGACGCGGCCTGGCCCAACCTGAATATCGTTGACACGATGGGGATCGGCGGTCCCGTCACCGCGAGCGCACCCCCGGGCCCGGCACCGGCTCTTGGCCCGGGTAACGCGTGCGCCCACCTGGGATCAGATCTCAAAGCCCTTGGCCCGATTACCTTTGTCACCGACGGGTCCGCGTTGACGCCGAACGACGAACAGACACTGAATCAGGTTGCCGACAAGCTGAAAGCCTGTCCGGCTGCGAGGGTGACCATCAACGGCTACACCGATAACACCGGTAACGACGCCATCAACAACCCGCTGAGCACCAACCGGGCCGACGCCGTCGCCGATTACCTGATCGCACAAGGTGTCATGGGTGATCACCTGACCGCGAAGGGTCACGGTTCTGCCGACTCGGTCGCCGACAACAGCAGCCCGGACGGTCAAGCCAAGAATCGCCGTGTCGAAATCGTGGTCAGCTAAGGAGAATCCTCCCATGGACTTCGTTATCCAATGGTTGTGCTATCTGGTGGCGTTCGCGGCCGGTTCGGCGGTTGCCTTGGTGATTGCCGGCATATCGATCAGGAACGCCGACGAAGAGCAAGCCCTGGAGGACATGCCCGACGCCCGTGAGATTGGAGCGCAGTGATGAGCGACCTGAACTACTGGCTGCTTGGGGTGTCCTTCCTGCTCGGACTGTTGCTGACCTTGGTGCTGACGGTTCATCGCGTCAAACGTGATGTGCCAGTGAGGTCTTCGGCGGCCAAACAGGAGCGGGAGAACGGCAAGGAGACGTAGGTCAGCTCGGGCCGGGCAAGCGCAGCAGAAGGCGCACTCCGCCCAGCGGGCTGTCTTCCAGAGACGCCGTGCCGCCGTGCAACTGCGCCTGCTGAGCCACCAACGCCAGACCCAGACCGGAGCCCGAATGCGACGCGGTCGAGCCGCGGGAGAATCGCTCGAACACCACTTGGCGCTCCTCCTCGGGTATTCCGCCGCCGTTGTCGTCGACGGCGATCTCCACACCGGCCCGCGAAGTGACCGCGGACAGCTGAACGCTGGTGGCGCCGCCGTGTTTGACGGCGTTGGCGATCGCGTTGTCCACGGCGAGGCGCAGGCCGGCGGGCAGCCCGACGATGATGCAGGTCGGCGACGGCGCCAGCGACACGTCGAGGTCGGGGTAGATCCGCATGGCGTCGTGCGCCGCGCGGTCGAGTAGCTCGGTAATGTCGACCGGAACGTGGTCCTCCCAGGTCGACAGCTCGCCCTGGGCCAGCCGCTCGAGCGCGGAAAGTGTTGCCTCGATCCGTGATTGGGTCCGGATCACGTCGTTGATTACTTCTTTGCGCTGCTCGTCGGGAAGGTCGAGGGTGGCCAGCACCTCGAGGTTGGTGCGCATCGCGGTCAGCGGCGTGCGCAACTCGTGCGAGGACACCGCGGCGAAGTCCCGGGCCGAGGCCAGGGCTTCCATTGTCCGGTTCTGCTCGTTCCAGATCCGTTGCAGCATGCCGCGCATGGCCTCGGCGATTTCCACGGCCTCGGTGGCGCCGCGCACTTTGATCTGCGGGCTTTCGTCACCCGCGTCGATCGCACGGGTCTGCTGGGCCAACCGCTTGAACGGCCGCACCGCGAACGTCGCCAGCAGCCAGGCGAATACGGCCGCCGCGGCGATCGAGAATCCGGCGATCAAGATCACCCGACGGTGCAGGTTGTTGGTGTCGGCGATGGTAGTCGTAGGTTGCGCCGACTTCCACCGACATCGGGTGCGGCGCCGGCACGGCGCACGGTGATGATCGCGTCCTGGTCATTTGGTGATTTCGGAATCTGGCCAAGGCCGCGGGGCAGGAATGGGATCGCGAAACCGGCTGCCTCGTCCAGGCGACGGTCCAGCCTTTCCTTGCGGTCGTTGGTGATGCCGAACCAGACGACGGCACAGGTGATGAGCACCGGAATCGCCGCGCCGATGGCGGTCGCCACGACCACCCGTGCACGCAGCGACGGCGTACGGGTCACGATTCTGGACAAGAAATTCAGGTTCATGCTCAGTCCCGTCACTGCATACGCAGTACGAATCCCACTCCGCGGACGGTGTGCAGCAGCCTCGGGCCGCCACCGGCTTCCAACTTGCGGCGCAGATATCCGATGAACACGTCGACGACGTTGGTGTCGGCGGCAAAATCGTAACCCCAGACCAATTCCAGCAACTGCGCGCGGGACAGCACCGCGGTCTTGTGCTCGGCCAGCACCGCCAGCAGGTCGAACTCGCGCTTGGTCAGATCGACGTCGACGCCGTGGACTCGGGCCCGCCGGCCCGGGATGTCCACCTCCAACGGGCCCACCGTGATGGTTTCCGAGGACGACGTCGCGGTGGATCCGCGGCGGCGCAGCAGCGCTCGCACCCGCGCGACCAACTCGGCCAGCACGAACGGTTTGACCAGGTAGTCGTCGGCGCCGGCCTCCAGACCGGCCACCCGGTCGTCGACCGAACTACGGGCACTCAGGACACATACCGGCACGTCGTTGTCCATCGCACGCAGCGCGGTGACCACGCTGACGCCATCGAGCACAGGCATGTTGATGTCGAGCACGATCGCATCCGGCCTGGTCTCGGTGGCACTCCGCAACGCTTCGGCACCGTCCACCGCGGTCGACACTTCGAAGCCGGACAACCGCAATCCGCGCTCCAACGAGGCAAGCACGTCGGAGTCGTCGTCGACAACCAAAACCCGGGGCGAGGTCACACTTGTGTCCATGTCGCCCATGATGCCTGATTGTTGCCCCTAGCTGTGGGAACCCCCGCTGGACGGACCCGTCTCAATTCTCGCGCGATAGCGGGAATCGGCTGGCGCCGGGTTCTGGTGGCAACCGCAGTGAGTTCACCAGATAACTGACGGTGCGGTAGGTGCCCGCGAGCATGAGCAGTTCCAGCAGTGCCTCGTCCGAATGCCCTTTGGTGAGCTCTGCCCAGAGCTCGTCGTCGACTGTGCAGTCGTCCTGCAGGCTGTCACACAACCGGATCAGCAGCCGATCGGCGTCGTTCCAGCAGGTGTCGTCGGGTCTGCCAACCGTCAACGACGTGATTTGTTCTTCTGTCAGGCCGGCTTTCGCGGCGAAGACGCTGACGTGCACGCCCCACTCGTACTCTGCGCCGCAGGACGCCGTCACCCGGTCGATGACGATCTCGCGTTGCCGGATGCTCAGGTGCCCCCGGTCCAGCAGCCCGGAGTTGAAAAACTTGAAGAACAGCCGGCGATCGCGCGCCAACGTGGTGAACAACACCAGGGGCGGGCGGCCGCGCATAATCGCGTCGATGGCTTGCGCGATGTCGTCGGGTATCGGCTCGGCGGCCGGACCAATGCGGGCGCTATTGTTTTTATAGCATGGCATGGTGGCGACGCTAGCCCTCATGCTACAAAATGTAAAGCATGAATTCGCCCCGCATCGGTTCGTCGGCCCGCGGCTCCCGCTCGGGGCGGCCGATCATGGTGGCCCTCGACGCGCTGGGTCGCCGCGGCGCTCTGCGGCTGCTGTGGGAGCTGCGCAATGGGCCGCTGACTTTCCGGGCACTGCAAACGGCCTGCGACACCAACCCCGGGTCGCTCAATACCCGGTTGAAGGAGCTGCGGCAGTTGTACATCGTGGATCACTCAGACGCGGGTTATTTCCTTACCGCACATGGCAATTCGCTGATGACAGCGCTTGAGCCGCTGCAGACCTGGGCGCATCGCTGGGCGGCTGACGCATTCGATTCAGCGCGTTATCTCGGCCTGCCGGAGGGCTAGGGCAGCCCGATGCCGCGGTATCGCCGCAATCGCGCCGCCATCCGTTCGGCATCTGCCACCCCGCGAAGCGTGTACAGCTCGGCGGCGATTGCCACGGACAGCCGGGTGCAGAACTCTTTCGGCTCCTCGGCGGCGTCCGGGTGCTCCGGCACGACGACGTCGACGATGCCGGACGCCAACAAATCCGCCGATCGGATGCCTTGTGCGGCGGACAGTTCGGCGGCGTGCGCGGTGTCGCGGAAGACGATCGCGCTGGCGCCCTCGGGCGGCAGCGGCGCCAGCCAGCCGTGCAGTGCGGCCAGTACCCGGTCGGCCGGGACCATCGCCAGGGCCGGCCCGCCGCTGCCCTGACCGAGCAGCACCGACACCGTCGGGGTGTCCAGCGTGACCAGCTCGGCCAGACACCGGGCTATCTCGCCGGCCAGTCCACCCTCTTCCGCCTCGGCCGATAGCGCCGGGCCGGCGGTGTCGATGACGAGCACCAGCGGTAGCCGCAGACCGGCGGCCAACGTCATGCCGCGACGGGCCTCGCGCAACGCGGCGGGCCCGACCAGCCCGCCGACGATGCGCTGCTGGCCGAGGACCACCGCGGGCTGACCGGCGAACTGGGCCAGCGCCAGCAGCATGGTCGCCGCTTCACCCTGCTCGGTTCCGGACAGCAGCACCTGTTCGGTGCAGCCGTGTCGCAACAGCTGCCGCACCCCGGGCCGGTCCGGCCGCCGAGACGCCAGCACCGAGTCCCAGGCCGGGACATCGGGCAGCGGTTCGGGCGGCGACGGATCCGGCGGTGGCCCCGCGTCGTCGGCGACCACTTTGAGCGCACGGTCGAGGATGCCGCGCAGCTCCCCGAGCGGCACGACCGCGTCGATCACCCCATGCCGCTGCAGGTTCTCAGCGGTCTGGATGCCAGCGGGAAACGGTTCGCCGTACAGCTGCTCGTACACCCGCGGTCCCAGGAAGCCGACCAGTGCCCCCGGCTGG
>Ga0210396_10004323_pt1 | contig 13939 bp, 14 predicted proteins | sample IncBWH17OmetaG_FD_155466 | JGI IMG/M metagenome (GOLD analysis project Ga0210396, IMG submission 155466) | Forest soil microbial communities from Barre Woods Harvard Forest LTER site, Petersham, Massachusetts, United States - Inc-BW-H-17-O ...
TGTGAACAGATTCCCGTGACCCGGGTTTGCAACCCGTGCTGACAGCTCTTTGCAAAAGAAACTTTGAACCGCCACTCTTTTGAGCCAGAACGCCCCAGCACGGGCTGCAAGCCCGTGTCACGTGAAGCGTGATTGCCCGGACCGAAGGCCCGAGCAGACGCGGCACTGGCCTTCGGCCAGACCGGAGCGACACGCTCCGGCTCGAACTAAACCTCCTCCCGTGCAAAACGCAAACGTCTTCCGAAGCGAGCTTCGGAAGACGTTACAAAAGGTTACAAAGTGTTGCACCCGGACGGAGCTACCCGGCTTTGGCGGGGTAGTGGCGCGTCTGGGGGGCGGATGCGGGATGCGGGATGGTGTCGGCGTCGGCGCGCGGGTGGGCGGCGTCGTAGGCCTGCTTCACCCGCGAAGTCGACAGGTGCGTGTAAATCTGCGTGGTGCTCAGGCTCTGGTGGCCCAGAAGCTCCTGCACGCTGCGCAGGTCGGCGCCATTGTTCAGCAGGTGCGTGGCGAAGCTGTGCCGCAGGGTGTGCGGGCTGATGCCGGGATCGAGGCCGGCAGCGACGAGATACTTGTCGAGCTTGCGGCGGACCGAGCGGGTGCTCAAGGCCTCGCCATGCTTGTTGAGGAAGACGCGGGCGGCGTCGCGGCTCTGCTGGCATTTCACATCGGCGTTGCGCATCTCGAAGTAGCGCTGGACGGCCTTGATCGCCTGGCTGCCGATCGGCGTGAAGCGGTCTTTGCGGCCTTTGCCCTTCACGCGAAGGACGCCTTCCTGAAGGTCCAGGTCGGCCATTTCCAGCTCGACCAATTCGCTGACGCGGATGCCGCTGGAGTACAGCACTTCGAGCATCGCCTTGTCGCGGGCGCTCAGGAGGTCGGCGTCGCCGGGCGCGTCCAGGAGCTTCTGCACCTGCTCCAGGTCCAGGCACTTGGGCAGGCGCTTTTCCTGCTTGGGCGTGCGGATGGTCGAGAGCGGGTTGACGCTGACCTGCCCGCGGCGGATGAGGAACTTGAAAAAGCTCCGCAGCGTCGCCAGCTTCCGCGCCGTTGTGCTCTTGGTGTAGTTCTGGCCGTACAGGTACGCGAGGAATTCGCGGATCGTGAGCGGCTCGCAGCGCAGCGAGCGCTGGTCGACCTGCTCGGGCGCGATCTTCTCGGGGACCGGCGCCCCGATCGGACGTCCGATCTCGCCGGCCAGGTACTGCCCGAACTGCTGGAGGTCGGCGCCGTAGCTCTTGACCGTGTAGTCGCTGAAGTGACGCTCGAGCTTGAGGTACTCCAGGAACTGGCTGACCAGCGGGGTGAAGATTTTGGTCGGGGCGGACGAGGTCGGGCTCGGCGCGGCAGATTCAACGATGCCGGGAACCAGGGCTGTTGCGGTGTTCATACGTACCGGTCGCGAGCGAGTGACCGTTGTGCGGCCGCCTCGCGGGCCAGAACCTGTATTAACTGCCACACGGCCGGCGTTTCCGGTGGCCCTCTTGTAAGACGATCCTCGTCTCACGATCGGCAAGTGAGATTTGCGATTTTCGATTTGCGATTGAGCGACTTAAATCGCGAACTGCAAATCGGCGGGCGCAAATCCCCTCACGCTGCTTTCTTCGGCAAATAGACCTTTAATTCTTTGGCCAAATGCTGGCCGAGCTGATGCGACAGCACGGCGGCGTCGAACCAGTCGAAGGCGATGTCCCGGCGGTTCACCATCTCCACCAGCGCGTCCAGCACCCTGGCCTCCTGCCCCACCTGATAGCGGAAGCAAAAATGCTGGCGGCCTTTGACGAGACTCAGTGTTTTCATCGGGTCGGACATGGACCACCTTCCCAGGAACTCTCAACCGCGAAAGCACGAGTGAATGACGAAATTCGAATGACGAATCAAGCTCGAATGACCGAATTACGAATGACGAAACGAAGCCCTCGCCGGACTGCGGTTTCGAGCTTCGGTCATTCGTGTTTCGAATTTGATTCGTCATTCGAGCTTCGTCATTTTCCTCGTCCTAATTGTTTATCGACCGTAACAGGTCGTGGATCAATTCGTGATAGACAAAGCCGCAATAGCGGTCCATGTTGAGCAGGTATTCGCGCTGTCCAAGGGGACCGTTGGGATCATTCCTGCCCGCGGCGTAATTATTGAGCCGCTCGAGGACGGTGCCGTTGGCGGCGTCGAACATGCCCACCGACTGCTTGAAACCGGCAAGCTGCGGGGGCGGGAGCGGCTCGCCGGGCGGGGGCGTCGCCGCCCGCGATAGCTCGTGCACGTCTACGTTCGGCACCAGCTCCTGTTTCCCTTTACGAAAGACCTGCAGCGCCCCGGCGAACTTCGGAGGATCGTATGGGTCGTAGATCGTGACCGTCGGGACGATCAGGGCGTCGCAGCCAAGCTGCTCGCAGACGATCTGCGCCTGCTCGGGCGACTGCACCCGGGCGATTTGCAGCGCGGAAAAGACCTGGGCCACGCGATTGACCGGAACCACCGTCAGGCCCTGGACCTGCTGAAGTTGCTCGTACAGGTCGTCGGCCTGGAGCAGCGGATCGACTTCCTGGCCGCTCAAGTTGACCGCCGGCGCCACCGCCCACACTTCCCGGTGCCTGCTGGGGAAGAAGGTCTCGCGCTCGATGCCGTAAGGCTTGGGCTGGTCCTGGCAGCCGACGGCGAACGCCGCCAGCAGCAGACAGACTCCGATGCTCCGCATCGTTCGCATGTTCATCCTTGAAACTGATCGCTTACCGCAGAGCCACAAAGAGCGCTGAGAAATACTGTCCATCTGTGGCGCTTGTCTTTCCGTCCTCTGCGAACTCGGCGTCTCTGTGGTGAATCAATGGTCCGCCTCTTTTAGATCGGCTTCCTGTTGCTTTGCGGGTTGTTTTTTGGCCTCGGCGGTGAAGATTTTGGGTGCTTCGGCGCGGGCGCTCCAGATGCATTCGGTGCCGCCGCGGTCGCTGACGAAGTAGACCCGATTGTCGCTGCCCCAGTAGGGCATCAGGTTGGTGCCGGTGCCGTCGGTGATGCGCTGGCGGTCGGTGCCGTCGGCGTTGACGATCCAAACGTCGGTGCGGCCCTTGGAGTGCGGGGCGACGTCTTTGGTCGGCTCCATCACCGTCGCAAACGCCAGCCGGCGAGCGTCCGGGCTCCAACTGGGGGACAGAATCGCCGCATTCGAGCTGAGCACGACTTCGGTGACGCGCGTCGCCTCGCCGTTGACCAGCTCCAGCGTCCAGAGGCTGAACCAGCGGGATCCGCGTTGCCGCGGCCTCTGAAAGGCGATCCGGTCCACGTCATGGCTGGGCGACCAGGCGGGGAAAAGCCCGTAGCCGATCATCCGGTTTTCATGGCTCTGAAGGTTGATCGTCCAGAGTTCCCACTGATTGCTCTTGCTGCCCAGCGCGCTAAAGACGAGCCGTGTTCCGTCGGGGGCCCAGCTCGGGTGGATGGCCTGCATCGGCCCGGTCGTCACCTGCGTGACGTTTTTGCCGTCGACGTCCATGACGAAGATCTGCCAGTTACCGGCGCGGGTCGATGAGAAAGCGATTTGTTTTCCATCCGGGCTGACGGCGGGATATGCATCGTCTGCCGCCTGGCTGGTCAACTGCACGACGGCGGCGCCGTCAACGCGCTGCATGAACAGGTTGGCGTGGTCGTTGTCGCGGGTGCTGGAGAACACCAGCCACTTGCCGGTGGGGTCGACGGCGACATCGGCGTCATAGCCCTGCTCGAGGAAGGTGTGCTGCTGGAAATTGGCGTCGCCGACGGCGCGAACCGCACCGGGCCGCAGCTCCTTCATCTCGCCGAATACGTTGACGTTTCCCGGATCGCTGGCCGCCGGTCCAGCAGCCTGCTGTCCGAACTGCACAACCGGATCGCGGGAAGCGATCTGGGCGACAGGCTTTGTGGCCGGCTCACAGGCCCGGCAGCACCAGCGGCAGCAGCATCCGGTGGCGAACAGCGCCGTGCCGACCAGTGTCAGCACGCGGCCTGCCTGCTTCAATACCGCAGAACTCCTCATCAGCCACAGCCCTTCGCATGGGCGCAATCGCCCCGCTAAGAGTTATCGGCTGATCGACTTGTGAATTTGAACCGGCACCCCGAAGCGCGAGTTATCGGACGATCCCCGGCGGAGTTACTGCTGCTGCTGTTTTTTGGATGGGAACAGGCCTTCCATATCGTTGATCTGCCACACCCCATCAATTTTCGCGAAGGTCATCACCGATCGCGGCGCCGCCTCGTTGGCGCTGAACTTGAAGATGCCCATGGCGCTGCCGATCGTCACGTCGTTTCCGGGCTCTTCCTCGAAAATCATGGTCTGTTGGTTCCATTCAATCCATTGGAGGTCGCCCACGTCGGAGAGGGTATGAAACCGCTTGAAAGCGTCCTCGAAAGTCGCCCGGTTGATTCGGTTGTGGAAGCGTTCGCCGAACATGGCATAGGCCTGATCGTAGTGGCCGGCATTGATCTCGCTGCCCAGCGTGTGCATCAACTGGGCGATTTGCTGTTCGTCGCTGCTGGTATGAAACTGGCGGAGCAACTGATACCCGGCCCGGCTCCCGCCAAAGCCAAGGCACAGCAGGATTCCGCCCACCGCCAGCCCCATTCCGGTTTGAGTGCCGTTGCTGCGACGGACCTGCACGACGGCGATGATTCCGCAAATGAGACCGGCCAGGGGGATCACCAGCAGCATGCTGCTGAGAAAGACCAGAATGGAGCCGAATCCCAAAATCAGGGCGGCGACGGCGGTGGGATTGATCGCGACGTATTCCTGCGTCCCCACGCCGGCGGTCGCCGACATGTGATAGAGCTTACCCAGAGGGTCCGGAGCCGCACCTTCTGATGAGCCGCCAAGGTTCCCGGCGGCAACAGGCTGGGGGTTCACTTCGGGCATTACAACCTGCCGTTCAAGCGATGTGAGCAAACCTTCCGATGGAATCCTACCGGTGGCCCCTGCGCTGCCGCCATCGCACGGGCGATCCTCATACGCGATCCATTTTCGAGAGTAGAGCCGCCATGACAAAACGTCAACTGATCGACGACATCCGCCGGTACAACACCACCGCCGCACCGGAATTCCTCGCCCAATTCGATGAGGCAGCCTTGCGTCAATACCTCGATCACCTTGAAGGCGCCTTTAGAAAACGAATTCAAATCTCCGCATGGGTCCGGCGTAAGCCGAAGCTGAAGATGGTTGGCTAGGACGGAAAGACTCAGGTCCCACCTGTCGCTTTTGTCGCTTTTGCCCAACCACAAAGACGTAAAGCGCCACGGGCCAGCACACGCCAGCCGGCGACCTCGCGTTCTGTATAAGGATCAACTTCTGGAGACGGCGATTTATTGCACGGTCCACGTGGTTGACCGGCTCGGCTTGTCGTACAGCCAGAGATAATTCCAGTCGTCGGTCATCTGAAGCAGGTCGTAATTCATGTTCCGCTCGGCGATCCGGCCATTTTCCGTAGCGGTGTAGCCCGGGGTTGCGCAACCGCTCGTCGCTAGCAAAGCTCCCGCCAGTAGCGCGATCATGGAAAAAAGCTTCATGGCTGACCTTCCTGTTGACAATCCGTGTTGAGCTGAATCGCAGTGGCAGAATCTAACATCCACCGACACCCCCTGTCAAAGCTTAAGCCGCGACAGCGACAATAGATCGCACGGGTCAATCCTGGGACGAGGCGTCATCCATAAGCCTTTCTTGCAATAGATGAGCACGATTGCGAAAATCGGCTCCCAGGGAAATCGTCTGATCCCCGCGTGTCGGCAAACCAACCGTAAATGCGTGCTGTCTATTCGTTTTTTTGAAGATGCCAGAATATTCGCAAAGACGGTAAGTTGGAATCGTTGCCGCAACTGATTCACGCGGCGGGAGCCGGCCCATGTCGCAAGCTTTGCCTCGATCTTCCTCAGGCACCGCCCTGATTACAGGTGCCTCCAGCGGCATCGGTTACGAAACCAGCCTCCTGCTCGCCCGCCAGGGTTACAACCTGGTTCTGGTGGGACGCAATCGCTCCGCCCTGGGCGCCCTTGCCAGCCGCGTCCGCGACGAGCTCGGCGTAGCCGCTGAGGTTTGTCCCAGGGATTTGTCGGTCAATACGGCACCGGACGACATTTTTGCCGAGCTGGAACAGAAGCAATTGGTCGTCGACGTGCTGGTGAACAATGCCGGTTTTGCGATCCAGGGCTCTTACCAGAATAACGATGTCGCGACGCTGCTGGACATGATTCAGGTGAACATCACTGCCGTCACCCACCTGACCCGGCTGATTCTCCCGGGCATGATCCGCCGAGGTCGCGGAAAGATTCTCAACATTTCCTCGGTCGGCGCGTTCATGCCCGGCCCGCTGATGGCCGCTTACTTTGCCAGCAAGGCTTATGTGCTTTCGCTGTCGGAGGCGTTGGCCAACGAGTTGCAGGGAACCGGAGTGACGATCACCGCGCTGTGTCCCGGTCCGACGCGAAGCAAGTTCGCCATCCGCGCCGGTTTGACCGACACGCGGGCGTTTCGCGGGACGCTGCTGGACCCGGCGAGCGTCGCGCAGGCCGGAGTGGATGCGATGATGAAGGGGAAAACGGTGGTGATCGCGGGCCTGAAGCACCGGATGCAGTTGCTGCCGACGCCGCTGGTTCCCCGGCGCGTTCTGGCCTATTTTGCCCGTCAGTATCACCAGACGCCGGATCGCGGCCACCAGGGCCCAGCCTGGCCCGCCGCTTCACCCGACTCGGCCGCCGCCAAGCACGCCCCTCAGCCGTGAGGTTCCAATTCCCTTCTGGAATCACCGCGGCTGCGCCTGCGGCTTTCGCGCCGGGCGCGGCTTGGCCAATTGATGAGTCGCCGCCTCGTACCCCCAACCAATTCGGCTTTCGATGCTTTGCCGTGAGAAGTCGAACGGACCGAACACCGGCTCCGGTTCCTCGTTCACGATCATCACGATATTCTGGATGTCCTTATAGCTTTTGAGCTTGGCGTACATCGCCTTTACGTCCGACAGACTCGGGTCCTTTTCGAGTTTCTTCTTGGCCTGCTCCGTAAGGCCTGCGTCGATGAAGTCCACCAGGCGCGTAAACACGTTGACCTTCGTTGCCGTGTTCACGTCCATGATCAGCTTGTTGGAAAACTGAATGGCGAACATTCTCCCCAGCACGTCCATCATGTTCTGGGGGATTTTCCCCTGGTTGGGGAACAGATTGACCACGTAAAGCCGCACGTCCGGCCCCTCGTCGAGTTCTTCGATGACGGGCTGTAGCGGCGTGTTGTTGAAGAGGCCGCCGTCCCAGTATTCGACGCCGTTCACGGGCGTCATCGGAAACCCGGGCGGAAGACTCCCGCTCGCCAGGATGTGATCGGGAGTGATCTGGTCGCGCCGGTTGTCGAACGTCTCGATCTGGCCGGTGCGGATGTTGGTGGCGCTGAGCAGAAGCTTGATCGGATTGTCGCGGCTGTTCAGTTTTTCAAAGTCGATGCACTTCTCCAGCAGCGGGCGAAGCGAGTCAGTGTCGTAGAAGCTGGTCCAGAAAGGTAACGCGGCATAGTCGAGCCGCATCGTAAAGAACGAGGGGTTGCCGAACAGTGCCGCCATCCGCGTTACTTGCGGCGGAAGCAGCGGCATCGTCGGCAGGCACAGCGCCTCCCACAGCGTGCCCAGGGTTTGAACCGGCTCTCCCCTGGCCCCGGCCAGACACGCCGCGTTCACCGCCCCGATCGAAACTCCGGAGATTACATCGGGCACAAATCCCGGCTCTTCATAGAGCCGCCGAATAACCCCGTACTCAAACGCGCCCAGCGCCCCGCCGCCCTGAAGCACAAGGCCCGTCGTTTTCTTCTTTGGCACAAGGACCTCCCTGTTGTCACTTCACTCTGACGAATCCTTGCGAGACGGGACGTTGGTGTCCCCCGAATCCGCCGGGTTCGCTACGTGACGTTGCTCGCGGTCCTCGCGGACATGGCGCACGTCGGGCTCGACGAGCTGATGCATCGCCATCAGCCCGGCCGCAAGTCCGCCGCCCTTGGGCTTCACCTTCCGCCAATAGATCCAGCCCCTGGCTTCCATCCAGAGAAGCAGCCGGTCGAGCGCGATCAGCGCCGCGATCGCGCCTGCGACAGTCAGGAACAGGAACAGGATATTCATCATCGTGCCTCCTTCCTGACTGATCCGCGGGCTTCAGCTGATCCTTTCCCATCCTAGGCGCGTTCGGCCCGGAACTGGAGGTGGCTGGTTACTCAAAGCTGAGCGATTTTCTGCCCGCCAAGCCGGGTGCGAAGCGAAGCGCAGCCCCGGATTCTCGATTCGCGCGCCGAGGATCCGGGGCTGCGCTTCGCTTCGCGCCCGGCTTGGAAAAAGCGGGTCATCGCACGAAACCGAAGGACTGGACTGGGACTGTGCCTCCACTGCGGTTACGATCTGCGGGCAAGCGGCGATCGATGTCCGGAATGCGGGATGCCGATGCCCTGTCGCTCGATTGAGGTCGGATCATGAAACCTCGCCTCCCATCGCCTGGATTCACGTTCCTGCTGGCCCTGACTGTGGGCGGCGCTATCGCGCGTGCCGACGACTGGCCGCAGTGGATGGGGCCGGGGCGCGACGGCATTTGGCGCGAGACGGGGATCGTCGAGACGTTTCCGCCCGGCGGACCGCCGATCCGCTGGCGCGTGCCGATCGGCGCGGGCTATTCCAGCCCGAGCGTGGCCGCGGGGAAAGTCTTCGTGCTCGACCGCGTGGTCAGCCAGGGCGCCGCCAAGCCGCCCAATCCGCTTACCCGGCTCAGCATCGCCGGCGCCGAGCGGCTGCTCTGCCTGGACGAATCGACCGGCAAAACCCTGTGGTCTCAGGAATATCCCTGCGACTACACCATGAGCTACAACGCCGGACCGCGGGCGGCGCCGACGATTGATGGAAACAGAATCTACACGCTGGGCGGCGAAGGCGACCTCCAGTGCCGCGACATCGACCATGGCACGCTCATCTGGCAAAAACACCTTGGCGGCGAGCACACGCCCATGTGGGGCTTTGCCTCCAGCCCCCTGGTCGAGGGAGACAAGCTCATCGCTATCGGCGCCGATCCCGACGGCGTCGTCCTGGCCTTCGACAAAAACAGCGGAAAGCCGCTGTGGAAGGCCGTTCCCGCCAAAGAGCCGGGTTATTCCTCCCCGATCGTGATCGACGCGGGCGGCCGTCGGCAACTCATCGTCTGGAACCCGCAATCGCTCAATTCCCTCGACCCGCAAACCGGTGAGATCTATTGGAGCGAGCCTTTCACCAGCCAGGCGGGCATGAGCATCGCCACCCCGCGGCGCAGCGGGGATTTGCTGCTGATCACCGCCTTTTACAACGGCGCGATGATGATGAAACTCGACGGCGCCAAGCCCGCCGCCACCAGGCTCTGGAAGATCGGCGGAAAGAGCGAGCGAAACACCGCGGCGCTTCACGCCGTCATGTGTACTCCCGTCATCGACGACAATTCCATCTACGGCGTGTGCAGCTACGGACAGTTACGGTGTCTGAACGCCCAGACCGGCCAGCGTCTCTGGGAAACCTTCGCCGCCACCAGCGCCGACGCCGGCCCCACCCGATGGGCCGCCGCCTTCATCATCGCCAATGAGAATCGCTACTTCCTGTTCAACGAAAAGGGCGATCTCATCATCGCCAAGCTCTCCCCCACCGGCTACCAGGAGATCAGCCGGACCCACCTGCTCGATCCGACCAACACCGACCCCGGACGGGCGGTCGTCTGGTCGCTGCCCGCCTTTGCCGACCGCTGCGTTTTCGCCCGCAACGACAAGGAGATCGTCTGCGCGTCGCTGGCGAAGTAGCACCGCAGCGACGACTTTGGAGCCCGACCGTGTCGGTCCGGTCGGGCCGAAGGCCCGCGCCTCATTGCCATGGAACAGGTGACACGGGAAGTTTCTCCTACTGTTCCACTGATCTACTGCTCTACTCTTCTCGCTCGCCCCGGCGAGCGGGTGGCCTGAGACAAAAAAACCGCGCCAAACCGCGCCACTTCTCTAACTGCTTCCCACAGGCAGGGCCGACTTTTCACTTGTCCCTCCTGTCCCTTTGTCCCCCCTGTCCCTCGCCCCCAGATGCCCCGTCTGCCATGGCCGATGAACATGCCAAAAAACCCGCCAAAACACGCCAAAACCAGCCAAAATGGGGCACCGCAGTTTTTGATATCTAATTCTGGCGTACGCGTGAAAAGGCGCCTGAACCACCGCGTCACAATCTCGACTCCACATGGCCCCGGCGATCCAGGCAATCCCGGCGGTTGCCGCCGGCCCGCCCCAGCCTCCCCCAGACCGCCGGGCGGACGGAAGCCAATCGCAGATTTCGCGGATTGCGCAGATTGGGGGTGCTTCTGAATCTGATGCCCGTCACGACTCTCGCACTGGACATCCGCTGGCAACCATCCCCAACCGCCCCCGAAGCTTGCCAGCGCGCGATAAGCGCTTGAACTGCGCGGCGCGCCGAAGCTTCTTCATTCCAGCCCGCCGGCGCCTCGCCCATGTTCAGCTGCGAATTGCACATTTTCTGTCGCGCGCCCAGCGACGTGAGTCTTCGCGCCGCTTCGCCGCGGGCAAGAAAGGGTTCCAATCAAGGTCGCAGCGAGCGCGCCCAAGACCAGTAAAATCAGAAATTCCTTCACGCTTTTGTCAACGCCTTGTTCGTCGGCATCACTGTCGCCCCGGATGCTGACTAGCGTTGTGTTCTTCCAGTTTGCGAATTCGCCGCTCCTGTTCCTCAACCAATTCGACGAGTTGCTGAAATAGTGACAGGGCCGTTGGACCGTCACCCCCACCAGAGTAGACGACCCCGCCTCCCGTTTTCAATTCCTCACGCCTCTTGGCAATCTGCTCCTTAATCTTGGCAATGCTCATAGGCAATCCCTTGGTTAGGGAACAATACGGCTGGGGTCGGCTGCGGTCAAACTAAAACTCCCGAGTGAATAAGTTTTAGGTTTGTTCGGCGATCCTGAAAAAAATAAGAAAAACTTCGCACCACTTATCCGCTTGGGGCGGCGTGATTTATCGTTGCGGCAGTGCGTCGGGGATAACCTGATATGGCGAAAAACGGGTGGAATTACCGGAATGGGCAAGTATCGTCTTTGTTGTGAACTGCGGAGGCCGGAATCGGCCCGTTAGCGTGAACCTACTGGACTAGTTCGGTGGGGTCATCTCTCCAAAAGATGCAACGTTGGCGGCACCATCTGGTTCCGGGAAAAGGCTCGGCGGTCTTGCTCACCGTCGAGTCTTTTTTTGTCCCTTTTCGTCCAGTTCGGACCCTTTACGGTCACGGGCATCTTGGCGAGTTTCGTGAGTGTTTCAAGTGAAACTTTGCAAGAGATTTTTGCACACTCGAAATTGCAGTTTGTTTTGCATCGTTAAACGGTGTGTTCAAAAGTGTTTGTGAAATTCAGTTGAATTCACGAGATTTCTAGAGATTTCTAGAAATGTTTCAGAATTGCATCGGTTTTGTATCGATTTTGAGCAACGGTGGCACTCCCTGGGCCAGCGCGGCACACCATGGCACCATTCCCGGATCGGCACCACCTCAAAAAGGCGGCGACTGCTGCTTTACGGAAGGTCTGGCTTTCGACAACCCAGCAGTTGCGATGACGGTGTTCATGCCCATAGGTGTGCAGGGAATTTCCTTCAAGTAGTCTCTTACGGGCGATTCTGCGTCGTGGCTCGGCAGGCGTTTTTGCTGCCACTGCTGCTTCAAGGGCCGTGACCCGATTAAGCAGATTCATGAATGCCTCTTTGGTCGTTTCTGTGTAGTGGCCTGAGGCGGTCGTGAAATTCATCATCGATTTACGCCATTTGAAATGCTCGTCAAAAAAGGGCCGTAGTCCCTGCTCCATCAAGAGCGTCAGAACTTTGTTGTAACCGGCAAAACCCTCTGCAATTAAGTCAATTGCCTTTTGCGTGTCCTTCTCTAGTTCCTCGATCCGCTTTACGAGTTGCTCCGGAGTCGGTTTTTTCTTCTTGTTGCGCTTTCCCGGCCTGAACTTCTTTTTCATGTTCGACAACGCCGCCGAGAACACGGCGAGTGCCGTCAAGAGGTGCCCGATCATTTCGCCTATTTTTTCCCATGCCTCGGGTTTTTCCCAATCATTCATGCGATAAATTCTAGCGAGAATTTCAACGCAAAACCGGTCCAGTTCCGCCCACGTCTTATCGTTCGGCGTCACGTCGACAGAACTAAACGCGACGCAAACCATTTCCGAACAGTCAATACCGGCCTACGCGGTTGCTCGGATCAGTCGTCGGCTTCACCGCGGAGTTGTTCATGAGGCGGCGCCTCACCCAGAGAGGATGAAAATAGGCAACCGCTCTCAACTGGATTTTTGGCTAATCAGGGTCGTTCGACGGTCTATTTTCGGAGCAGGGCGCGGAGCGCGGAGGGTTCCAGCTTGTTCACCACCAGCACTATGTGATTCGATCAGGGCACGAGCCTGGTCAGGGGGACGGTGAGGGTCGCCTTGCGCTGGCCCCGCTGTAGTTCGATTGTGTACGCTCCGCCTGCGTGCGAGAGGAAGCCTTCCAGCGCGGGCCGGCCGTCGATGGTCAGGAGCCGGTCGCCCACGTGAAGGCCGGCACGCTCGGCCTCGCCGCCGGGCAGAATCCCGGTGACCTTGAGCGGCTGGCTTGTCAGGTCGCAGTCGAATCCCGCCACAGACACCGGCCCGGTGCGGATCGGCGCATCGCCTGGGCAATCAAACTGCGCCCGCATGTTTCGCAGGTCCAGTGTGAGGGTGAAGTTTGCCAGCGCCCAGGCGCTCAGAATGTCAACGGCGATTCCGTCGTTCGTCCCCGCCACCGGCTGCACGAAGCGGTAACACCCCAGCACCAGGTCTCCCTTGAGCCGGCCGACCTTCTGCCCGACCGCACCCCCAGGCGTGTGCGCAGCCATGGTGGGGACGGCCGGCGAGGCCCAAGCTACCTCGGCCGCCCGGGCCGGCGTCAGATCGACGCTGTCGCCCGAGCCAAAACCGGTGTCGAGGTTCAGCCACATCTCGCGGCCGTCGAGCGTGGCCGGGACCATCAGCCGGTCGTGGTCGAGCCGCAGAGGCAAAACCCGCTTGCCGTCCGGCCCTGGCAGGCTGCCCCGTTTGAGGATGAGCATTCGCCGCGGGTAGTCGATTGTCAGCAGCACGTCGCGAAACAGCGGCCACCCAAGCAGGGCATCGGATCCGATTTGCAGCCCCACCACGTCCGCGTCGAAGTCCTCAAAGCGGACGGCCCCGAGTTCGAGCTTATCCAGTATCGCGACCGGTGTTCCTCCCCAGGTGCCGCTGGCATCGCGATGGCTCCGATTGGACGGTCGAGTTGCCAGGCGACAGGCAGCCACAAGGCCCGGCGTTACCAATACCACGTCCGAACCCGTATCCAGAGTCATGCGCCGGCGCACTCCGTCGGCTGACGTGAACGACACCACCGGCGTGAACGTAACCAGCTCGATTGGCACGCGTACCTCGGCAGCGTCAAAGACGATCCGCCGTGGACTCTTCACAAACTCCCCGGCCTCTCGCGTCGTCGGCAATGTCGTCGCAATAGCCGGGATAACGGGCGAAGCCGTCGTCCCCGTCGTCGGTTGGCGGCAGCCCGCGCCCAGTGCCGCAAAGACCGTGAGCCCACACCGCAGCCAAACTGCGCCACGTCTGCGAAACATAGCCCCTTTCCGAAGTGCCCGAATCGCCAGCGCCGCGAACACCGGCGCCGAAACGGGTGCCCGCCCGTTCCACGCGACGCGCCGCAGTTGCTCCATGGGGAAGTGTAACGCGTGCCGATCTGGAGATCGAGCATGCGCGGAGGGGCGCGGAGGGTTCCAGCTTGTTGAGCATCCGCTTAACCCGGAAAACTCAAATGAACCACGAAGTTGTTCATGAGGCGGCGCCTCACCCTGAGAGGATGAAAATGGGGCCGTCCCGCAGTTAAAGTATCGTTGCCGACGGGCCGGGTCGA
>Ga0210396_10004324_pt1 | contig 13938 bp, 10 predicted proteins | sample IncBWH17OmetaG_FD_155466 | JGI IMG/M metagenome (GOLD analysis project Ga0210396, IMG submission 155466) | Forest soil microbial communities from Barre Woods Harvard Forest LTER site, Petersham, Massachusetts, United States - Inc-BW-H-17-O ...
GCCTCGAAACATGCGGATGACTGGGACGAAACCGCGATCCGCGCGCGGGCCGCAGCGGAAACGGAGAACGCCGTCGAGGACGCTCAGCCCGGCAAAACGGAAGAGGTGGAAATATCTCGCTCCAAAGTGAACACCATCGCCGTCGCTTTCCCTGACGATGAACCTGTGTTCGCTTTGCCCGCGCATAACGTATCGCTGACAGCGTCCTCGGCTGCCGTGGCGGCCGCACCGCACGTCGTGCTTAAGATCCGCCGGCGCAAGTTTAATCAGCAACAATTCCATGCCGGCGAGATCGTGGTCACACGGCGACTATTCCGCTCCGGCGACAGCGAATATTTATTGAACGGGAAACTTTGCCGCCTGCGCGATATTCAGGATCTTTTCATGGGCACCGGACTCGGACCCGAGACCTACGCGCTTATCGAGCAAGGCCGCATCGGCCAGATTCTAAGCAGCCGTCCCACTGACCGTCGCGCGATCCTCGAGGAGGCGGCCGGAATCACAAAATTCAAGACCAAGAAGCGCCTCGCCGAAGCTCGCCTGGAAGATGCCAAGCTCAATCTCGCACGCGTGAATGACATTTTCGAAGAAGTCACGCGCCAGATGAATTCTCTGAAGCGCCAAGCCTCAAAGGCGGAGCGCTTTGCCAGACTGCGCGACGAGATGAGGGCTGAACTGCGCGTCGTTCTGGCCAGCAAGTTTGCCGCAATCGAGCAGGAGAGCGCCGAACTCGACTCTCAACTCAATGCACTAGCCGAAGACATGCAGCATCGCACGGAAGCCGTGCAGCAACTCGACGCCGAGCACGCCGAGGGTACGGAGCGTGGCTACGCGATCGAAGCCGAACTGCGGGAGAATCGCGATCGCCTGAGCCAACTCGCGATGGAAATCGATCGCGCCCATGCCCGCCGGCGTCATAACGACGAACGCTGCGCCGAGCTGGTGGTGCGCTCGGCATCCGCTGAAGCTGAGCTGGCGCAGGCTCGTCACCGTCTGACATCGCTCGAGGCCGAACGCGATTCTAACCGGCAAGTGCTCGAGTCCGCCGCTGCAGATCTGGCGTCCGCGCAGCGTGAACTTGAATTGTCGCAGCAGGAAGCGAGCGCAGCGGCCGCTGCTCTGACAGAATTGGAATGCCAGCAGGAGGAGTCCCGCGTCGCGATCTTTGATACCGTCTCCTCGATCTCGCGTCTCCGAAACCAACTCGCGCAAGCTGAGGAGCGTCTGGCGGGGGCGGACCGCGAAGCTCGCCGTCTTGACTCTGAAATCACTAACGCGAACCTCCAGGTGGAGACTTTCGGCGGCCAGCGCGGACAACTCGCCCTCGAGTTTGAAACCGTCACCCAGCGCGTTGTCGGAATCATGGAAGAGATCAGCCAGCTTCGCCGCTTGATCGAGGCCAAGCGTCTGGAAGAGACCCGATCGAAAACTAATCTTGATGTGTTACGCGCCGAATTTGCCACGGCTCTGGGTAAAAAAGGATCGCTGGAGGCCGTTATCGCGGAGCACGGCTACTCGACCGAGTCGGTTCGCCGGCTTTTCCAGTCCGGAGTGATGCAGAGCGGATTTGCGCCAGTTGGCGTCCTCGCTGATTTTCTCGAGGTCGAGCCGCGTTTTGAGCGAGTCGTCGAAGATTTTCTGCGCGATGAATTGAACTACATCGTGGTCAAGTCCTGGGATGCCGCTGACGAAGGACTCCGCGTTCTGCGCAGCGATGTCGACGGTCGCGCTACGTTCCTGGTTCATCCCGAAGACGCGCAGGCCAAGTTCTCCTTCATCCTCGACGAAGCCGCTCACTGCGCTCCCCCAACGGCTTCCATCGTGCCTTTGAAGAACACCATCCGGGTTCTGGACGGTTTCGGCAAATCCCTGGAAGTGATTCTACCGAAGTTGCGCGATGGATATATTGTTCCCGGATCCGATACCGCACGCGGTCTCGCGCTCGAGAATCCTGATGCATTCTTCTTGTCGCTATCCGGAGAATGCTTCCACAATGTAACCGTTACGGGTGGCAAACAGCGCGCAGAGGGCCCGCTCTCCATGAAGCGGGATCTGCGTGAAGTTCTCCGCCAACTCGAAGACCTGGAGCGCGCCCTGCGAGACGAAGAAATGCGCGCGCTCACTCTGGGCCGGGAAATTAAAGAGTTCAGTTCCCTGCTGGAACGTCTGGAAGGCGAAAAGCGCGAAGCTGAGCACCAATCGATGACCTCCGGCCACATGCTGCAGCAGCTTGATTCCGAGATGGCCCGCGTCATTGAGCGCATGCGGGTTTCACAAGCGGAGAGGCAACGGCTGGCCATGGAGCGCGCCGAACAGGAATCCGTCATCACTGCGCGGCAGACGGAGACCGCAGCGCTCGAACAAACTCGGAGCCAGCTCGAACAGCAAATCGCGGCAGCCCAGGAATCACTCGGCACGCTGCGTCAGCGCCGCGAGGACGCGGCCCAAACTAGTTCTCAACGCGTGGCCCGGGTGGCAGCGCTGGAAGAACGCCATCGCTCGGCGACGGCAGTCGTCGGACGCATCGAGTCTTTGTTCGTCGAGATGAAACAGCGGGTTCATACGCTGGTTTCGCAGATCGAGGGGGCAGCCGCCGAGAAACTACAGCGCGAAACGGAGAACCTTCAACTCGAGCAGCAGGCTGCAGATTTTGAAGCCGAGCGCAACGCCGGTCAAGCGCGGGAGGGGTTGCTTCAATTTGAAAAGGATCAATTACGCGCGCGGCTCTCGGAGATCGACGACCTTTTGCGGCACGCCCGCCAATTGCTTGATCAAGCACGCGACCGCCGTGGTGAGCTGCAGGCGGCGGCCGCCAAGCTGCAAGCTGACGGCATGTATATGGCTGAAACCTGCCTGAACGAGTTGGGCATAGAGCGTGCCGCGTTGCTGGCCGACCCTGCGATCGTCTGCGTTACCGGCGACGAACTTGCGGGCCGCGATCAGTCCTATCGCGAAATGCGCGCCAAACTGGAAGCCATGGGACCGGTGAATATGATGGCGCTCGAAGAGTACAGAGAAAGCGCCGAGCGCCACTCGTTCCTTGATACTCAGCGCAAAGACCTGATTTCGTCCATTGAGAACACGACTGCGACCATCCGAGAGATTGACGAAGTGTCACGCCAGAAATTCCAGGAAGCTTTCAGCAAGATCAATGAAAACTTCCAGGCCACGTTCAAGAAGTTATTCGGTGGCGGCCACGCGTTTATGAAGCTTACCGATGAAGAAAACTCCGCCGAGAGCGGCATCGATGTGGTCGCATCGCCTCCGGGGAAGCGCCTGCAAAGCGTGCTGCTCCTTTCCGGCGGCGAGAAGGCGCTCACCGCGCTCGCCCTGCTGGTCGGCATCTTTCAATACACGCCGAGCCCGTTCTGTATTCTCGATGAAGTCGACGCCCCGCTCGACGAGGCCAACATAGGACGCTTCACGGAACTGGTCAAGGAGATGAGCGTGCAAACCCAGTTCGTCCTCATCACCCATAGCAAGAAAACGATGAGCATCGCGCCCGTGCTTTACGGCGTGACGATGCAGGAGCCGGGAGTGTCAAAATTGGTGTCGGTACGCTTCGGAGCGGCGTAAGAAGGAGCATCCAACCGCGAGTCTCATCGGATGGTTTTTTACCCATCATCCACGATATCCACTCTCATCCTCAGCTTTTCCACAACCAGAAGCGCGCAAACAACCTCATTTCCGGTCGCATCCGCTCCGCTCCCACCCGGCAACGTTTTCCTGCTCAACAGGATACGGTTTAACCTTTCAAGAGTGATGTAGGCGATTGACAAAACTTTCTCAGCGGCTAAAATACGGCTCGCTCCTGACTTAATATTTCAATATGACCAAAAGCCTTCTTGATCCCGTTCTCTTACAAACAGACTTCCCGGATCTCCAACTGCACGCCAGCGGAAAGGTCCGCGACGTGTATCAACTCGACAATGAGCGCTTGCTGTTTGTGGCAACCGACCGCATTTCAGCCTTCGACTATGTGCTGGCCACGGGCATACCTCACAAAGGCCGCGTGCTGAGTCAGATTTCGCTGTTCTGGTTCGACTTCCTTTCCGACATCGTTCCCAACCATCTCATCACGGCGGATGTGGCGCAATATCCGAAAGAACTGGAGAAATACGCAGACCAGTTGCGCGGCCGTTCGATGATCGTGCAGCGTGCCCGGATGTTTCCGGTGGAGTGTGTGGTTCGCGGCTATATTTCGGGTTCGGCGTGGAAGGAATATAAGGCAACGGGCAAGGTTTGCGGCATCGACTTGCCAACAGGGCTGCTTGAATCCCAGGCGTTCCCCGAGCCCATCTTCACGCCTTCCACCAAGGCGACCAGCGGTCACGATGAAAATATTTCCTTCGCCAAGATGTGTGAAATCGTGGGCACGGAGACTGCCAGCCACTTGCGCGACCTCACCCTGAGTGTCTATAAGAAGGCCGCGAATTACGCGCGCCAGCGCGGCATTATCATTGCCGACACCAAATTCGAGTTTGGCATGACAGCCAAGGGAATCACGCTGGCAGATGAAGTGCTCACCCCGGATTCATCCCGCTTCTGGCCCGCCGACAAATACGCTGCGGGCCGGTCGCAGGAGTCCTACGACAAACAATATGTCCGCGATTACCTGGAGGAAATTCGCTGGAACAAGCAGCCTCCCGCGCCCGCTCTTCCATCCGAGGTGGCGCGCCGCACGAGCGACAAGTATCTGGACGCTTACCAGCAGATTACGGGACACAAACTGGATGTGTAAGGCCGCAGGGTTCCGCGAAGTCTGGACCTGCCGGAGAGCAGCATGACACCGGCAGACTGGTTAATTGTCGTAGTGATTGTGCTGAATGTGGTTCTAGCCGCCATGCACGGGTTCTTTGCCGAGGCTTTGAGCATGGCCGGCCTGATTGTGGGTTACGTAGTGGCAGCCTGGCAATATCAAAGGCTGGCTGCTTGGTTGCTATCGTTCCTGAATTCGGAACTGATGGCGGAGATTTTCGCTTTCCTCGTCATCTTTTTCGCGATCCTGATGCTGTTCAGCGTCGCGGGCAGAATCGCACGCAGGCTGATGAAGGAAGTGGGGCTGAGCGGTTTCGACCGCTTCCTCGGCGCATTGCTGGGTTTGGTGAAGGGGGCGCTGACCGTATGTGTGGTGCTGATGGGAATGACCGCATTTACGCCGACCACTTCGATGCTTGAGAAATCCGAACTGGCACCCTATTTCCTGGTAGTCGGAAGAGCAGCGATGTGGGTAGCGCCGTCGGAACTGCGGGCAAAGTTTAATGAAGGGCTGGACTTCCTGCGTCGTGCTCCGAAGGATTTCAGCGGATCTCCGGCTGAATCCAGACGCTAGCCGCAGATAAATTTGTTGAGTTCGACACTCGCAACGACATTAAAAACATAAGAACGAAGAGAGAGACCTACCGTGAAAGATCAATTGGAAGCACTTATTTTGCAGATGTATAAGAGCAACATCCTCTACTCCGAGGGCGTGCGTGAGTTCAAGAAGCGCTTTATCCTCACCGTGCTCCAGGAAAACAAAGGCAACCAGTGCCGTGCGGCCCGTGAATTGGGGATGCACCGCAATACCCTCAGCCGAACCATTGACGAGCTGAAGATCGACGTGCGACAACTTCGGGACGGCGCGAGACGGCCGCCGCGCAGCGCACGTCCCGCAACCATGGAGAAAAAAGCGGTTCGCTAGGCTGATGTATTCTGCATCTCCTAACTTGGGTTCCTAACCCAAAAAAATCAAGGCAGCCCGCGAGGGCTGCCTTATCACTGCGAGTTCCATTGAACTACTGTGACGCCGGTTTGTGATGCGCCGGAGCAGCCTTCTTCACCGGTGCAGGCGCGGCCGCTTTCAGCAGCTTGCCTTTCTCCATGGTCATCATAAACGGGTTTGGAGTATAAGACGCAGGCTCTCCCTGGAAGTCGAGACTAGCGCCTTCTTTGGGAATGAGCTTCAGCGGAACCTTGTCTTCGAAGGTGAGAGTAATGTCCGCTTTTTTCGCGTCAATGTCGTCCGAGCTGCCGGCGATATCGAACTGGGCCGCGGTCGCCTTGATGACAGTTCCGTTCATTTGTACCGGCTTGCCTTTGATGGCGTTCCACACCGCGTCCTGATCTTCCTGCTTGCCATTCGAGAGGACGAACTCCCAGGTGGCGAAGTCCATCTTGTCAGGTGGGGTAGCCAACACCATGTTGTGAGCCTGTTCCGGCGGGGTGGGAGCGGGCTTGATGGTAAAATTCGCCGGCTGCACGGGATTTGCTTTTGCCTGAGCTAGAACGTCAGTCCAGCCGTCGTCGCCGCCGTGGTACTTCATGTACTGATTTTTCGCGTATTTCTCAATCTGCTGCTGGTACTGTGGCGTAGGGGCGGCTATCGAGGCGCGCGCAGCATACCAGATTCCATTGATGGGATCTGGCGGAATCTTCGGATCTGGCGGCGTCGGACCTGCATAGGCTAGAGCAAGGGGATACACCACGCTGAAATCGGTTGGGTTGCCGTCAGCCGCGACGCGGAGAGCTTTCCTGGCGCAATCGTAATCCTTGTCGGTAAGGCACGAAATGCCGATGGCTGCATTGAAAATCCCGGACATCTGATCCTTCATCTTCTGAAAATCGGCATCGGATGTGCCATCGGGCTTGTTGAACTTTGGGAGCGCATCAAGTCCCATCTGTCCGTATTTTTTGGCGTCGGCCAGATCCTGCTTGGCGTTGGGGTCGCCACCTTGCGCCTTCAGGCGGTCGAAATAGGCGAGCAAGGCCATCGCGCGGACGTTGTTAGGGTCGGCCGCAACCAGCTTGGTTGCCGTATCGATGGTTTTTTGCTGGTTGTTCGCCTGCTGGTAGTCCTGCATAAGCGTCTGCAGCGCGGCTACTTTCATGACGCTGTTGGGATACTGGGTCAAAAACGCTTCCAGACCGCTGATCTGGGCTGCGTCCTTCTGCCCAATTGCGCCCACATAGGCGTTGTACTCAGCGGGATCCTTAATGACGGGCGCCTGCGCGGGTGACGCTGGCGATTGTCCTGGAGTGGCTTGCGCCGGTGGCTGCGATGGTTGTGGCGCACTCTGTGCGGCTGCTGCCGTTGCAGCCACTACCCCAAGCACAACCGTGACCAGAATCTTTTTCATCAGTATTAGCTCCTTGCACCTTTGGGAATCGATAGTTTTTGTGAAATAGTGTTCCTGCTGAACCTGAAGCATTCCGCCTGGACCGCTCAAGCGCTTCGCATCTTCTGCTGTAACTCTAAGTCCGCTTCCGGGCAGACCCCGCGAACTTGGGGTGAATGGGGGTTTAAGGCGATTGACCCTTCCTTCCCGGTCTGCCGGATTATAAGTACCTCTTCTTCCGAAGGCAAGCAACTTCCCGGTTACCCTCCTCGATATTGTATAAGATGCAGAAGCGGCGCCCTCTGGAGAGCACTGGTTCGAGTCTCTGCAGTCGCGCGGCGCAACCAAGAGGACGCTGCTCATGGTCACGCTCTCGAACGATAAGGGCCCTTTTCTCGGAGGGCAAGTGGCAATTATTACAGGGGGAGGCCGGGGCATTGGTGCCGCCATTGCGCGGTCACTTGCAAGATTGGGCGCTACGGCAGTCCTGTGTGGACGCTCGCGCGCCACGCTCGATTCGGCTGCGAAGGCAATCCTTGAGGCCGGCGGGAAGGCTGAGGCGATCCCTTGCGACGTCACCCGTCTCGAGTCCGTGGAGGCCATGGCAAAGCGGATCGAAGATTCATTTGGGCGGGTGGATGTACTCGTCAACAACGCAGGCATCGCTGGAGTCGGCGGCCCGCTGCACGAACTTCCTCCCGAGGCCTGGGACCAGATTCTGAATACAAATCTGCGCGGCATCTACTACGCCGTTCGCGCCTTCGCACCCCTGATGATTCGTGCCCGCTCCGGCCACATCATCAACATCTCGTCGATTGCCGGAAAGAATGCGCTGCCCAACGGCGCTGCCTACGCAGCCTCTAAGTGGGGACTCAATGGCCTGACTTATTCCGTGGCAGAGGAGTTGCGCGGATACAACATTCGCGTCAGCGTGATCTGCCCTGGTTCGACGAACACCGAACTAAGCCCGCATGAAGGAAAGAATCCCGCGAAGATGCTCCAGCCGGAAGATGTGGCGCATGCAGTAGAAATGCTGGTGACGCAGGCTGCTCAGTCATTCATGAGCGAGATTATTCTGCGGCCCACGCAAAAACCTTGATTTGCGCATGCGCGCCAAAATCCTGCACGGAGCAGGGTTTTCGTGATCAGATCGAGCTTTTGATCGCTCCTACTGCTCTTTCCTGCCTGGATTGTCGCACTGCCGTGTCAATGTCCGATCCAGCATGTCATGCTGAGAATCCTGCACCAGGTGAATATGAACCGAAGCCGTCGAGGCCTTGCAATCTCTGAAAATCTTGACGCCGTCCCCTTCGACGAAATTTGCAGGCAGCAGCGAACTGTTCTCCGCGATAAATTTAGTGATATACCCGCGGTCGAACACCGCTCCCGGCTCAAGCGTCCAATGCAGGCGCATCTTTTCCTCAACTTCTGCTGGTCCCAAGATTTCCAGCTCGCCCATTCGATACTGCGGGCCTTCATGGATGTCTACAACCAAGCTGACAGCCGTCCCTGTGACCGTAATCTGTGGAACCGCAAAGGCGTCCAGCAATCCGTGGGCCCGCGTCGACTCCATCATGCTCCGCAGGCCGCCGGCAATCTTTGCCTTTGCGAATACATCGCCAACCTTTAGCGGGAACATCGCGCGCAGTTCTTCTGTGCTCATGAAATGACTTCTGGTGAACTCGACGCTGGAAAACGTGCAAAGCGGCCCTTCATGCAGTTCTGCTTCAATCCGCACCGGTTTTGGCGAAGCCAGCGGATCGATCGGCTTCATCTCAAACTTTGAGATCTCCGCCTGAATATATCCACGATCCTGAAATGCGGAACGTAAGCGCTCCTGTATCTCTTCCGGATCGTCGTCGTACTTGGAGCCAGGCAAGCTGCCGATGATATCCGCCAACTCTGCCGCGTCAATTGCTTGCGTTCCGGAGACAACGACGCTGTCCACCAAAATCTTGCGCTCGCCGGAGGCTGCACTTTGACCAAAGGCAAAGCTCGCATACGAGGCGAGCAGAAAAAAGATAAACACGATCAAAAAACCCACAACCCGGCGCATACAAGCACCTCGCACCTTACTTTTTGCTTCCGACCTCCTAATTCTCACTTCTTGAACAGGTTCTCAAACGCCTGCCGCGCATCATTGGGGCGCAGGCTGGCGGGCGTGGAAGTTTCCTTTTCTCGAGTCACACGCAGTTCGTAGAACGTGCAATCGTTGCGCGCGTCTTTCTTTTCTATCCGCTTCGGAACGGGCTGCATGCACTCAAATCGGCTGCCCGGATCGAAAAACGCGCACTGTTTGCAAGAGTGCAATTCGAAGCCGCACTTGGGGCAGAGGCCCGTCGGCGGCATCCCCGGCAGTACCGTACCACATTGCGAACAGCGTGAAACGGCGCGAGTTCCGGGCATATTAACCGGTTTTGGACCCATGCTGTAATCGCGTCTTGCGGCCGGCACCGACGCTGGTTTCTCAACGGATTCTTTACGCGGCTTTTGCTCGCGATCCCGGTCTTGATACCCATGCTGACGGTATTTGGCTGCCACTGGAACCTCCCAACACGCTGGCGTATTGTCGCGCCAGTCACGCCCAACGACAAGTCTCGATTTCTTTTGGGTCTATGATCCTAATTCTTATCCAGGACCCAAGAACGCCGTGGTCAGCCCTGGCACCCACTTCGCTACAATGAAACCATGATTCACGAAATCTTCCCGGTCGGTCCGCTTCAGTGCAACTGCTCCATCATCGGCGACGAAACCACGCGCGAAGCCATGGTCATCGATCCCGGCGATGACATCGAAGATGTTCTAGGACTCATCCGCAAGCATAACCTGCAAGTCAAGCAGATCGTGATCACCCATGCTCACATCGACCACGTCGGCGGCGCGATGAAGCTGCGAGCGGCCACCGGCGCGCCAATCCTGCTCAACCAGAACGACTATGCCTTGCTCAAAATGCTCGACGTGCAAGCGGCCTGGGTCGGCATGGCTGCGCCGGGCGCAGTCGAAATCGATCAAAGCGTCAACACCGGCGACATCGTGAAGGCCGGATCACACTCAGCCACGATTCTGCATACACCGGGACACACCGAGGGTAGCATCTGCCTTTACTTTCCCGCCGAAAAAACTTTAATCGCGGGCGACACCCTGTTCGCCGGCTCCATCGGCCGCACCGACCTGCCGGGCGGCTCCATGCAGAAAATTATGCAGTCGCTGCACACCACGGTACTTGCCTTACCTGACGAAACTATCGTCGTTCCCGGCCACGGTCTGCTGACCACAATCGGCGAAGAACGGGAGAGCAACCCGTTCCTGGTGAAGCGTTGAGATGCTGTCGCAGCGATGCGATGAAACATTCTACGAATTCACCACTTCCAAGAGTCGCTGCAACCCATCCGCGAACTCTGCCTGCGGAGTAATCAGGCTCAATACAAGATAGCCGTCGCTGGGAAAGTCATAGAAGTGTCCAGGATGCGCCAGCACCGATTTCCGGCGTAACAGATCGATGGCCAACTCTTCGTCGGTCTGCGTCACCGGCACGCGCAGAACCGCGTACCATCCGGCCTCCACGCTCAGTCGTTGACAGGCCTTTTGCGCAGCGAGTTGCCGGTCGATCTCGGCCAAATTGGTCCGCAAACGATCCATCAATTGTCGCTGGATGCTTCTGCGTTGCTCCAGCAGCGCCGGAAGCGCCCACTGGATCGGCGCATTCATGGAGAGATAAGTGTCAGAAATGACATCGAGCCGAGCCAATGCCGCATCAACTTGTCGGGCAGGACCGCTGGTGGCGACCCACGCGACTTTCATTTGCGGCAGAGCCGAAATCTTGGATACCCCACTCAGGGTGAAGGTGAGCACATCTTCATTGGTGGCGAAGCTTCGCTCCGGTGCGCCGTTGTGCGCGTAGTCGAGAAACACTTCGTCCGCAATGATCGCGAGTTGATGTTCGCGGCAAAAACGGTTGAGAGATTCCTGCTCATCTGCATGTACGTACGAACCAGTGGGGTTGTTGGGATGAACCACAACCACTCCGCGGGTGCGCCCTGTCACTACTTTATCCAGCGAAGGAAAATCCATCTGCCAGCCGTGATCGTATATCAGCGGATACGGCACTAGCTTTACGTCCTGCAAGTCGGCGAGAAATTCAAACAACGGATAGCTGGGTTTCGGAACCAGCAATTCGTCGCCCGGATTGCACAGCAGGCGGAACACGAAGGAATAACCTTCGCTGGTGCTGGTATTGAGGATCAGACGCTCAGGATCAAAGTGCTGCATTCCTGGCAGAGTCTGGTAGTAGGCTGCGACTGCCGCCCGCGCGCCAGCCAAGCCCTTGGGCTGAGGGTCGTAATCCATTGCCTGCGGTGAGGTCAGGGCTTGCAGAATCCGCGGCTGGTCGTATTGAAGTCCGGCGCGAGTGGGATTCGAGAGCGTCAGATCCAGCACACGCGCCCCGCCGGAGCGCACTGCTTCCAGCACCTCGGTCAGCCGATTGCGAGTTAGCTTCCAGCTTGTACGCTCGGAAAACATTCGGGACTATTAAGGCTGCAGGTAGAATCCCAACTCCTGAGGCGGTACCAGAGTTTTGGTGGCCTCATATTGCCGCCGGGCCTGGCGCACCAAAACAATCTTTGCCTGAAACTCGCGGGCCATCGCGTCGTAACGCACCAAAACATTAGTAATCCAGAAGGGGTTGTACTCCCGCAGCCACGCTTCGCGAAACATTTCGCCCACACGCGTCGTCGCATCGCGGAGATCTTCCAGTCGCGCATTGATGGCTGTGATCTCTTCCAGATCGTTTCCCACTCGTTCCGCGTCCGTCTGGTTCTGGAAAGCGTCCCAATAGAATTGGTTGATCTCTTGCGTGAACTGAATTTTCATCCCCAGTGTGTCCCAGCGCCACGCGCCCAGCGTCATGTCGGCCAGGGTGGACTGGTTGGTATGCGCCTTGTCGCGATTGCGGTAGAGAGATTCCAGCGTGTGTTCGGCGCCTAGTCGCATATCACGGGCGGCCGGAAGAAGTTTCTGCATCAGCCGGGCCCCTTCCGGCGTGAACGGATCGGCCCAGAACAAGTCATCAGTCTCGGTGTCGACGTTGATTTTGGCCAGAGCCTGGTGGCCGCGGTTCAGATTCTCAATCGCATCGCGGAAGGTGGCATCGTTATTACGGTAAAAGGCCCAATCGTAGGAGTTCTTGAACTGATCCACGTCCGATTCGCCAGCCTGCCATCCCGCCGCCGCACCGAAGGCAAGCGCAGGCCAAGCCATGCCGTAGAGCGACTCGCCATCGTCATTCCATGTGGTATTCAGCATTCCCATAGCGCCGAGCTTCTGACCGTCGCGCGTAAAGTTGCGGATATTCACGAAGGCGACGTCCAGATTCGGCCATACCTGCTTCCAAGTCTGTGCGCCCGGGGCTACAACCACGCGCAGACCCGCATCCCGATATGGCTTGATAATGCCCTCGAAGCTCGGCTTGGCCTCGTAATCCCACGGGACCGCGATCATATCCTTGGGAAGAATGCTGAGAAATTGCGGATACTTTACCGCGATGTCGCCCCAGAACATGAGTTGCTTGTGATAGGGCTGAAGAATGCCGCTGACCCTCTGCATGTGCTCGAGATAAACGCGCCCCAGCCCAACTTCCCCAACCCGTTCCGCAGTTTGCCCGTGCCCTAATTCGAAGGTCTCATCGCCCCCAACATGCAGGAAAGGTCCGGGAAAGAGCGGAACCAGGTCGGCATACATGGCCTTGATGATGTCGTAAGACTGCTCTTTCGTTGGCGTGAGAACGTGACCATGCGGCCGCTCCGCAACGTCGGAATAGATCTCATACTTCAACATGTGATGGAGGTGACCGAAGGTTTGCTGCTCGGGGAGAATCGTCACGTAGAGCTGCTTGGCATAGTCCACCAGAGCGTTAATTTCCTGCGGCGTGAGCGCGGCTTCCTTTGGAGCGACCAACGGCTGGCTGGCGAAATCGAACACATGCTCCATATAGAGAGCGAACAGGTTCACTTTGTAAGCCGCCAAGGTGCGGATCTGCCGCTTCATATAGTCTTCGGTGGGAATAGGTCCGCGGCTGATGTCGTCCTGCACACCGCGCCACTCCATGCTGGGCCAATCGCGAATTGAAACCGCTGGACAGACCAGGGTCTGGCCCTCGGGATGAAGCAACTGCCGCAAGGTTTGCACTCCATAGAAAAGTCCCTGGCCGGTATTGGCGGCGACAATCAGATGGGAACTATCCGAGAACAGCAGGTAGCCCTGATCACCGATCGAGTCCGCCTTCAGACCTTTGGATGCCAGGAACTCCTTCACTCTTAGATCCTGCAAGCGCGCCAGTACGATCGTGCTTGGCTCCTGCCTGGCGTCGGATTTCTCGCCAGTGATGTTTAACTTCAATCCGGACTGGTCGTGGATTTCTTCAGCGAGGGTTTCCGCCGCGATGCGGTCCTCCGCCTGATGTCCGAGGTCCACAAGAATCCGCGTGGTTGGCTTTACCCGGAAATTCCCGGTGCGCAGTTGCACCTCCTTCGGCTGAGGAATCAACTTCAGTTGATTCTCCGGGCCGGGAGTCTCGGCTACCATCAGAGGAACCAGAAACAGCAGAACAATGGGGAGAAGCACAACCGGTCTTTTCATTTGAGTCCTTGGAACAAGACTTGTGCTATTACATCTTAGCGGCAACGAATCGCAATAAAGACGACAGATAAAAAGAATTCTCTTAAGACTTTCCGAAGGCTTCTTTGTTCACCACATACGGCATCTTGGTGACATCGCCGCCGTAGTTGCCCTCAAGTACGTCGATCAATCCCTGCACACAACGTCCCGCCATGCCTTTATTGGG
>Ga0210396_10004325_pt1 | contig 13938 bp, 6 predicted proteins | sample IncBWH17OmetaG_FD_155466 | JGI IMG/M metagenome (GOLD analysis project Ga0210396, IMG submission 155466) | Forest soil microbial communities from Barre Woods Harvard Forest LTER site, Petersham, Massachusetts, United States - Inc-BW-H-17-O ...
TGGCAGATACTTAGCCCGGCATGTCAGCAGCAGCAGCGCCAACGTCTGGATGGCGGAACGCCCCTGAGTAGTAGGAACTGCAAACCACGAGTTGTCGTCCGGTTCGCCGTGAGGAACTAGAATCGGTCCTGGCAGAAAATGCTGGTGAGAATCCAGCCGCCAACCAGAGCGAAGGTTCGCCTCGGCTAATTCTCACGACATCCCCCCTCCCTCCCCGATTTTTCGAATACTGGTCTGCCGTTAGCGGTCAGAACTCACTGGCTTGGATCTGGCCGGGTCAATGAGTGCAGCCCAACTAATACGGCAAGACTTCGGTATTCGTCAGGCTCACCGGATACAGGAAATCCTTTGTCAAATCGGCCGCGGCGCCGTCCTCCTGCAGCGTGCCGCCACCTGAAATGACACCAGCGGCATTGTTGATGAAGCCGAGGGCAATGTTATTGCTTGAGATCGCGAAGAGTGCTCCCGTAAAGCCGCTCGAGAACACATAGTTTCCGCCGCCTGTCGTCGTGAACGGGGTATCCGTAAGATTGCTCACATTTACTGCGTTGGCGGTGCCGCCGCCATATCCCCCATTTGTGTCCGTAATGCCAGTCACCTGCCATACGTGGTCGGTGAGTTGGGAGGAAATGATGGCAAGCGGTGCGTACACGGAATTTGCAATCGGGGCCGGAGCCTTGCCGCCATTGAGCGGTATCGACACTGCCGAAAATGCGATCTTTACCTTCGGAAGCGTCCCCGTCGCGTTCTCGACAGTGGCGAACAGGACATTGCCCGAATAGCCGTTGCCGCTTGGCGCAGCCAAAAACACCTCTGGAAGTTGGTTGCCGGCGGTGTAGTTGGCAAGCGTAGTCGGCGTCGTTGTCGTAGTTCCGACTGGCACGGTGTAAAGCGTCGCTGTTGCTTTCGTCGGGTCCTGGACGCCGTTGGTAAACGGTTCAGAATAGAACTCGAAGACAAGCACGGAATCATTGCTGCCGATTAGTTGGTAGCCCTCAATCGCAGAACTGGACGCCCCCACAAAGGATGGTGACGTATACAGGAGCTTGGGAGTTCCGCCTCCGAGTGCAACTTGATAGAACGCGGCGGTGGTGGTGTTGCTGGCGCCGGGGATGAGATCCATGTAGTACAGGTTCGAGTCGTCCTGCGCACTGTTGCCAACGGACCCAGTCGTCAGGTTTTGGATTAGCGTAGCCGCCAACGTGGATCCGTCGATGCGGTATAGCTCATTCACGGACCCGGTGGTTGTCACCTGGAAGAAATATCCCGAGGTGCTCAAGGTCGCCTCATCCAAGACGCCCGCCACATAGGTGACGCCGCTCAAGCCCGTAATCTTCTGCGTTGGCGACGTGAAGGTGTCGTCGGCATAGAGGTTAAAGGATTTCGTAGTTGAGTCGTACTGTAGCAGCCCAACCAATTTGCCGTTCTGGTACACCGATTGGAACTCGGTTGTGTTGATGTTCACCACGACGGGGGCCGTCGTCTTTGAATCCAGGTAATGGACGACCTCGTAAGTACCTCCGCCCGAACTGCACTGCACTGCCGTGCCAACTTCGAGGACCGCGAACAGCGTAGTCGGCTGCGTCACGTCAGTCTCCGACGAGCTACCGATTTGGCAGATCTGTTGGGTCGAAGCTACCACCAGATTGCTGATCTGGGCCGGCGTTGGAACGCTCGACGTGCCAGCCAGGGTCAGCCCGAAGATCCTGGTGCTTCCGGTGGAATCGGTGTCGGCATACATCATGACCTGCGGCGAGTACGTCACTACGCCGTTTTTCGTGGAAATTTGCGTTCCAATCCCCAGCAGTTGGGTGTTGTCTGTAGTTACGAATGTTGGTGCGGGCGCCGATGTCAGCTTGTCCGACGGGATCAGGAACAGCCCGTTCTTTCCAACTGGAGTTACGTTTGGGACTGGGGATGCCGAATAGGGGATCCAGTAGGCCCCGCTGCCGCCAGTTCCTGAAGAGCACGCGACGGCGACGTTGGTCACGTTGGATGTGCCCACTGTGCCGGTACCGTTGGTTACGGTGCAGGTCTCGCCGGTGGGCTGCGTGCCGACAGTGACCTTGTAAGCCGCGCCACTGGCCAATGCCGTCTTAAAAGTGAACGCTCCGTTGGCCGACACTGTGAGTGAATCGGTGCCGTTATCGAGCAGCGTCACGGAAGTACCAGCATTCAATCCGTTGACCGTGCCGCCGATGGTGAAGGTTTTTGATGCTGCACACGCTACTGCGACGTTCGTCACATTGGCTGTGCCTACAGTGCCCGAGCCGTTAGTCACGGTGCAGGTCTCGCCGGTGGGCTGCGTGCCGATAGTGACCTTATAAGCCGCTCCGCTGGCCAGTGCTGTCTTGAAGGTGAACGCTCCGTTGGTCGTCACCGTGAGTGAATCAGTGCCGTTATCCAGCAGCGTCACCGAAGCGCCGGTCGTCAACCCCGCGACCGTACCGCCGATGGTGAAAGACTTGGATGCTGCGCAGGCAACTTTGACCGTGGTGACGTTGGCTGTGCCCACTGTGCCTGAGCCGCCCGTCACCGTGCAGGTCTCTCCCGTTGGCTGCACGCTCACGGTGACCTTGTAGGCAGAACCGCTGGCCACAGGCTTCGCAAAGGTGAATGCGCCGTTGGCCGTCACCTTGAGCGAGTCGGTGCCGTTATCCAGGAGCGTCACCGAAGCGCCGGTCGTCAACCCCGCGACTGTGCCGCCGATGGTGAAGGTTTTGGTGGCGCACGCAACTTTGACCGTGGTGACGTTCGATGCGACCACTGTGCCCGAGCCGGCAGTCACTGTACAGGTCTCGCCCGTAGGCTGCACGCTCACGGTGACTTTATAGACAGAACCGCTAGCCACAGGTTTCGCAAAGGTGAACGCGCCGTTGGCCGTCACCGTGAGCGAATCGCTGCCGTTGTCGAGCAAGGTCACCGATTTGCCGCTGCTTAACCCCGAGACTGTCCCCCCAATCGTGAAAGTCTTCGGCGTGCACGAGACTTTGACCGACGTGACATTGGACTTGCCGACTGTCCCGGAACCGCTCGTTACCGCACAGGTCTCGCCCGTGGGCTGCGTGCCGACCGTGACCTTGTAAGTCGCGCCGCTGGCCAATGCTGTCTTGAAGGTGAACGCTCCGTTCTTCGCGACCGTCAGCGCACTCCCGCCGTTGTCGAGAAGTATCACCGAACGGCCGGCGACCAACCCGGAGACTGTGCCGCCGATGGTGAAGGTCGGAGCTTTGCAAGCGACTTTTACCGTGGTGACATTGATTGTGCCGACCGTGCCCGAACCGGCGGTCACCGTGCAGACTTCGCCGGTAGGCTGCGTCCCGACCGTCACCTTGTACGTTGCGCCGGTGGCCAATGCCGTCTTAAAGGTAAACGAGCCGTTCGCCGTCACTTTGAGCGCGTCGGTGCCGTTGTCGAGCAGCGTCACCGATGTGCCGCTGTTCAAACCCGAAACCGTGCCACCGATAGTGAAACTGCTGGCGTGAGCGTATGTCGCCGAGGCAAGAGCCACAAGGCACACTACTACGGCGGTGAATACCTTCATAAGATCGAGTCGCATCGGAACCTCCGGGAGATTTCACGGCGCCTCAATGCGAGGGCCGTAGCCACGGCGTTCGGCCCGCGGCAAATGGAAATTTAGGGGCCGTCTCTTTCCGAACTTCCGCGCGGAAATGAGAGGAGCAGGAGTACCTGCCCCGGAGGGGGGAATGGACCGGACTATATCACGACAGAGGTCAGAAAGGAAGCGGTCGCACCATGATTTTGTTCAACTCTTCATGATTGAGTGAATGGGCGATTAACCGTTCACCTTCAAACCACTACGCTGAATCGTCCTTTCATGGATAATCATCCACGTGGCCCAACTGGAGAACTTCCGTCTCAAGGTTTTCCGCACCGTCGCCGAACATCTGAATTTCCGCAAGGCTGCGGAGCACCTCTTCCTCACTCAACCGGCCATTACGCTTCAAATCAAGGCCCTCGAAGACGATCTCGGCATCCGCCTCTTCGACCGCGCCGGCAATCGCGTCTGCCTGACGCCGCAAGGGACGGTCCTGCTCAGTTACGCGAAAAAGATTGCAATCCTCGTCTCGCAGGCCGAACAACATCTCGGCTCGCAAGACGGCAAAGTCTCTGGCGATCTGTCCCTCGGCGTCTCGACCACCATCGCGCAATACGTTCTTCCGCGTTTACTCGGAGCCTTTCTCGCCGAGCATCCCCGCGTCCAGTTCTCGTTGCACAGCGGCAACACTGGCGAGATCGTCCATCTTCTTCTCGATAACAAACTCGCGATCGGTCTCATCGAAGGCCCAGCCCGCGACCGCGGCATTCGCACCGAACCTTTCATGCAGGACGAACTGGTCCTCATCGTGCCTCCCGCCTTCGCATCCGGTCAGATGTCTCGAGTCCAGCTATTGGCCTCCAATCTCCTGATGCGCGAACAGGGTTCCGGCTCTCGTCGCGTCGTCGAACTCGCTCTCCAGAGCGCGGGCCTCAAGCTCAAGTCCTTCAAGAACGTGATGGACCTCGATTCCACCGAGGCGATCAAGTCCGCTGTAGAAGTGGGACTCGGTGTCGGTTTCGTCTCGCGTTGGGCGATTTCCAAAGAACTGGAACTGGAAGCCCTGAAAGTCGTCGAGGTCGCAGGCCTGAAAGTCGACCGCAATTTTTCTCTGATTTCACGCACTGGTCCAGAGCCTCAAGGGCCAGCCGCCGCGTTTCGTACCTTCGCCCTCGAGCGGGCCCGCCTTCTCGCGAACCCCACCCGAAAACGCCCGCGCTCTGCCAAGTCCGGCCGATAAGCGCAACTAATCGCCCATCAAAACTACTGCTTGGACGCTGTTCCCGCCTCAACCTCACACTAGATTCGTGAGCAAGAGCATTTTCTTTCTGGCCCTCATCCTGGCCGCGACCGGACTCATCTCGCCGCCGCTTGCACTCCTCGGCGGCCTCATCTACGGATTCGCAGCCGTGCATCCCTTCCACGTCGAAAGCAAGCGCCTGGCCAAGTTTCTCCTGCAAGCCTCTGTCGTTGCCCTTGGCTTTGGCATGAATCTGCATCAGGTCCTGCAAGCGGGACGCTCTGGATTCCTCTACACGGCCGTCAGCATCACCGCCGTCATGCTGCTGGGTCTCGGGTTCGGCTCGATGCTCCACGTCGGCAAGAAATCCGCTTTCTTGATCAGCGCCGGCACGGCCATCTGCGGCGGCAGCGCCATCGCAGCCGTCGGCCCCATCGCAGACGCCAGCGAAGAAGAGATGGCCGTCTCCCTGGGTACCGTCTTCATCCTCAACTCGGTTGCCCTGTTCCTGTTTCCCGTTGTTGGATATGCGCTCCACCTGACGCAAGCGCAGTTCGGTCTCTGGTCGGCTCTCGCCATTCACGACACGAGTTCAGTCGTCGGCGCAACCGCCAAATACGGCGCTACCGCCCTCGCCGTTGGAACCACAATCAAACTTGCCCGCGCTCTCTGGATCGTCCCTCTATCGCTCGTCACCGCCGCGACCCTGAAGAGCAAAGCACGCATCCAGTGGCCCTGGTTCATCCTGCTGTTCTGCTTGGCCGCACTGCTGAACACTCTGTTGCCCTCATTCAATCCAACGTTCGGGGTCCTCAATCATCTGGGGAAAATCGGCCTCACCGTCACTCTCTTCTTGATCGGCACAGGATTGAACAAAGAAACCCTCAAGCGCGTTGGCGCGCGTCCCCTCCTTCAGGGACTCGCTCTCTGGATCATCGTCGGCACAAGCACCCTGGCACTAATTCTGTTCCACTGGATTGGCGTGTAAAGTTAGGTGCGCGTTCACTGGACACTGCTGGCTTGTCCCCGATCGTTGCGCCATCAGTCGCTGTCCCAGGTCCCTGGCCACCGCAACTAATTGATCGTTCCATCACCGTGGAAGAGCGGCGCTTCAGGGCCGCGTGAGCGATGTGAAGTCAGTGTGGGCTTCAGCCCCCGTGCTCGATTGTCCCTGAGTGGCGGCGTTCTCCAGTTTCTTCAGCCCCATCGTCACTGATCTACGAGCGCCTCTTCTCTGTTAGGGCTTTAGCCCCTGAGGCGTGTGCGCACCTCTGAAACGTCCAAATAAAAAAAGCCGGGAAGCAATCGCTTCCCGGCTCAAACACCTCGACCTAGAACGCCCACCGCAACGAGAACTGAATCAGCCGCGGGTTGCCGTTGGTCTGCACGATCTTCCCAAATGGGCTGTTCGTCGGACTCGCCAGATACGCCTCGATATCCGTCACCGTCGGATCTCCAAAATTGGTGTGGTTCCACAGGTTGAAGAAGTCGGCCGCGAAGCGCACTTCCTGATGCTCTCCAATCTTGAAGTACTTCAGGAACGACACATCCCAGTTTTGCTGGAACGGCCCGTGGTAAATGTTGCGCCCCAGATCTCCAAATCCCGTCGTGCAGAAATTAGGATCGGACAGGCACTGCGTCGGATACAACTGTGGAGCCGGGGTGAATGCCGCATGGTTCAAATAACCATTGGCTACCCGCGAGTGAATATCCCCGCTCGATAATCCACTCGCAATGCTCGCCCCCGGAGCTAGGCTCGCGCCCAGTAGCGGCGTGCTCCCTTGGCCCAGAAAGCCCGTGCCGGCGCTGGAATCGAAAATCGAGAACGGCAGGCCGTTCTGGAAAATCGTTACACCGCTCACCTGCCATCCGCCGAGCGCAGCCTTCTTCACTCCCGTGGCGTGCGCGAAAAATGGAAGGTTATATGCGTAACTGACGGCAAGACGGTGCGGGCGGTTGAAGTCCGAAATTCCCCGCGAAGCGTTGATGTTGCTCTGGTCGTTATAGGCGGTGTTGAATGCCGTGTTCCCCGTCGAAGTGGCATCGATATTCTTCGAGAAGGTATACGCCGCCTGAAAATAATTAGCGCCCCATCGCCTGGAGACCGTAGCCTGCAGCGCATTGTAGATCGAATACGCGTCGTTGGCGAAAATCTGGTAACCGCTGTAGCCGTTCAATCCCGGCGTCGGCGTGCGCGCAATCGCATTGGCAAATGTATTCGTCGTGATCGTGTAAGTATTGTTGCTCGCGTCGGTAACGGTGAACGGGTTGGCCGGGCTGGCGTTCACCGACTGGATCGCATCCCGCGTTTCGCGCAAATGAATCCCTCGCGTCCCGACGTACCCTGCTTCCAGTACCCAGTGTCCCCCTAATTCACGCTGCATCGTCAGGTTCCACTGCTGCGTGTTGGGCACCACGAAATGCCGCGGTACTTCTAGCACAAACAGATTTTGCGTGCTGTTTACCCCGGGTCCCGTGCATCCACCATAGGTTGCAGCGCCGTTCGTGTCGGGAAAGCTCGTCAGTTGCGCCAGGCAGGGCAACCACGCCGAAGAAAGCTGCCCGGCCTGGGGCACCGCGTTCGGGTTCGTCGCAGGCGTACCGGTGAAAAAGTCCGACATCGTGAATCCGGGCGTCTGCCCGAAAAATACGATCGGAACAAACGGTGCCTGGAAGCTCAACTGGTCCACCGCACCCACGTCCTCACGCACGTAGTAGATGCCATAGCCGCCGCGCACCGTCGTCGTGTGACGTCCCGCCAAGTCCCATGCGAATCCCACGCGCGGTCCCCATCCCGTCGAAACACTGTTCTTGAACGTCGATCCCGCCGCGTTCCCAGTCAGTCCTGTAACCCCAAGCTTGTTAACGCAACTCGGATAGATGAACGGATACGTCCCAGACTTTGTCAGGTCCGACTCGAGGTTGCCAATATGGCAATCCCCGTCTGTCCAAGCTCCCAGAAATTCCGTGCGCAGCCCCAGATTCAACGTCAGGTTCGCAGTAGCCTTCCAGTCATCCTGCGCGAACACTGCGGAATTATTCTGCCGGTACTGGTGGTTGTAAACTCCACCACCGCCGAAGCTGAACTCCGGCGTCCCTCCCACAAAATTCCCGAAATCGGTAGTGCTGCCCGTGTTCGTGAAAAACAGCTGCCCATTGAACACCTGCGGAAACTGCTTGTTGAGACTCACTCGTATGTACTGCCCACCGAACGTGAAGGTGTGAGCCCCCTTCACCCAGCTCAGATTTTCCACGAAGTTGTAATTGTTTTGGACCTGAGACTGGTTCGCCTGCGGCGTCGGTCCGAACTGAAACCCCGATGTCACGAATGTAAATTTGTAAATACTGCTGGTCAAATTATCGGTTGGCCGGTCGATTCCCGCGTCGGCCACCGTCACCGGATTTACGTTGATCGCACTGTTGTTGATGTGAACCAATCCAAAGCGGAAGTCATTGACCAGTCGCGGAGAAAACACGTGCGTCTCCGAAACCACGAACAGCCGGTCATGAATCGGCAACTGGTAAGGGAAATTCAAATCTGTTCCGCTGGCCGCCGCGCCCAGTGACGCCTGCAGTCCACCCGCACCGAACGGAATGTCCTGCTCGGAGTCCGAGAAGAAGAAACGCGCCGCCACCGAATCTCTAGAATTACGGAATTCGTGATCCCAATTGGCCGTGAATTGATCGTCCGTAAACTTGCCGGGCTTGCTCACGGTGAATTGTACGAGCGAACCGGCCGCGGTCCCTGCAGGAACATTGTTGGGCACCGGGTACAGATAGCCGTTCGCAGGCGCGCCAAACTGATCGCTTTGAAAACCGAGCAGTGACACCGCCACTGGATCGGCGCTGGCCACTCCAAAATCCGTCGCCAGTTGCGCCGCTCCACCTGGCCCACGATCGGCCGCCGGAACGTACGGAATAAACGTGCTGATCAGCGTCCCCGGAGAGTCTCCGCTGCGTTGCCGCGTCCCTTGGTAGTTCACAAAAAAGAATCCCAGTTTGCCCCCTGAGCCTACCGGACCGCCCAAACTGCCGCCAAAAATGTTCTGCTGAATCACCGGCCGCGGCGAGCCACTGCCTTTCAAGAAATATTCGTTCGCGTCCAAAGCCGTGTTGCGGAAAAATTCGTAAGCGTCTCCGTGAATCTGGTTCGTCCCTGACTTCAAAATGGCGTTGATGTTGCCTCCGCCATTCCGCCCCTGGCTGGCGTCGTAGAGCGACGTTTGCACCTTGAATTCCTGAACCACATCCGGATTCGGAAGCGGCGTGTTCGTCAATTCCGCCACGTTGTAGTCGGTGGCGCTGATGCCTTCGATCAGATAATTGTTGTTGTCTTCGCGCTGTCCGTTTACCTGGATGCGCACCTGGCCGCGTCCCAACTGGGCCGCCGCGTTCAATTCGCTCTGCGCCCCGGTCGACAGCGTCAACAACTGTTGAAAGTTCTGTGTAGCCAGCGGCAGCGCTCGGATCGTGTCGCTGTCAATCGCCTGCCCCGTGGTCGCGTCGCTTGTATCCACCGTCTGCACTTCCGCCTCAACTTCAATCTTCTGCTGCACCGACTTCGTCGATAGCTTCGCAATCATGCGCGTCGTCTCCGTCACGCGCACCACAATGCCCGCAAACGTTCCCGGCGCAAACCCTCCACTCTGCACGCTCACCGTATATGTCCCAACCGGCAATAGGGGAGCCGTAAACGTTCCGTCCGCTCCGGTTGTAACCGCGCGCTCCAGAACATTCGTGTCCTGATTCGTGATGCGCACCTCAGCGTTGGCGACTACCGCCCCGCTTGGATCCTGCACGGTCCCCGTGATGGCCCCCGTGGCTCCGCCCTGCCCGAAGGCTGGTGCCGCAAAGGCGAACGCGATCAGACTGAGAATAACTATCCTGATTGAAAAACTTGGCATGCTCTTCTCCCTATTTCCTGAAAACAGAACCTCAATTTGCCGTTAGCGCGGATTTGAGAACTCATTACATCGACAACAGCCAACACCGCATAGCCTGGCATGGATCCGCGACGGCCGCTTCCAATCGCGAAGCCCAAGTAAGATTGGGTGATCCTCTGCCATAACCATATAGATACAGCTCGGTCTGATTTGCTTGCGTGGAGTGAAAAGAGATTACCGAATCAGAGCAGTCGTTGGCAAGAAGAGATGTTGCACTGAAGTAACAAATGAGTTTCCGGCGCGGTTCCTAGCCTTCTCCGAACTCTCGGTAGCGTTCCAGCACGTCGCGCTCCGAGATCGTGCCTTCTAACTGCTGGGAGTCTGCGCGGTTCACTACCGGCACCACCGGCCACCGGTCCACGTACCGCAGTGCCATCTCCAGAGGATGATCGGGGTATACATCCGGAATTCGCCGGATCGGCAGCAGCGAACCCAAATTAGCCGCACCTTTGCCTTCGTCCGTTAGTGTACGAAGTTGCTGCTTGCTCACGCTATTCCAACCGCTTGGACTCATCTTCACCAGAAGATCGTCCCCCGTTGATATCTCCGCCTTCTGCAGCGCCTGGTCCACAGTTTCCTGCGCGTCCAGCACCGGGCCTTCCACGGGACGCATCGCGTCTTCCACGCGCAGGATGCCTTCTTCCCGCTGCTCTTCCATCGACGGCAATTCCAGCCCGTCCTGCCGCGTCAGCAAATCGAAAATCGCAATCGGCTGCAGCCCGCGGGAAATCACGTACGCAAACGTATTCGCCACAATCACTGGCACAATGATCGAATAATTCCCACTCACCTCCAGCACCATGAACACAGATGTCATTGGCGCCCGCAGAAATCCCGCGAATAGAACTCCCATGCCTACCAGTGCGTACGTCCCTGGTGACCCGATTAGATGCGGCAGAAACACGTGCTCCGCTCCGCCCACCGCTGCTCCTAGCATCGCCCCAATAAACAAAGTCGGCGCGAACATTCCTCCCGGCGTTCCACTCACGAACGAAAGGAGAGTAGCGACGATTTTCAGTCCCGCCAGCAGCGCCAAAAATTGCCACGTAAAGCGCCCATGCATGGCCTCGTCCATAGCCTCGTAACCGGCTCCCATGATCTGCGGAGCGCCCATCAGCGCCATGATCCCAATCAGCAACCCCGCCAGCGCCGGCTGAAAATACTGTGTCCATCGCGGCAGCCCCTTGCACAGCGGCCGGAACGTCGCAATACCGCTAGAGAACAGGACCGAAGCCAGTCCACCCACGATGCCCAGGACGGAATACGCGATCAACTCCGACGGACGCTCAAGTTGTACCGCTGGAATCCGGAACAGTGACTCCGACCCCAGAAACCACCGCATCACCACCACGCTCGATACCGCAGACAGCACCACCGACCCAAGAATTCCGGCCGTCCAGCGCCCGATTACTTCTTCGATCACGAACAGCACTGCTGAGATTGGTGCGTTAAACGCCGCAGCCAGTCCAGCCGCCGCGCCCACCGGTGCAATCAGTCGCATGCGATCTCGCGACAGCCGCATCTGCCGACCCAGCACCGACGCCAGGCCTGCGCCAATTTGCAGTGACGGATCCTCCGGCCCCAGCGAATGCCCCGATCCAATTGCCAGCGCCGCAGTGATGAACTTCCCGATCGCCGTGCGAATCGGGATATACCCGTTGTAGATATACAGCGCCGCCTTGGTTTGGTTAACTCCGCTGCCGCGTGCCTGCGGAAAAAAATGAATTACCAATACAGCGATCACCAGACCGGCCACCGTGGGTGCCAGCAGAAGCCGCGACGGCGACAACACTGCTCCCGACCCCAATAAATAAAGACGGCACCAGCCAATCGCAAAACGAAAGCAGACGACCGCCAGCCCGGAAAACACTCCTATGAACACCGATAACACCAGGAAGAAACGGTCTTCCCGGAATACCGACTGCAACAAAGCTCTCGGGGAACGACTGTTGATCGGCCTCGTCGCGACCGGCTGGCCATCTTCTACCAGGACGTCGGGTTGTGTGTTCGACTCCGCGTCCAAGCTAGTTGCCCTCGTGCAGTTTTGCGATTAGCAGCAGCGCCATGTCTCCCCCAGCCGGAGTCCCGCAAGTCGCGTTGGTTTCGCGCTCGATGTCGAACACCAGGTCCATGGCGGCCTCCACCAAGTCCGGATTTCGCCTCAATCCCCCCTCGCTAATCTGCGGTTTCATTTTCTCCCAACTTCCCGCCAGACTTGACTGCGACGCGGTTGGCAGCGCAATGCCTCGCGCAGCGCCGCATGCCTTGAGGCGTTCTCCCGCGATTGTAAAGGCCGACGTCACAATTGTGGCGCGCTGCGCCACCGACCACTGCCGCCGGAAAGGATCCAACTCCAGCACCATCTCCGTCATCTTCAGCCGGTCGGCACTTCGTGTGTCGCCGGGATTACCCGCGACTGCCTCCTCCAAATAGTGCTGCGCCAGCGGATAACGCCCTAATTGAAACGCCGCGAATCCTGCTCCCGCGAGCGCCGCTCGAGTATTACCCTCCAACTTCAAGCTCTGTAGATACGCCGCGAGCGCATGATCGTAGTCCTGAACGCGCAGAAACGAATCGCCCACCCGCTCCTGCTGCAGTGGATCATCCCCCAAGTTTTCTTGCAGAGCGATCAACTCCGATTGTGCCTGCGCCTTGGCTCCCGTGTTCAACAGAAATTCGATCAACTCCAGCCGCGCATCCCGCCGCTTTCCCTCCTGATCGCTCGGCCAAGCTGCATAGATCGCATTGTGGTAGTAGCGCAGCGCCTGTTCAGTTTGTCTTTTTTCTGCCGCGATGCGCGCCAGTTGAAGATTGACCAGGCCATCTTCCGGCTGGCGCTCCCAAAGGTTGGTCAGATAGGCCGCCGCTTCACCGGTCCGCTGGAGTCCGATCAATGCTTCAGCCAGGTTTAGTTGATAGGTATAGTTGTCGCGTGAGTAAAGAAGTGCCGACCGAAATTCCGTAACCGCGCTGTCATATTTCTGAGCGCTCAGATCCACCACGCCTCGTGTAAACCACCGCTCCCCAAGCGCATCCCGCTGCGCTTGGTACGCGCGGGACAATCCCGTCACCGCCACGAAGAAGATCACTGCCAGCCCCGCCAGCAGCGCGAGCATCACGGGCTGTCGCCTGAAATACAGCCGGAGCTCCTCCATCTTGCCAGCAGCCATTTCTCTCCTCGCCAATGCAGGAATCGATACTCAGGTCCTACATTCTAAAGAAATACATGTCATCACGAGTCTTACAGATATCTATGTCATCCCGACCGGAGCTTGGCCTTCCCTTCGGAAAGGACAAGTGGAGTGGAGGGACCTGCTGTTTCTGCGGAAAGCCTCCGCATCTCACTTAGCAACCGTAAGCCACCCCGGCTCGCGTACATGCTCGTCGTGAAACCGCAGCAGCCGCGCGGCAAGAATCGTGGCACGTCCAAGATATCCCACAACCTTGCGCTCGTCCGCGCGATCCACCACTGGTAAACGTCCAATGTCGAACCGCAACAACTTCGCCGCCGCCTCCGAAACCAACTCATCCGGATACGTGACGACAAGATGTGTGCTGCCTGCTTCCAGCACCGTCGCCACGCCCGACGAATCTTTATCCAGCGCGCGCAACACGTCGCCCCGCGTGATGATCCCCGCCAGCCGGCCCGCTTCGTCAACAATCAGCAAAGCCTCATGCCGGGCCACCGCCGCATCATGGCGTGCGATCCGCTCTGCCAGCTCTGCCACCTTGGTTTCGGCGCGGACGATGGGAGCTTCCTTCTCCATCGTCTCCCCAACCGTCGCCTGTGTCAGAGCATCCGCCTCGTAATCCTGATGCACCCGCAATCCGCGCCGCGCCAGTTTCTCTGTCATGATCGAGGTGTTCGGCATGAACAGCATCGCAATTCCATCCGCGATCACGGCCACAAGCATCAGCGGTAAAACCGAGTTGTAATCTCGCGTAATCTCGAATGCGAAAATGATGAACGAGAACGCCGCCCGCGATGCCGCTCCAAACACCGCGCCCATCGCCACCAATGCAAACGCGCCCGGTGAAAGATGTGCCGAAGGGAAGGCCCGATTCGCAATCATCGCGAACAGCCCGCCCATCGCCGCGCTCCACATGAATGTCGGCGCTAGCAGCCCGCCCGATGTCCCCGATCCCAGCGAGATCACCAGCGCGGCGAACTTTGCGATCATCACCACGAGTAAGAG
>Ga0210396_10004326_pt1 | contig 13938 bp, 14 predicted proteins | sample IncBWH17OmetaG_FD_155466 | JGI IMG/M metagenome (GOLD analysis project Ga0210396, IMG submission 155466) | Forest soil microbial communities from Barre Woods Harvard Forest LTER site, Petersham, Massachusetts, United States - Inc-BW-H-17-O ...
GGGGATACTTGGGCTCCTGCCACTTCATCCCCATCGTAATCAGCTCGTCGCAGCTCATGTCCATCCGCAGCCACCAGGCGTTGCAGCACGGCGCGAAGCTGCCGTCCGATTCCACCTGCACGCGATCGTACGGATCGGCCTTGGCCGCGAGGACCCGCCGAAGATCGTCGAGCCGCTGCTGTGTCTTCTGGGAATCGGCGGTGTGGTAAACGAGCCACCGGCATTCGAGGAAAATTTGCCGCGAGTAGAACGTTTTGCGGCCATCGCGCTGCTGGCGAATCATGTCCGCCTGAAGCACGTCAAGTTCCTTTGAAAACCTGTCGTGCATGTCCCGATAATGCGGATCAAAGGCGACGAAGTCCGGGCGGGCGTCGTAGCCGAACTTGAACAGGTCGTTCGATCCTGCCCCCAACGGTTCGCACGGGAGCCCGATGATGCAAAACAGGAGGACGATCGAGCCTCGGGTGGCACGGGTGCCACGAGTGCCGCGAAAAATCGTTTCCGCGCGGTGCATCTTCTACGCACCGGTTTGGGCGGTTTTCTGCCGCAGCTCGGCCGCGAGGGGCTCGATCGCCGAATTCCAGTCGCCCCATCGCTGCTGGCGGAAAAGCCGCATTGTGGAATACCACGGCGTGTCGGAACGACCCAGCTTCCAGCGCCAGTCGGGCGAAAACGGAATCAGCGTCCAGACCGGCTTGGCCATCGCCCCCGCCAGGTGCGCCACGGCGGTATCGACGCTGATCACCAGATCGAGGTTGGCCAGCAGCGCCGCCGTGTCGCCAAAGTCAGCCAGTTCCGCCGTCCAGTCAGTCAGCCGCATGCCGGCAGGCGGGGATTGCGCCTGCGCCGAAGCCTCCCCCTTCTGAAGGCTGTAAAACTCCACGCCCCCGACCTGCGCCAGCGGCGCCAGCGCCGCCAGCTCGAGCGACCGCTGCTCGTCGCCGCGGTTTTGCGGCCGCCCGGCCCACACCAGGCCGACCTTCAGCCCCGCCGGCTGCGCGGCGATCCGCTGCCGCCACCGCTCGACGAGGTTCGCATCCGGCGTCAGATACGGAACGCTGGCGGGAATCGTCTCCGCCGTCGTCCGGAAAATCCGCGGCAAACTCAAAATCGGGCAATGCACATCAAACGGCGGCGCCGAGGCGTCGTCGGTGACGACCCGTTCGATCCCGAGCTGCCCGCTGAGCAGCCGGCTCAGCTCCGGCTGGCACAGCACCGCCACCGAGCCGCCCCTCTCTTTCACCATCGGCGCGTAGCGAATGAATTGAATCGTGTCGCCCAGCCCCTGCTCGGCGTGAAGCAGGATCGTCCGCCCGCCAAGCTCGCTCCCATCCCACAGCGGCTGCGTATACCCTCGGTTCATGGGCGTCCGCGCCACCAGCCAGCGCGATTCGTAGGCGTCCCATGCATCCGGATCGTCGCGCAGCAGCTTGACCAGGCTCAGGTTCCACCGCGCCGAAGCAAAATCGGGCCGCAGCGTAATCGCCCGCCCGTAGGCGGCGGCCGCTTCGTCCAGCTCCCCGCGATCCTTGTGCAGGTTGGCGATGTTGTAATGCCCATCGGCGTAATTGGGATCGATCGCCACCGACTGGCGGTAAGCGTCCATCGCCCGCTCCAGCTCGCCTTTGGCCTTGAGGACCGTCCCGAGGTTGGAGTAGGCCCCGGCATACCCGGGCCGCTGCGCGATCGCCGTGCTGGCGGCCTCGAGCGCCTCGTCGAACCGCCCCGTGTCTTTGAGGGCGGCCGACAGGTTGCTGTACGCCTCGGGAAACTCCGGCTGAAGCTCCAACGCCCGACGGTACGTGGCGATCGCCTCGTCCAGCCGGCCCAGTGTCCGCTGCGCGTTGCCCAGGTTGTTGTATGCCTGCGAGTCCCCGGGGCGCAGGATCGTCACGTGCCCGAACGCCGTCGCCGCGTCCTCGTAACGCTGCATCGCCACCAGCACCACGCCGCGGAACATGTGGTAATCGGGCGAACCGGGGTTCAGGCTGATCGCCTTGTCGATGAGCGGCAGCGCCTGGGCGCTTTGCCCGAACTGGTGCCCCATCACCGCCAGCATGTAATGGGACGGCGCGTGATTCGGCTGCTGGGAAATGAGCTGCCGGTAGATCGTCTCGGCCTGCTGAAACTCACCGGCCCGGTGATGCTGGACCGCAAGGTCGTACGCCTGCTGAAGGGACATCGTCGCCATGAGAAGAGAGGATACAGAAGAGGGCGAATAGAAAACAGGAGAGCCAGCGCCGGAGCGGAAGACAAATGAGGCTCCACCCCCATAGGGGGTGGTATCAGGAAGCCCCCCCAAGGGGGGCGTTGTCGTGACGAAGCCCCCGTTGGGGGCGGGCACATAGGGAAGGCCCCGCTGGGGCCGGCGTAATGGTTACTCGAAGTCGAACTTGTTCTGACCCGTCTCCAGCTTCTCCTGCTGCTGGATGTACTCCCGAATCGTCTGCTCATCCAGGCCAACGGTACTCACGCAGTACCCGACGGACCAGAAGTGAAGCCCGAACACGCGCTTCTCGCCCGACTGGCGGTGGATCCGCACCGCGCTCTTGCCCTTCAGGAACCCGATCACGAACGCGACGCTGTACTTGGGCGGGATCGACAGGCACATGTGCACGTGGTCCGGCATCACGTGCCCCTCGATCACTTCCACGCCCTTCTGCCGGCACAGCTCCCGCAGGATCGGGCCGACCTGTTTCCTCAGCGTCCCGTACAACAACTTCTTCCGATACTTCGGTACAATCACAACGTGGTACTTGCACTCCCACCGCACGTGGGACTGGGCTTGCCACTCATGCATATGGCTCTCCTTCCAGCCCCGCGGGGCCTTCCGGGAAGGAGAGCCTATTTTTCGTGCAGACGTCATGCACGCGGAGACGGCAGAGCCTGAACGCGTCCACGGCCAGAGGCCGTGGTTTCAATCAGTAATGACGAAACTCGAATGACGAATTGACGAACCAGGAAGGCGCTCGAACGCGAACGTTTCGTCATTCGGGCCTTCGGTCATTCGGTCATTGATTCGTCATTCGTCATTCGAGTTTCGTCATTCGCTCCAACACCCACGGACGGGTCATGCTACATCGAACCATCTCCTCGACCGGCGTCGTCACTTACATTTCTCCTTTCCTCTGCCAGCTCGGCGTTCCCCACGCCTTCAGCACGCGCATCGGCGGCGTCAGCCGCAAGCCTTTCGATTCTCTGAACCTGGGCAATCCGAACGGCTGCGAAATCCAGGACCTGCGGGACAACATCCGGCGGAACTACCACGTGCTCCAGCAGGCCGCGGGCTGCGGCGAGGGCGAGCTCGTCTATCTGCACCAGGTCCACGGCGCCCACGTCGTGCGCGTAACCCGCGATCGGCCTCACGACAACAACCTCAAGGGTGATGCGCTCGTTAGCGACGACCCCGCGCGCGTCCTGTCCGTCCGCGTAGCGGATTGCGTTCCCATCCTTTTGAGCAGCGACGACGGCGGCATCGTTGCCGCCGTCCACGCCGGCTGGCGCGGCGTGATCGCGCAAGTGCTGGTGGCAGCCCTCGAAGAGTTGAATCGTTCCAGCGATGTTCCGGCCCGGCGGGTCGTCGCCGCCATCGGCCCTTCTATCGGATTCGATGCTTTCGAGGTCGGCCCCGAAGTCATCGAGCAATTCGAGAAAACGTTCGGCCCCGGCGCCCCCGTCCGCCGTCGCCCCGATGGCAAGGGCCACGTCGATTTGCGCGAATTGCTCCGTCGCCAGCTCCGATCGGCGGGCCTGCCGGACGATCAGATCGACTCCACCGACCGCTGCACGCACGCCCAAGAGGATGAGTTCTTCTCCCACCGCCGCGACAGAGGCCTCACCGGCCGTATGGCCGCCATCATTTCCCCCAATCGACGTACGTGATTCATGTGACACGGGTTTTCAATCCGTGCTGAGCCAGTCCGTATGAGGAAGCTATGAACTCTCGATGCGGGTGTTCACCGGCTCAACTGTCGCAACGCATCTTCCCGGGTGCGCACCGTATCGAACAATCTCTCCAGACAGCACGTCCGAAGGATTCGCGATAGTTGCGGCGAGACGTTGCACAGGACCAGTTGCCCGCCCAATTCCCTGATCCGCTGCCGAAGGTTCACCATCAATCCCAGCGCCGAGCTGCCCATGTAGCTGAGGTTCGCCAGATCGAACACCCACCCGCCCTTGGGCGAAGCGGAGATCGCCGGCAGGATCTCGTCGTTCAAGCGATCGATTTCCTGGCTATCCATCAATTCCGGCAGGATCAGCGTCACGACGTTGACCGGACCGATTTGCGAGACTTGGAACGAGGCTTCGAACATGCGGCTGATGTCCTCGATTGTCGCTGCGGGAGGCCGGCTCACGCTCCGAGTATCGACGCCGCCTCAGCGAACCTGAAGCGTTTGTTCGTCAAACGTGATCCCCAGCGGGACCAGCTCGACCGCCTTGCGATCCCCCTGTTTTATCACATTTCCCGCCACCCAGGCGTCGTATCCGGATTGCCGTGCCACTTCAACGTATTTTGTCGCCTGCCCAGCCTCCGTGAACACGGCAAATCCGGCCCCCATGTTGAAGGTCGCATAGGCTTCCCGAAGTTCCAGAGGTCCCTCTCTCACCAGGAACTCAAAAACCGCAGGAACCTTTGGGGGCAGATGCATCACCCGATAAACAAATGGCTCGGTCAGCCTCATCAGTTTCCGCCATCCATGTCCTGTGAGGTGCACCGCATAGTGCGGCCGAAGTGCTGCCTGCCGAAGCGCCGCGATGAATCGCACATAAATGACCGACGCATCCAGCAGCGCATCCCCGTACGTTCGTCCATCGCCGATTTTTGTCAAGTATCCGTCTTTCAAACGCTCGGCCAGGGTCCGGCACAAGGTCAGCCCGTTGGTATGCACGCCAGAGCTGGCCAGCAGAACGATCGCATCCCCGTCGCCCACGTCGCCGATGATGCGCTGCGACTTGGGCCGCACCCGCCCGATGGCGCTCCCGGCCAGCACGATCGTTTCCGGGTTCACGATGCCTTTGAGCGTCGGCGTTTCGCCACCGCCCCAGACCGCCCGTGCCTGCCGGCAGCCCTCGGCAAATCCCTCGGCCAGATCCTGCGCCCGTCGCGCGTCGGAAAACCACCGGTCATCTCCCACCGCCGCGTGCATGGCCACCGACACCGGCAGCGCGCCGGTCGTCACCAGATCGTTCACGATCGTCGCAACTGTGTCGATTCCGATGTTCCGATAATAACTCCGGCCTGTTAGATTCTGCATCGCGTCGGCGACGAGGTTTTTCGTTCCCAAGCCTTCCTCGACATGGGCCAGGTAATCATCCGGTGCTTCGATAAGATAGGCGCTCTCCCCGCGAATCCCCGCGGGTTCCAAAAGCCCGTGGCTGGCCAGCGCCCCGAGCGTACCGGTCGCCGCCTGCTGGCATGCCCGCTTGAACGCGTCCAGGCGGTCATAATTCACCCCGCTCTGCTGGTAACTCAGCCCGCTCATCGCCGCCGTTGTAGGCCAGCCCGCCACGCCGGGCAAGGGGGCCGCGCAAGTGCTGAGTTCTGAGATCTGAGTTCTGAGTGCTGAGTAAGAATCCGGCCATCCCCTTCAGCACTCAGCACTCAGCACTCAGCACTCAGCACTTCTAAACCCTCCCTCTTATCAGTCCGATCATTTCAACGTCAGCGCAAATCAAACGAGCCAACCATGATCAACCTCCTTCCGACCGGCCAGACCGAATTCCGCTTCTTCCGCCGCGGCGTCAGGAACGTTTGCGTCGTCGGCAGCTTCAACGCATGGCAGGTCGGCTGCACTCCCATGCAATGCCGCGGCGACGGCTGGTGGCAGATCCGCCTGACCCTGCCCCACGGCATCCACCAGTTCCGCTACGTGGCCGACGGCCAGTGGTTTACCGATTTTGCCGCCCACGGCGTCGAACATGCCAAATGGGGCCTTAACAGCCTCCTTGTGCTGGGCCCCGCCCGCGCTGTTGCGGCTTGAAGTCGGCCGGAAAATATTTGTCAATCCGCCCCGATTCTCCGCACGAGGGCACACGTCTTGCATTAAACTGACTCAGGTGTGTTCTTCTTTCGATACGGAGGTCGTCCATGCAAACTCACGAAGTGCCGGACAAACAATGGATTCCATTCCTAAATGATCTGAGCAAACGCCATCAGGGCGAGCCGGTCACGGTCGAATTGATCGGCCGCGATATCGGCGACCAGTCCGAGGCCAAAGACCAGTCGCTCCTCGGCATTACCGTCGATCCCCCAACCGGTTCCTGCAAAATCGAAGTCATGTCGGGAGGCTCCGACAGCCTCATCGCCCACGAGATCTCTCACCCGATCCACGTGCGGCTGGCGCAGCTCGACAACGGCGCCGACGCCGCCCTCGAAATCGAATCCGACAGCGGCCCTTCGACTCTCGTCCGCTTCCTCACAAGCGAGCAGGCCGGACACGCATGAGAACTCAATGCTGAATTCTGAATGCTGAATAGAAGAAATCGACTTCCGTTCAGCATTCAGAACTCAGCATTCAGCATTCGGCATTCCTCTTCCTGCTGCCTTGACCCGCGCCCCGATCCCCTTAATATCGCCGGCTCGGGCAGGACCATGCAGCAAACCAGCGCGCGTTCTTCCATTGCCGAGACATTCAGCGACCTCAAGATTCGGCGTCAGATCGCGCTGGTTCCGTTTATTCCTGCCGGCTATCCCAATCTGGGGACGACGATCGCGTGCCTGCACGCCCTCGAGCAAAGCGGCGCGAGCCTGATCGAGGTCGGGATCCCATTCTCTGATCCGATCGCCGACGGCCCGGTGATCCAGGAAGCGTTCACGGAGGCGCTGGCCAACAAGATCAAAGTGGCTGAGGTCTTCAAAGCGATCGCCACCGCCCGGCCGGCGTTGCGCATCCCGCTGGTTGCGATGCTGAGCTACAGCATTGTCTTCCGGTGCGGGATCGAAAAGTTCGCCGCCGACGCCAAAGCGACGGGTTTCGACGGGTTGATTATTCCCGACCTCCCGCCGCCCGAGGCCCAGAGCGTGACCGAGAGAATTCGCGCCGCCGGCCTCGACACGATCCTGCTGGTCGCTCCCACGACGACCGCCGAGCGCCGCAAACAGATCGCGCAGCTCAGCAGCGGCTTCGTGTATTACCTGTCCGTCTCCGGCATCACCGGCGAACGTGATCAGCTCCCCACCGACCTGGCGCAAAGCGTCCGCGAGCTAAAAAAACTCACCGACCGTCCCGTCTGCGTGGGCTTCGGCATTCACCAGCCGCAGCAGGTCAGGCAGCTCCAATCGCTTGCCGATGGCGCCATCGTCGGCACCGCCTACGTCCGCCGGATGAAGCAGAATCTTGAGCAGCCCCCGGCCAGGATTGCCCAGATCGTCGCCGACTACACCCGCGAGCTTCTCAGCCAGGTTCGCTGAGGCATCGGCCCATGCGGTAAACGAAATGAATAGAGCAGCCATCGTTACGCTTGTGGTTGGCGACCGCTATTTTCTGGACTGGCAGAAATACTCCGAGCCTTCCTGGCGAGCGTATGCCCAGAAGCATCAACTTGATCTGATCGTCCTCAAGGATCCCCTGGACCGATCGCCTCGCGCCGCGGCGAGATCCCCGGCGTGGCAGAAATGTCTCATCCCATCGCAACCCTTCGCGCAGCAATACGAGCAACTGGTCCTGCTGGACAGCGACATTGCGATCAATAGCGCAGAGGCCCCCAACGTGTGTGAACTCGTGCCGCCGGACCGAATCGGCGGGGTGCTCTCCGGCTCCCATATCCAGGAGGACCTCCGAGCCGTCTTACTGACCCGGCTCGGCCGCCGCAGTTCATCCTACCTTCGGGCGGCGGAGGCGTGGCGCGAGGATCAGGGCCGCGGTTACTTGCCCTACGGTTTGAATCCGCTCGACGCCGGTATCGTCCAGACCGGCGTCCTTGTGCTCAACGGGCCGCGACATGCCGAGTTGTTCCGAAAAATCTACGATGCGAACTATCCGCTGGAAACGCGAACCTACGAGCAAATCCCCCTGTCCCATGCAATGCTGACGGCCGGCGTTTTCCAGGAGATCGACACCCGCTTCAACAGCGTGTTTTTTGAATCGATGCTCGTGCACTTTCCGTACCTGCTGGACCGCTCGAGACCCGACCACGAGCACCTGGCAAGGCTCTACGTCCGGGCGGAATACGGGAATAACTTCTTCCTCCATTTCGCTTACGACCGGCAATTCATCCGGTATCTGGCGGGGTGAGTGTCTCTGTGGTTAATCCAACGCCGGCCCATGGGCAACTGACTCGACAAAAATGCCGGGGCGGTGCAGGGCCGCCCCGGCGGGGGAGGGAGGAAATACAAGGGAAGCATATACCCAGGCCCCCGATTGCCGATCCCGCCCTGCAAAAGGTGCAGGATGCAGCAAAATTCGCGGTTTGCGCGCATGATCCTCGCATCAACTTCTTTGGAGGTGTTTGAATGCGTAAGGGAATCCTCGTCTGTTTTGCAATTGCGATGGGCATGCTGGGACAATCGGCCTTCGGCCAGGCGCCGACCGCGACTGCCACGTTTACCTCCCAGGCGCTGGCCGGGTCGCAGTGGCAGTACAACATCACCGTCACCAACACCAGCGCCTCGCAGACGATCGGCACGTACTGGTTCTCGTGGCAGCCCACGTTCCCGGCGGATTTCATGTCGGGTCCGGCGCCGACCAACATCGTCTCCCCGGCCTTCTGGTCGGCCAACCTCGAGGGGTCCGGCAACTCCTCAGACGGATATTCCATCCAGTGGGTGGCCAGCAGCCCGATCTATTACATCCCGGCGGGCGGGCAGATGCAGTTTTCCTTCGACAGCACGCTGTCCCCGCAAGTATTGGCCGGTGACAGCACCATTACGAATGCGGGTTCGACGCCCGTCGGCACGTCCTACGTGTATCACGCCGGCGTGTTCAGCGACGCGGGAACCAATTTCACCACAACCCCCGCGGCGGTTCCCGAGCCGGTTTCGCTCGCCTTGGTGGGCGCGACGGCACTGATGTGCCTCCGTCGACGGATCGCCTGTTGACCGCCATCGGTTCCGCTAGTCGATTCGACCCTGGAGAAGAAAATGCACTCCCACCTCAGATTCTTCGGATTGGCGTCCCTGGCACTTGCTCTGACGGCCTCCGTGGTTCGCGGGCAGAACTATCAGGTCACCAATCTCGTTTCCGATTCCACGGCCATCATCCCGGCAAAGCTTCAGGACCCCAACCTGGTCAACCCCTGGGGGATTTCCTTCGGCACCGGCGCCCAAGCCACGCCGTTCTGGCTCTCGGACAACAACGCCGGCATTTCGACAGTTTACAGCCTGACGCCCAGCGGGCCGCAACTCCAGCTTCTGGTTCCGGTCCCGTTGCCGGGAGCCTCCAACGTCGGCACCTCGACCGGCACCCCGACCGGTACCGTGTTCAATCCGACGACGGGTTTCAACTTCAACAGCGCCGCAACGAACTCGATGCAAACGGCCCAGTTCATCTTCGACACCGAGGACGGGACGCTCGCGGCTTGGGCCAACGGCAACAGCTTCGCCACGGTTGTCGTCGATAATTCGGGGCAGGGAGCCGTCTACAAGGGCCTGGCGCTGGCCACCGGCACGTCGCAGGGCAACCTCCTCTACGCGACGAACTTCAATACCGGGCACATCGACGTCTTCGACTCCAGTTTCCATCCGATTGCGACGGCCGGCACGTTCACTGATCCCGGCAACCCGAAAGTTCCCTCACCCGGAACGCCCGGCTACGCCCCTTTCAACGTCCAGAACTTCAACAACACGCTCTTCGTGACCTACGCCCTTCAGGACGCCGCTCAGCACGACGACTTTTCGGCGCCGGGGAATGGGTTCGTCGACGAATACACCACCTCGGGCGTCTTCATCAAACGGCTGATCACCGGCGGCGCACTGGACTCGCCCTGGGGCCTGGCCATGGCGCCATCGACCTTCGGCAAATTCGCCAATGACCTGCTGGTTGGCAACTTCGGCAACAGCCGGATCAATGCTTTCGATCCCACCACCGGGGCGTTCCTCGGTAACGTCACCGATTCGCTGGGAAACCCTGTGCTGCTTTCCAACGCGACCGACGTGCCGGGCCTCTGGGGCCTGGCATTTGGAAGCGGGACGGCGGGCTTCGACCCCAACACGCTCTATTTCACTTCGGGAGACAATGCCCAGTTTGACGGACTCTTCGGGTCCATCACCGCGGTTCCCGAGCCGACGGCTGGGGGATTTCTCCTGGGCCTGGCCACGTTCATGGTCAGGCGCAGGCATCGCTGATGATCATCAACGACATCACCGCCGTACCCGAACCCGCCTTGCTCGCGGGCTGCCACTGACAGTTGTGTTTTTTCGATCTCGCCGGTGAATTGCACGCCACTGCAATCTCTGCAAACCCATATTGCGTTCATTTAGAGGGCGTTAATCTGCCTCAGCGCTTCGCCCCGAAGCACTGTGCGGACGGTCGAGCCACCTCTAGCGGATCTGGACGTATTCATGCCCGACGCCGGTTTCAAAGGCTTCAGTTGCCTGTCGCTTTTATATGCCCAGCACGCCTGGCTGATGCGGCGAATCTCGGACACGTACAGCGGAGAAATCGCGCTGTTCCTGGACGACGTTCGCGATCAGACGGCCCGGTTGCTCTTGCCCCGAAAGCTTCAGGAAACCATTACCTCCGACGGCTGCCGGTTCTGGTGGATCGGGAGCCCGCATGATTCGAGCCGTCGGCGAATTTACGTACGGGTGGATCCCCGGTTGCCCGAGATCGTCTGGCCCGGCGAACTGCACGCCGAGGTCCGTTGCGGGACCGCCTGGCGCGACGTGGCCGATTCGGTCGGTTGCAAGTGCGCGCGCGCGAGTGTTTGCGACAAACCGGTCATGGAGCAAACGTGCGTGATCCGCTACGAGGAGGGGAATGCGGTCGACGCCGCCGCCGACGGGCTGGCAGACCTGCTGCTGTCCTTCGAGCCATTGCTGACCGCGCCCGCCCGGTGCTGACCGGGTGTGGCCAGATTCTGTGGCGACTGCGGGAGGGCGAGGCGGGCGAGGCTCCCGCCGAGCCGGATGCTTGCTTGCGCGCTGCGGCTTCGGCTCGGCAGAAGCCTCGCCCTCGCGACCACCGTGCCACAAAACCGGCCAGAGCACCGATGATCCGCTGTCGTTTGACCCGCGGATCGAGAAGCCTAGCATTCCACCGGCGTGAGGCATGGTGCCCACGCTTCTACAGCCCCGCCGGGCGCGATTGCCCCGGCGAGAAGGAGTTTCCCATGTGTTCCACATCCTGTGGTCCCCGTTCAGGTTTTGCTTATCGCGGATTCCGCCGGCCCGAAGGCTTCGGCTGGCAAGGTCAGTTTATGCCCCATGGTCATGAAGGATTCGGTTTCGGCGGCGCCGGCTTCGGAGTGCGACGGCCGCTGCGGTTCCTGGCTTACAAGCTGGAACTGGATGACAAGCAGGTGGCCGAGCTGGCCCGGCTGCTGGACGAGCTCAAGACCGAGCGCGCCCAGGCCGAAGTGGATGACCGCCGGACGCTTTCCGACTTTGCCGACGCCCTGGCCGGCGAGGCGTTCGACGCCACCAAAGCCGCCCAGGCCGGCGAGCGCCGCGTCACCAGCGCCACCCGCCTCCGCGACGCCGTCAACCGCTTTCTCCAGCAGGTCCACGCCCTGCTCAATCCCGATCAGCGGGCGAAACTCGCCTACCTGATCCGTACCGGCGCGCTGGTTGTCTAGCGCGTCCATGCGACGTCTGAAACGTTTCGAAACGTTTTTGGGCTTTTTTCGAGTCACTCGCTTGAGTGTGCTCGGAAAAACGCCCGAAAACGTTTCATTCTGTTCCAAACGTTGAATCCGTCGCACGACCCGGCCGCCTCCGCGGTGGACCTCGCGCCGAGATCGCGGAAAACGTTCAGTTTTGTTCAAAACGTTCAGTCTTCATCCGCCGGCAATAACCATTGCGATGTTACAAAATGTTACAAGATGTTACATTTCTGAGCTTTGACGCACATTGATCGAGCGCCACCGAAACCCTCCGAGTTTTGTAACTTTTTGTAACATTTTGTAACATCGCCATGGTCGTCGCCGGTTGTCGATCGAGACAAAAACCACCTGAATCCGGCCACTTGTTTATCATAACATTGCGTTGAAATTGTCGCAAAGAATATCGCGAAATTCCCTGGCCGATCGAACAAATTCCCCGCCCTAGCATCATTTTGACATTTGCTTTGCCTAATAATCGGGCAAACCGACCCCGTAAACGCGGTTTCCAGAGCAGTCGGCGCCTTAGCGGCGCCCGGATGCACCTCTGATCATCGTGGCCACGTTGGCCCGGTTTCGATGCCGACCACTTTCAGGCGCGCCGCAACTTCCTTTACTTTCAGTTTCAGCAGTTCCGGCTCCGCGCCGGCTTCGAGGTGAGCGACAAGAAAGTAGGGCCAGCCAACGTAAGGATCTTCAGGTACTTGCCCATCATTGGTCGTGAGAATCAACATCAGACCGAATGCCTCGAACAGATAGCAAGGTCCGCTGACTCCAGCAGCTTTCCGCCATCCGTCGTTGGGGACGACCGGCTGCCCGCCGAGCGCCTTGTGAAGCTCTCGATTCAGATGGTTCAGGTTCAGCGAAGAGCGGAGCGGGATCGCCTGAAATCCATGACCCAATCCCTCGTAGACGATCGACGGGACCGGAATCAGCTTCTGTTCAGCTTGGGGCGTTAGTCTGATCTCCGGCAGAATCCCGATCCGTCCGCCCTCAAATGCGACCGGCACTTGTGACTGTTCGTCTGCATCGGAGCAGTACAGCATCCCGTAACTTCTCTCATACCGTCCCGTGATCTCCGCCAGCAGCATTACCGCGGAGGCCGCGTCCACGGCATCCTGCCCAATCAGGATGTGTGGTTCGCTGAACTGATTCAGAAAGCTGATGCCGCCGTCCAGTCGTGGATCGCGATCGATGATTTCCGCGGTGATTCGGCTCGCGTCAGCTTCGGCCGTCTGAAATTCATGCAGGCGCAGCCACCCCTTGACGCTGCCCCTGCCGGCCAGCGCCTCGCGCAGCCGCGGCGGGTCCGGGTCTGACAGCTCGCCCACGTTCCGCCCCATGTAATGACTCCACCGATAGACCGCATTCCACGGTGAGAGCGGGTCATAAATCCGGGCCGTCGGCAGGTTGAACAGACTGCCGCCGGTTGCGAGCACGAATTGATCTTTGCCGTCGTAACACCACTCGCCGGTTACGGTAATCAAACCGTTGCCGGCGTGGTTCGGCTCCTCCATCAGCCCCGAAAGGGCCGCCAAATAGTAGTTGAGCTGATGCTTGGCCTCCGTCCCGAACAACACGTAGTTCCGGCTCCGCCCGGTGACGCGAAACCAAAAGTCGAGGGCGTCGTGCTCAGCGAACTCGTATTCCCGAATGACTGTGGGCAAGACGCGGTCCAGATTGACGGGAGACTTGGCCTTGTACCAGCCTTGAATCGTGTATTCGTAGCCCATTGATCACACCCCATCGGTCGTCGTCAGACAAGGTACCAGCGGAAGCCCGGTCGCCGAATGGAACGCCGGCGATGCACACAGCCATTCTATCCGCGCTAGGAATTCGAATGCCAAGCAACTATTCTGGACAACCACTGTCCCGCACGATAGTTAGTGACGCACAAGCCCGTTCACCCAACCTCTCGAGGAGGAACTCATGCGGATATCGCGTCACATTCAGAGACTTGCGTTCGCGGCGGTTTGCACCGTCGCCGCCGCCACTACGATCGCCGTGCTGCTCTCGGCGGGCGCCGAAAGCGACGAGCATCCACAGGTCGGCTACGGAAGCATGGATAACCTTGCAATGCTGTCCGAGGCGCAGTCGCGATCGATCTCTCCGGAGAACTTCACCGGCGAAAAAGGCAAAGCCGGCATGGCCACCAACGGGACCGGCAAGGGCGCGTCCTCG
>Ga0210396_10004328_pt1 | contig 13932 bp, 14 predicted proteins | sample IncBWH17OmetaG_FD_155466 | JGI IMG/M metagenome (GOLD analysis project Ga0210396, IMG submission 155466) | Forest soil microbial communities from Barre Woods Harvard Forest LTER site, Petersham, Massachusetts, United States - Inc-BW-H-17-O ...
GTCCAACGGAGACGGTTGTGCCCTGAGCTTTTACTTTCAACCCCGAACCCCGCAGAACAGGTCGCACAAGGAAGAAACAATTCTCGCCAAGGACCTTGTGCGCCAGGCGTTGCGGGAGGCGGAGCAACACGGCAAGAATGGCTGCGCACGCGAGGACCTGGAGCGCATCCTGGAGATTGCCAACAACCTGCATGGAAGTCCCGCCAAGGCCAAGGCGATCTTTGCCGCCGGGCCGAACAAGATCTGGCGAGAGTTTGATCTGCCGCCGCAACTTCCGGGCACGCAGTTATTCGTGAACCGGCGTTTTCATCTGAAACCGCTGGCCGTGTTACTGGGAGCGCAGCCGAACGTATGCGTGACCCTGGTCGATCGCCAGCGGGGACGGTTCTTCGATCTGCGCCTGGATGAGCTGAAGGAGCGAGGCGGCCTGTTCCGCAACCTTCCGCGCGGGCGCAGCGACGGTTATGCCGGATACGATGCCGGGCACACAGAACGCCGGGTTGCCAACGAAGCCAAGCTGCATTACAAGCAGGTGGCCGATCGCTTGAAGGACGAGTTGGAACGGGGCGTTTGGGAAAAGCTGGTGATCGGCTGCCACGACACGAACTGGTCGGAGTTCGAGTCGAATCTGCATCCGTATGTGAAGCAGCGGCTGCTGGGACATTTTCCGGCCGATGTGGCATCGCTGCCCTGCGAGGAGATCCGGGAAAATGCGAATCGTGCGCTGGAAACGGCGTTGGCGCAGCGCCGGGATGAATTCCTGCGCGAGGCGCTGGGCCAAGCGAAAGGCAATGCGCGCGGCGTAACCGGATTGCGGCGCGTGTTGCGCTCGATAGAATTGGGGGAAGTGCAGACGCTGTTCCTGGGCGACAACTACATGGCGCGGGCGGTAGAGTGCACGGGCTGCGGGCGCATCGATTCGCACATGGTTCCGTACTGCCCGTTGTGCGGGAAAACGACACGCGAACTGGCGGACGTGTGCGATGCGATGATTCCGATGGCGATCCGCAGGGACATCGAGCTGTTCTACGTGAAGAATCATCCGGAGTTCGATAGGGTCGGGAACATCGCGGCGCTTCTGCGCTTCCGCGCGGATCAGAGCAGGCCGCAGATAGCTGCGGCTTCGTAGGAGAGGCGGTTTTTTGGTCGGAGGCCCGGAGGCAAGACTTCCGGGCTTTCGTATTTTGCGTGGATGGTTGTTTGTGATCCCGAGGACAAGCTTTTAACCGCAAAGCACGCAAAGAAAAGCCGCAAAGGACGCAAAGAAAAAGCGATCCCACCATTGAGACGGCAAACAGCGCTTCTTAAGCCGGGCGCTTGCCATTCAGATGGTGGGAAGAGAGAAGTGAAAGACTGAGCCTCGGCCGACCTGGCTGACGACACTGATTTTTCCGCCGTGCAATTCGATGATTGCTCTGGCGATGGCTAGTCCCATGCCTGTGCCGTGGATTGTGGTTCGAAGATTTCGTCCACGGTAGAATTTTTCAAAGATCATTTCCTGGTCAACATCGTCGATGCCGGGACCGTGGTCCGCGACGCTGGTGACGAGTTCGCGGTGGCGCGCTTCGACGGTGATGCGGATGGGCGTGTCGGGTGGAGAATATTTGGCGGCATTGTCGAGCAGATGCACCAGCACCTCAGTGATGCGAGCCAGGTCAATGCGCACGGCGGGGAGGCTGGCAGGCACATCCACCTCCAGCGGATGGTTTTGGAGTGCGGTGTGCACCTGCGCGGTCGCGGCATCGATGGCTTCACGAATCTGATGGGGCTGGAAGTTGAGCTCGAGCTGTTGGGAATCCAGTTGAGCGACTTCTGCGGCCTCGCCGACGAGCCGATTCAGGCGGTCGCTTTCTTCGTTGATCACGTCGAGCAAATCTTTCCGCTGTGCCTTATCAAGCGCCGCGTCGGAAAGGAGCGTTTCTGCCGAGGCTTTGATGGCGGTAAGAGGCGTTCGGAATTCATGGGTGACAGAATCCAGTAACACGGAACGAAGGCGGTCACTCTCGCGGGCAGCTTCGGTCTTCGTGAGTTTCTCGGCCGTGCTGGCGCGCTCGATCGCCGTTGCGGTCAGACTGCCGATGGCTTCGAGGGTCTCGCGGGAAAGCTCGCAGCCGGCCAGTCCGATGGCGCCCACGGGACGCACACCCAGGCGCAGTGGCATGAAGCAAATGCCGTGCTCGCGGTCGAGGACGGGTTCGCCGCGGCCGCAGATGGCCTTCAACTGTTCCGCGGGCAAGAGTGACTGGCTGGCCGGGTCGAGATAGTACGTTTCCTGCTTGCGGTCAAGAAACATGGCCGCGTTGGTCACACGGAAAGTGTCGACGATGTATCTTGGTATGGCGTTGAGAAGCCCGAAGATATTGTCACTTACAAGTAGTTGCTGGCTGAATTCGTAGAGGCGTTCGACCTCACGGCGGCGTCGATTGGATTCAAGGGCCTCCCGCCGGGCGCGTTCGGAGAGTTGACTGGCGACGATGGCGGTGAACAGAAAAGCGAACAGGGCGACCCAGTTCTGCGGGTCGGCGATGGTGAAGCGCAGAATCGGCGGCAGAAAAAAGTAGTTGTAAGCGAGGGTGGAAAGAATCGCGAGAAAGATGGCGTAGCGCAAACCCCAGAGCGCAGAGACGATAAGGATGGCGAGCAGAAAGGTAAAACCTACCGTCGTGGGGTTGACGTGCAGCCAGCGAAAGTACACGGCGGTGATTACGCAGACTAACGACGCTGCGAATACGAAGCGTACGATCTGGTTGCCGATCGTTCTGTTCACGTGCCAGATTCTAGCTGATTCGACGTTTTAGCCGTCGCCAAGGAGCGCACAACGAAAATGGCGAAAACCCCCGAGCAGTGGCTGGAAGAAGCCAGTCCACAGAAGAAGCAAGGGATTTTCAAGCTCTTTTTAGGCTACGCCCCGGGCGTGGGCAAGACCTACAACATGCTAAGCGAAGGGATACGCCGCAAGAGTCGCGGCGAAGACGTGGTGATCGGGCTGGTGGAAACGCATGGGCGCAAGGGCATCCACGAACTCGCATCACGGCTGGAGACAGTGCCACGGCGGACCATGGAGTACAAGGGCGCAACGTTCGAGGAGATGGATGTCGACGCCATTATCGCGCGCAAGCCGGCGGTGGTGCTGGTTGATGAACTGGCCCACACCAATATCGAGGGCAGCAAGCACGCGAAGCGGTATGAGGATGTCATCGAACTGGTGGATGCGAACATCGACGTGCTGTCGACGATGAACGTGCAGCATATCGAGAGCCTGGTGCCGATCGTCCGCAATATGACCGGGGTGCAGGTCCGCGAAACCGTACCGGATTGGGTGATGCAGCGCGTGACGGAGATCATGCTGGTGGATCTGACTCCGGAGGCGTTGCAGACACGCATGCGGCGCGGGGATATCTATCCGCTGGAGAGGGCCGAGCGTGCTCTCGGACACTTCTTCCGGCCCGGTAACCTGCTGGCGCTGCGCGAGCTTGCGCTGCAACAGGTGGCGCGCGCGGTCGATCGCAGCCTGGAGTCGTTCCTGGAGAAGGAGGAGGGAGCGAAGAGTCCGGGGGTTCGCGAGAGGATCGCGGTAGGAGTGAGTTCCAGTCCGGCGGCGCAGTATCTGATTGCGCGGGCAGCGCGCATGGCGCAGCGAATTGATGGCGAACTTTACGTCGTGTACGTGGATATCGGCGCGGACGATAGTCCGGAGGACCAGCGGTCCTTGCGCCAGAACCTTCAGTTCGCGGAGAATCTCGGGGCGAAGATTGTGCGTCTAAAGGGGAAGAGCGTCGCGGAAGAGGTGGCGAAGATGGTGCGAGAGAAGCACCTCACGCAGGTGGTGTTCGGACGCTCGGCACAGGTCGGATGGCGGCGATACCTGTACCTTTCTGTGATCCACAAGTTTTTGCGGGATGCGCCGCAAGTGGACGTTCATATCGTGACGCAGGAAGTGAAGTAGCGAGATCCATGACAGTACCTGGTAGCAAGGGAAACATCCTGGTGGTCGATGACGAACCGCAAATCACGCGGGTTCTGAAGACTACGTTATTGAGCCAGGGATACGGGACGCGCGCGGCGTCGGATGGATTTGAGGCGCTGCAGATGATGAAGTCGTGGCCGCCGGATCTGCTGATCACCGATCTGCGCATGCCGAACATGGACGGGCTGGATTTGTGCCGGCAAGTGCGGGCGCAGTCGCAGATTCCGATCATCGTGCTGTCGGTTCGCGGGGAAGAGCGGACGAAGGTGGAGGCGCTCGACGCGGGCGCCGATGATTACGTCACCAAGCCATTCAGCACGAAGGAACTCCTGGCTCGGGTTCGTGCGGCGCTGCGACGCGCGGCGGTGAAACAGGAACCGGATGCGAAGGTGATCGATGTCGGAGATTTCCATATCGACGTCGAAGCACGAAGCGTGGAGGTGAAGGGGCGCAGCGTCCACCTCACGCCGAAGGAGTTCGATCTGCTGGTGTACCTGGCGCACCATCCGGGAAAAGTGGTGACGCATCGGGCGTTGCTTTCGGCGATCTGGGGAGATAACAGCCTGGAGCAGCCAGAATATTTGCGAGTGTTTGTCGGTCATCTACGCAAGAAACTTGAGACCGAAGATGGCCAGCCGAAATACATTGTGACTGAGCCCTGGGTTGGTTATCGCTTCGAACCCGGCGACGAACCTTCCAAATAGGATTCCATCCTCTGCTTTCACCATTCGCAAAACCTAAGTCCTAACCTTCCAGGCAGTCCCGACCTTTACGAACAATTTATGCACCTTTTATTCGAGATTTATGGGCATTGATATCCAATCAATTGTGCAAGAACGAAGTCCGATGAAGAAGTGAGAGGGTCAGCAGATGATTTTGAGGGCAGCCATATCGGCGGTCTGCGTCGGATCGGTCGCGTTTTATCTGCGATTTATTTTTGCGCTTTGGAAAGAGTCTCGGAGGCATTGGATCTCTTACCTGGTGTGGTTAGAGCCAGAGTCCGAGTACGAAGAAATAGCCATCTACGAGGAACCGGCAGCGAGCGATTCTATACCGCACGCGGCGTAGGTTGGGGCGAAATGGTTTGCAGATGGGCGAAAAGCCCGAAAGGACACGTTGATGTCGATTGAAGAAGTATCGGCGGAGAAGCTGGCGGAACTCTTCCACCATTATCACCAGGCACTGGGACCGGACTTTGGATTTCCGCGTATGGGGAGCCAGGAGTCGTGGGAAAACCTGCCGCGAGAAGAGAAGAGCCGGATCGTAGCGGCTGCGCGGTTGGCGCTGCTGGAAGTTGCCGAGAGTTCGAAATCACAGGAGGATGCACGCCGGTATTTTGCCAAGCCCGGAGAGGCAGAGTGGGGTTGCTGACCGAAACGGGCAGGCGGAGACAGGACGGCGAAGAGTTATGGGTAAGATCTGGACAAGCCTGAAGAATGCGCTTGGGGTGGTTCGCGCAGGCAGGGAAGCGAGCCCAGCCGAGGTCCGCGATTCGCTGAGCATGATCCGGTCGGGGGACTTCAGCATTAACCTGGACCGCAGAAGTGCAAGCCTGCTCGGACAGGAACTGGTTCTGACTCCGGATGAGTTTGATTTGCTGGTTTTTCTGGCAGGGCATCCGCGCAGCCTGATCACGCCGCGAACCGTGCTGGCGAGCGGGTGGAGCGATCAAGGGGTGAGGCGAACCGAGCTTTGGAAAGCGCTGCTTTCGCTGCGCGGCAAATTGAATGCGATTGCCGGTCCCGGCAGGCAATATCTGCGCACAGAGCCGTGGGTAGCGTACCGTTTCGATTGCAGTCCATCGACGGCACGGTGATGTCGGGTTCTGCAGGCAGCAAATTTATGGAATGTTTACGCACTCTTTAGAAAATCTTTACGAATCATTGTTTCCAATAGATGGTTCAGGTTGCCAGGGAACGCCGGCTCAATTACCTAGCGCTACGGGCGGCCGGTGGATGGAACAGTTGAAAGGAACGATTTTCGTTCGTGCCCGCAGAATGCCTGCCAGGTGCCCCGTGTCTTCTCGAGACATGACGTCCTCCATGCTGAAGACGCATACGGGAGCGCGCGATGGAAGCTCAATCGAAATAGGCAGATGATCGTGCCCCATTCAAGGTCGAAAGGTGTCGATGGCCGCCGTACGGTTGTGTTCTGCAGGCCGGAAAATGTTGGTCGGGCAGAATGAGTTTCTGGGAGATGAAATGATGCAAGATGTTCTTTGGATCGCCGTCTCGGTTGCTTTCTTCGCAATGTCGATCGCTTACGTTCACTTCTGTGAGCGAGTGAAGTAGGAGGGACGGGTATGAGTGTGGAAGCGGCCGTCATGTTGATCGTCAGTGTGCTGACAATGGTCTATCTGTTTTACGCACTGCTGCGTCCGGAGAAGTTCTGACATGACGCTGAATGGATGGTTTCAGATATTTCTGTTCATCGCCCTGGTCCTTCTGGTGACCAAGCCTTTGGGCGTTTTTATGACGCGGGTGTTCAACCGCGAGAAAACGTTCCTCGATCCGGTGTTACGGCCGATTGAGCGGCTCGTCTACCGGCTGACGACCGTCGATGAAAACCACGAAATGCGCTGGACTGAGTATGCGATCTCGATGCTTCTGTTCAGCCTGGTCTCGATGGTGGTTTTGTACCTGATGGAGCGGCTGCAAGGGTATCTGCCTTTCAATCCCCAGAAATTTGCAGCGGTGACACCGACGCACGTGGCGTTCAATACAGCCGCTTCCTTCACGACGAACACGAACTGGCAAGCCTACTCCGGCGAGAACACGATGAGCTATTTCACGCAAATGGCCGGGCTCGCCTATCACAATTTCACGTCGGCGGCAGTGGGAATCTCGCTCGCGATTGCGTTCATTCGCGGCATTGCGCGCCGCCAGATGCAGACGATCGGAAACTTCTGGGTCGACTTGGTGCGCAGCTCGCTTTGGGTACTACTGCCGTTCTGCGTAGTGGGTGCGTTGGTGTTGGTCTCGCAAGGCGTCGTCCAGAACCTGCGGCCTTACGACACCGCGAAGCTGGTTGAGCCGATGCAAGTGCAGAAGGTCGGTGCTGACGGCAAGCCTGTAGTTGACAGCCAGGGCAAGGCGGTCATGGATACGGTGACGGATCAGATCATCGCACAGGGTCCGGTTGCTTCGCAGGAAATCATCAAGGAATTCGGGACCAACGGCGGCGGCTTTTTCAATGCGAACAGCTCACACCCGTTCGAAAATCCGACGCCGCTTACGAACCTGATCGAGATGGTCTTGATCTTTGCGATTGGCAGCGGACTGACATACACCTTGGGAAGAATGACGGGCTCGCAACGCCACGGATGGGCGGTGTGGGCGGCGATGACGATTCTGTGGTTCGCGGGCGTCGTGGTGGCGTACTCGGCCGAGGCGCGTGGCAATCCGCTGCTGGCAGGTGTGGACCAGCGCGCGACAACGATGCAGTCTGGCGGGAACATGGAAGGGAAGGAAGTCCGCTTCGGAATCGCCAACAGCGCATTGTTCGCGACGGTCACAACGGACGCCAGTTGCGGCGCGATCAACGGCTGGCACGATTCCTACACACCGCTCGGCGGCATGGTACCGCTGGTCAACATCATGCTGAGCGAGATCATCTTTGGTGGGGTTGGGTCCGGGATGTACGGCATGCTGACTTATGTCGTGCTGGCGGTATTTATCGCGGGCCTGATGGTGGGGCGGACTCCGGAATATCTCGGCAAGAAGATCGAGTCTTATGACGTGAAGATGGCGATGCTGGTGGTGCTGGTGTTTCCGCTGGTGATCCTGAGCTTTTCGGCGATCTCGATGGTCAAGCCGTTTGGCGCGTCGAGCATTTCGAATCCCGGACCGCACGGACTGAGCCAGATCCTGTACGCGTTCACGTCCGGTGCGGGGAACAATGGCTCGGCCTTTGCGGGGCTGACAGTAAATACGCCCTGGTACGACACCACGATTGCGATCGCGATGCTGATGGGCCGGTTCTTCATGATCATTCCGATGCTCGCGATTGCGGGCAATCTGGCGCAGAAGAAATATGTGCCGCCGTCGCTCGGGACCTTTCCAGTAACCACGCCGCTTTTCACGATTCTTTTGATTGGCGTGATCCTGATCGTGGGCGCACTTACGTTCTTTCCGGCATTGAGCTTGGGACCGTTGCTGGAACACCTGCTCATGGCCGCGGGCAGGACTTTCTGAGGATCTCGATGGCAAAGAAAAAAAGAGCGCTATGGGAATGGAAGATTGTCCGGCGGGCGATTCTGGACTCCATCCTCAAGCTCAACCCGCGCAAGATGATGGGGAATCCCGTCATGTTCGTGGTGGAAATCGGCAGTGTGATCACGAGCGCTCTGTTGTTCAAGGGCGGCACGGACTTTAAGTTCAATCTGCAGATTACGCTGTGGCTGTGGTTCACGGTGCTGTTTGCGAATTTTGCCGAGGCGATGGCCGAGGGCCGAGGCAAGGCGCAGGCCGACACGCTGCGCAAGGCGCGTTCCGAGACGATGGCGAATCGCCTCACGGGGAGCGACGGGCAGGTGGAAAAGATTCCGAGCGCCAAGCTTCGAGCCGGGGACCTGGTGTTCGTGACGGCGGGCGAGATGATTCCATCCGACGGCGAGATCATTGAAGGCGTCGCGTCAGTGGACGAGTCGGCCATCACGGGGGAGTCCGCGCCGGTGATTCGGGAGGCGGGTGGAGACCGTTCAGCGGTGACCGGCGGCACGCGCGTTCTGTCAGACCGGATCAAGGTGAAGATCACCTCGAACCCGGGGGAGACGTTCCTCGACAGAATGATAGCCCTGGTCGAAGGCGCGGAACGTCAGAAGACGCCGAACGAGATTGCGCTGAACATTCTGCTGGCCGGATTGACGATCGTCTTTCTGCTGGCAGTGGTGACGTTGCAGCCGTTCGCGATTTATTCGGGGTCGCCGCAGACTGTTTTCGTGCTCGTATCTTTGCTGGTCTGCCTGATTCCGACGACGATTGGCGGACTGCTATCAGCGATCGGGATTGCTGGGATGGACCGGTTGGTGCAGCACAACGTGCTGGCAATGTCGGGACGCGCGGTGGAAGCTGCGGGCGATGTGAACACATTGCTGCTCGACAAGACGGGCACGATCACTCTCGGCAACCGGCAGGCGGCGCAATTCATTCCGGCGCCCAGCGTGAGCGAAAAAGAACTTGCAGACGCAGCGCAGTTATCGTCGCTGGCGGACGAAACTCCCGAGGGTCGCTCGATTGTGGTGCTGGCGAAGGAGAAGTACGGGTTGCGCGGACGGGAGTTGTCGTCGCACGAAGCGCGTTTCGTCGAATTCACGGCGCAAACACGCATGTCGGGCATTGATCTGAACGGATTCGAGATCCGCAAGGGCGCGGCGGAAGCTGTGCAGAACTACCTGACGCAGCACGGACACGAAGTGCCTGCGCCGGTAAAGAGCACGGTGGAACAGATTGCCCGATCCGGCGGCACGCCGCTGGTGGTTGCGGAGAAGACGCGTGGTGCGCTGGGTGTTATTGAGCTGAAGGATGTGGTGAAGGGCGGGATGCGCGAGCGCTTCGATCAGTTGCGAGCGATGGGCATCAAGACCGTGATGATCACGGGGGACAACCCGCTCACGGCTGCGGCGATTGCGCGGGAGGCGGGCGTGGACGACTTCCTGGCGCAAGCGACTCCCAAAGACAAAATGGACCTGATCAAGAAGGAGCAGGCGGACGGGAAGCTCGTCGCCATGACCGGGGATGGGACTAACGACGCGCCCGCTCTGGCCCAGGCCGACGTGGGCGTCGCGATGAACACCGGCACGCAAGCAGCGAAGGAAGCCGGGAACATGGTGGATCTGGATTCGAATCCCACGAAGTTGATTGAGATCGTGGAGATCGGAAAACAGCTGCTGATGACGCGCGGTTCGCTGACGACGTTCTCCATCGCGAACGACGTGGCTAAATACTTCGCCATCATTCCGGCGATGTTCGCCGGAACGTTCCCGGTGCTGAATGCGCTGAATATCATGCGGCTGAAGACGCCGGAGTCGGCGGTGCTCTCCGCCGTAATTTTCAATGCGGTGATCATCATCGCCCTGATTCCGCTGGCGCTGCGCGGAGTGAAGTACCGGCCGATGGGCGCGGCCGCGTTGCTGCGCAACAACCTGTTGATCTATGGCGTGGGCGGCATTGTGATCCCGTTTGTGGGCATCAAGCTCATCGACATGCTGATCACGCGGGTCGGGTTGGCCTAGGGAGAGTAAAGCCATGAAGAAGAATCTGGTGATTTCGCTGCTCATGACGATGGTGACGACGATCCTGCTCGGGATTATCTATCCCCTGCTCGTGACTGGAATTGCGCAAGTGCTGTTCCCGAAGAAAGCGAACGGACAGCTGATTGAGGCGAATGGGAAGGTGATCGGGTCCCGCATTATCGGGCAGGCGTTCACGTCGGCCGGCCACTTTCACTCTCGCTTGTCAAGTGCAGGAAACGGCTACGATCCCCTGAATACAAACGGCTCGCAACTTGGCCCGACGAACCAGAAGCTGATCGACCGCGTGAAGGGCGACGTGGCGACGGCGCAGCAAGAGAACCCCGGTACGCCCGTCCCCATTGATCTGGTGACAGCATCGGCTTCGGGGCTGGATCCAGAAATCAGTCCGGCATCGGCAGCGTTTCAGTTTCCGCGGGTAGCGAAAGCACGCGGAGTGTCCGAAGAGCAGTTGCGGCAACTGGTCACGACACATACTGAGGATCGCCAACTCGGCGTGCTGGGAGAGCCACGCGTGAACGTGCTGGAACTGAATCTTGACCTCGACCGGAAGTTCCCCGCTGGACCTAACAAATCGCAATAAGGCGGGCAGTTCCGTTGAAACGCGTCACACTTTCGCGAACGGACTCCCAGCAATGCCCGAGTTGACCCGCCATTCATGCCTCAGTTGACCGTCAGCACAAGCAGACTGCTTTTCCCCCCGCTCGTGCAGCCGAGATCGCCTGTATTTCCGCTGGGCGTAAGGACATTAATATTCACGGACCCCGGGCCCGTGATCAAGCTGCTGGTCAGTATGATTTTCAGTTGATCGCTATTCACGACGTTCGCCGCCAGCGCCTTTCCGTTGATTACGATCTCCGAGGACGAGACGAAGCTGCTTCCGTTGACGGTGAGCGTGGCTGTCCCTTGCTCCACTTGAGCAAAGGTGATCGTGCTGGGCGAGAGCGAACCAATCACGGGAGCCGGCCTGGCACTTCCGCAGAATGGGTTGAGGGTATTGTTACATCCGGGAAGGAACAGAACGGCCAGTAGCGCAAGGCACAGACGGGAGGACATCGAATACTCCTTGGTTTGATCAGCCCCGTCCTGGGTGGCGCGGTCTCGCATTGCTCCCACCCGAACTACGGGACTGACAGGGTCTGCTCATGCCGAACACGGGCCTGGAAGGGAAGTTTCGGGAACCGTAAATTTTTGTCAGAAGTGCGCGGGCGACGGGCGAAGGGACGTTGCCGACGAGCATTGCACGAAAATTCTAACAAATCCGTGGGTTCGAATACAGGAAACCCTGTAGAAACCTTACATTTTCAGGCGCTTAGGGTACCTTTTGGTTACCAGCGTAATGTCGTGTTCTTCAGGATTCTGCGAGCTTAAATTCAATTCCGCATTAACATCGTTGACAACAAATCATCCTCCTCCCCCAAAGCTTTGACCCTAAATATCGACTCAACCGGAGTATCGGTACGTGGAAGCGCGCTGGGGAAAGTGTCTGGGACGCTATGAGCTCGTCGCTGAGTTGGGGCGGGGCGCCATGGGTGTCGTGTACAAGGCGCGCGATCCGCGGATCGATCGATTTGTTGCTGTAAAGACCATCTCGCTGGTCGGTGCAAATCCGGAAGAAGCCCTCGAATATCGGGAACGTTTTTTTCAAGAGGCGCAGGCGGTAGGCCGGCTGGTCCATCCCGGGATTGTTACGGTTTTCGATGTCGGCGAGGAGCCGGAGAGCCGCACACCATACATCGTGATGGAGTATGTCGACGGGCCGTCTCTGAACGCATTGCTCTCGGAAAAGGGCGGTAAGCTTCCACTCGAGACAGCGCTACAGCTGACCGAACAACTGGCAGAAGCTCTGGATTGCGCGCACGGCCAAGGCGTCGTTCACCGCGACATCAAGCCAGCTAACATCCTGGTGAACTCCAACGGGCAAGCGAAGATCACGGACTTCGGGATCGCCAAGCTGAATCTTGCCCATCTCACGTTGCCGGGACACGTGCTGGGCACGCCCGCATACATGTCGCCGGAACAGTTGAATGGCGAGCCGCTGGACGGGCGTTCGGATTTGTTCTCGCTGGGCGTGATTCTATACAACATGGTGTCCGGGTACCGCCCGTTTCAGGGAAACAGCGTGACAACGGTGTGCTTCAAACTTGCGAATCACGATCCGCTGCCCCCCAGTGCAATGGATCCGGATATTCCGCACGGAGTAGATGCGATCATTCTGCGCGCGATGGCCAAGGATCCGGCGGAGAGATACCAGAGGGGTCTTGAATTCGCGCTCGACGTACGGGAACTGAGAGAGCGCGTATCGAATAACGGTGTCAGGGAGCGGACAGCCGTAAGAGCGAAAACCACCGGAAGTCGATCGAGCAGTGCGCGTTCTGAAGCGATGCGACGTTTCTTCCGGCAAGCGGCGGAGTGGAGCGGTGTTACTTGGCGAAACGCCCTCAGCTACCTGCGCACGATGCGGCGGCTTCCCGCGCGGAAGCGACTGGCCGCGGTGGTCGTGATCGCGCTCGGTACCATGATGTTTGCACTCTCGTGGCATCGCGAGACCTACAGTCCCGTGCAGGCTCCACGAAATAACGCCGTGGCTTTTCGCGCGCCAAGCGGAGAGACTATGGCGGCGCCATCCACCGAAGCAATCAGTACAGCGCGGACCAGTAGTGCGCATGCGACGGCGGCAAAGCCAAAACCGGCACCGCACGCGGTCGGTTCGACGTTGTTGATCGGAATCGACTTTCCCTTTGAAGACGGAACCGTATCGGTTCTTAGCGACTCGCGCATCGTCTATTCTCACGCCTTGAAGGGCGACGCAAAAAAGCGTCTTGGCCTGTTTCGAACAGTCGAGGGTCGCGACTCAGGAACGATCCACCTGACCACCGGTGAACACCAGTTGGGTGTACATGTGCAGTCAAGCGCCGCCGCATACGACGAACTAAAAACGGTCGCGATTGAGCTGGGACAAGGACAGACGCGAACGCTCCAGATCAGCTTCCACGGGCACCACAAAGACATGCATCTGGATCTTCGCTGAATCTACCGGCGCAACCTAACAAAAATCCAACAGATAGACCTTCCTGCACATTCTCGGCTACATTTTTTGCCCGATCCTCGCTCAGATCATGAAGTCCCGCGTCTAGGGGTTTTACCCACCCATCGTTTCCAGAACAGCGCATCTGAATCACGTGAACGGTGAATATCCTCTGCCTTGTTGTCGAAGCGGCAGAAGAAGCGAGGTATCCCTCCATGGCACAAAGTGATCAAGCGAATTCCCTCCGCAGAAATCGATACAACGCATGTGAAGCTTGCGAATATTGTGACGGCATGGTCAATCAGCACGAGAGATGGTGTGCCGCAGTGAATCCCCTGCCGAACTACGCATTCGCAATCGTGACAGATGCTTCCCGACTGACGGAGTGGGATCGGCTATCGCTGCACTCGCTGGGAGTGCTATGGAGTGCTGGGGAGGAGGTAAGCAGGCCAGACACGGGCGAACGCTCGCACGTACGGTGTATGCCGTAGCGGGCCCGGCGGGACGACAGGCTTCCGTGGAAGGCGGTTGGAACGCGGGCATCATGACCTATTCCAGCGGCAAGGGGGCGTTCCTCGGTGCGTCGCTGAATGGAGCCGAATTGCAGCAGGATCAGAAGGCAACACGGGAGTGGTACAAGAAAGATGCCTCATTCAAGGAAATTCTTCAGGGCGGCATGCCGATTCC
>Ga0210396_10004329_pt1 | contig 13932 bp, 11 predicted proteins | sample IncBWH17OmetaG_FD_155466 | JGI IMG/M metagenome (GOLD analysis project Ga0210396, IMG submission 155466) | Forest soil microbial communities from Barre Woods Harvard Forest LTER site, Petersham, Massachusetts, United States - Inc-BW-H-17-O ...
CATGAAGAAGATGCGCAGGATCGCCCCCTGCCCCGCGCCCATGGTGCGCAGGATGGCGATGTCGCGGCCCTTGTTCTTCACCAGCATCACGAGGCCAGAGATGATGTTGAGGGCCGCCAGCGCGACGATGAAGAGGAAGATCATCCGCATCACGCTGTGCTCGACCTGCAGGGCTCCGAAATAGGCGCGGTTGCGCTCGGTCCAGTCGGTGACGACGGCCCCGGGGCCCGCCGCCGTCGCCAACGCCGCCTTCATGGCCGGCGCCTTGTTTGGATCGGCGAAGCGCACCTCGATGAAGTCCACCGCCTGGCCGCGCCCAAAGAAGAGCTGAGCCTGGGTCAGCGGCATGTAGATGAAGCTCTGGTCGTACTCGCTCATGCCGACCGAGAAGATCCCGCCGACGATGTAGCTCTTGGCTGGCGGGAGATCTCCGAACACCGTCTCGCCGCCGGTGGGCGAGATGAGGGAGACCTGATCGCCCACGCGCACGCCGAGCGTCTGGGCCAGCTTGTCGCCAAGCAAGACGATATCGCCCCCCTCCTCCCCGAGCCCGAAGCCGGCAATCGATCCCGACTTCATATTGCCGGTGATGATGGGCATGGCGCGCAGGTCGCCGGGCGTCACACCGCGGACCACGGCGCCGGAAACGGCGACCGGCCCCTGGGCCAGGACCTGGGATTCGATCACCGGGATGGCCTGGACCACGCCCGGGAGCTGGCGGATCCGCCCCACCATGGCGTCCCGCTGCTCGGCGCTCATGGCTCCGCCCACGACGAAGGCGTGGCCGTTGAAGCCGAGGATCTTACCCGTCAGCTCGGTGCTGAAGCCGTTCATGATCGACATGGTGATCACCAGCGCTCCCACGGCCAGGGCGATGGCGGCGAAGGAGATCACCGAGATCAGAGCGACGCCGCCATGACTGCGCTTGGCGAACAGATAGCGGATGGCGATCGCCCGCTCCCAGCCGCTGAATGGAGCCGACATCTGGGCCGTCGTCAGGCTCCAACCATGGAAAGCGCCTCGGCGAGAGGCACGGTGTGACGCTCCCCGGTCGCGCGCCGCTTCAACTCGACCTTGCCCTCGGCAAGACCGCGCGGGCCGATGATCAGCTGCCAGGGCAGGCCGATGAGGTCCATGGCGGCGAACTTCCCGCCTGGGCGCTCGTCGGTATCGTCCAGCAGGGGCTCCTTCCCGGCCTTCGTGAGAGCGGCGTAGGCCTCCGCGCACGCCTGGTCGGTCGCCGCGTCGCCGGGACGAAGGTTGACGATCCCCACGCCGAAGGGCGCCACCGGATCGGGCCAGATGATGCCGGCCTCGTCGTGGCTCGCCTCGATGATCGCGCCAAGCAGGCGCGACACGCCGACCCCGTAGCTGCCCATCTGCACGGGGCGCTCGACGCCATCGGCCCCGCTGACCACCGCTTTCATCGGCTTCGAATACTTGTCGCCGAAGAAAAAGGTCTGGCCGACCTCGATGCCGCGGGCGGTGATCCGCTCGCTCTCCGGCGTTTCGCGGTCGTAGCGCGCGGAGTCATGGACGTCCTCGGTGGCGGCGTAGAGCCGGGTCCAGTCGGCCACGATGGACTCGAGATCGCCATCATAATCCACGTCCTCCCCGGGAACCGGCAGGTCGAGCATGCGGCGGTCGAGGAAGACCTGCGACTCGCCGGTCTGGGCCAGGACGATGAACTCGTGGCTGAGATCGCCACCGATGGGGCCGGTCTCGGCCTTCATCGGGATCGCCGAGAGGCCCATGCGCTTGAAGAGGCGCAGGTAGGCGACGAACATCCGGTTGTAGGCGGCCTTCCCCGCCGCTTCGTCCACATCGAACGAATAGGCGTCCTTCATCAGGAATTCTCGCCCGCGCATGACGCCAAAGCGCGGCCGCTGCTCGTCCCGGAACTTCCACTGAATGTGGTAGAGGTTCTTCGGCAGCGCTTTGTAGGAGCGGACATAGGCGCGGAAGATCTCGGTGATCATCTCCTCGTTCGTTGGCCCGTAGAGGAGCTCGCGCTCGTGGCGGTCGGTGACGCGCAGCATCTCCGCGCCGTAGTCGTCGTAGCGTCCGCTCTCGCGCCACAGGTCGGCCAGCTGCAGGGTCGGCATCAGCAGCTCGACGGCCCCGGCGCGGTCCATCTCTTCGCGCACGATCTGCTCGACCTTACTCAGCACGCGATGGCCGAGCGGCAGCCAGGCGTAGATGCCAGCCGCCTCCTGGCGCAGCATCCCGGCGCGCAGCATCAACCGGTGGGAGACGATCTGCGCCTCGGCGGGCGTCTCCTTGAGCAAGGGCAGAAAATAGCGCGACAGGCGCATAGGCCTTCTTGAACCTTCCTTTATCGATGTGTCGGCGGACGGCGCGGCGCGCCGTCAGGTCGGATGACCGAAGCCTGGCAGGGTGATCAGGTGGAATTCCACGATCACCCAGAAGATCGCGAAGAGGATCGCCGACACCCAGGTCGTGGTGATGAACTTGCGCTTCAGGTTCGGATTGACCGGCGAGGACGGATCGCCGCCGCCCGGCACCGGGATCCCCATCTCGGCGTGACTGCGCACGCCCAGCGGCAGGACCGCGAAAAGGGTCGTCCACCAGATGGTGAGATAGACCGCGATGCAGAACTCGATGCTCATCTCGAAACCTCGGCGCACGATCCGGCAGGGCGACGCCTTCCGGATCGCATACGATCGCCCGTTCCTATCCGACGTATTCGCTTACGGCCAGTGAGGTGTGGCGAACCCACAGAGCTTTCACCAGGCGGTGCGCCTGGGGACGGGCCCAAGGACATTGCGCCTTCGGCGCGGCCGCATCGTCTCACGTCACCTGCCGCCGTCAGCCGAGAGAAGCTCAATTCGGCCAAATGGTAGCGACGAGCTCTACCTGCGGGGCGAGAGCACGAACCTGCCCCTGTGCGAGGGGCGAGAAGACCGCATGAAGCTGCTCGGAATCGAAGCCTCCCGCGGGTTTGCGGCGCTGCTTGTCGTGACGGTGCATTCCACGCGGCTGCTGGAGGGCCAACGCTACGCAGGGGCTGTCCCGTTCGGCGGCTTGTTCACGTTCGGTCACGCCGGGGTGGATTTCTTCTTCGTCCTCAGCGGGTTCATCATCACCTATGTGCACGCCCCGGACGTCGGGCGCCCCGTTCGGTTTGAGACCTACGCCCGCAGGCGGCTCACGAGGATCTATCCAACCTATTGGGTCGCCCTCGCCATCATGCTCGGTCTGATGGTCGTCAGTCCCACCCCTGACCGCTCTGAACACCAGGTTGGCAATCTCGTCACCAGCATCCTGCTGCTCCCCTGGCCGAAGGACCCGTTGCTCGGCGTGGCCTGGTCTCTCAAGCACGAGATGCTGTTTTACGTGCTGTTCGGCATGCTGGTGCTCCACCGCCGGGTGGGCCTGGCCGTTCTCGCCGCCTGGGGAACGCTCACCGCCTTGAACGTCGCCTGGACCTGGGCGTCGGGGGCTCCGCTCTTCCACGGCCTCTGGGGAAGTCTGGCCTTCCGGATCTTCAACGATGAATTCTTCTTCGGCATTGGCGTGGCTTTGCTCGTCCGCCGCGGCTGGATACGCCGGCCGTGGGCGGCGGCGGTGATCGGCCTTGTCCTCTTCCTTGGCTCCGGGCTGTACGAGTCCTTCGGCCCACCCCGCCCGATCGAATGGCCGCCCCGCCACCTGGCCTACGCCGCGGGCGCGGCGCTGATGCTGTACGGCCTGGCGGGCGCCGAGATCGGCGGGCGGCTTCGGACCCCGCGTGCGCTCGTCACCCTGGGCGCCGCCTCCTACTCACTCTACCTGGTCCACGTCATCGTCCTGCTTTTCGTCCGCCAGGCGGCTCGCATCATTCAGCCGCATCTCGCCCTGCCGGCGGAGGCCTGGTTCCTGATCGCCGTGGCCAGCGCGGTGTGCGGCGGTCTGCTGTTCTGGCGGTACGTCGAGCAGCCGATCCTCGCGCGCCTGCAGGCGGCGCGCAGACGGCCGGCAGCGCTTGGCGCGGCCCCCTGATTCCCATTGGCTTCGCGCGCCGCAGCAGTTCGCCTGGGCGCCTAGTGCGTCGGCTCGGCCATCAGTTCGACGAGGACGCCGCCCATGTCCTTTGGATGGAGGAAGATGACCGGGACGCCGTGGGCGCCGATGCGGGGCTCGCCGGTCCCAAGCACGGTGGCGCCCTTGGCGCGCATCTCGTCGCGGGCGGCGATGATGTCGGGCACCTCGAAGCAGACGTGGTGCTGTCCGCCGCGCGGGTTCTTGGCGAGGAAGCCATGGATCGGAGAGTCCTCGCCCAGGGGCTCGATCAGCTCGATCTGGGCGTTGGGCAGGTCCACGAACGAGACCCAGACTCCCTGCTCGGGCAGGGCGCGCTTCTCGGTCACCCGTGTGGCGCCCAGGACATCGCGATAGAGCCGCCAGGAGTCCTCGATCGAGGGCGTGGCGATGCCGACGTGGTTGAGCTTTCCGATCATCTTCGATTGCGCCCTCGGCCGAATTAGAGCCGACCCGTTACACCCGAAGGACCGTGGCCTCCACCACCGGACGGCGCTTCCAGATGCGGAAGGCGGCCTTCTTCAAGGCCCGCGAGATCGCCGCCTCCACCGCCGCATCGTCGTCGCGATCGTCGCCCGAGAGCTTGAGCACGGCGTCCTTGGCGGCCTCCGCCAGATCGTCGGTCGCCTCCTCGAGGGTGTAGTCCTCGTCGGCGGGCAGGCCGATCGCGCGCACCTGAGGGCCGGAGGCGAGGCGATTGCGCCCGTCCAGCGCCAGGCTCACGGCGAGCATGCCGTTGAATGCGGCGTGGCGGCGCTCGCGCAGCGCTTCGCCATGTTCGGGCGTCACGAAGCCTGCGTCGACAAAGAGACGCCCCGCCGGCACCTCGTCGATGATCTCGGCCTGGCCAGGCGCAAGGCGCACCATGTCACCGTTGCGCGGCGCAATGGCTTGCGAGACCTGCAGGTCGCGGGCCAGGGCCACATGCTCGAGCAGATGTCGCCGCTCGCCATGGGTGGGAACCGCGATTTCCGGCCTCGCCCACTGGTACATGCGCTTCAGCTCGTCCCGGCACGGATGGCCCGAGACGTGGATCCCCGGATGGTCGCGCTCGGTGTAGAGCCGCACGCCAAGGTCGGCGAGCTTGTTCTGCAGGTTGCGGATCGGGATCTCGTTGCCCGGTATGACCCGCGAGGAGAAGATCGCGGCGTCGCCCTTGCCCAGCTTGACGTGGGGATGACTGCCGTCCGCGATCCGCGCCAACGCTGCGCGCGGCTCGCCCTGGCTCCCCGTACACAGATACAGCAGCCGCTCCTTGGGGACGTCCTTCGCCCGCACGTCGTCGAGGAAGGGTCCGACGCCCTCCAGCAGCCCCACCGATCGTGCCGCCTGGGACATGCGGATCATCGAGCGCCCGACCAGGCACACCCGCCGCCCGGCTGCCTCGGCGGCGCGAATGATCGTGTCCATCCGCGCGACGTTGGAGGCGAAGCAGGCCGCAGCGACCCCGCCCTGCAGGCCGGCGATCAGCGGCGTGAGGGTCTCGCGTACATGGGCTTCCGACCCGGCCTCGCCGTCCACGAAGACATTGGTGCTGTCGCAGACCATGGCCAGCACCCCCTCGTCTCCGAGGCGACGGATGGCGTCCACATCGGTCACCGGGCCGGTCAGGGGATCGGGATCGATCTTCCAGTCGCCGGTGTGCAGCACCGTCCCCAGCGGGGTGCGGATCGCCACGCCATTGGGCTCGGGGATGGAGTGGGTCAGGGTGAGCAGGTTGAGCTCGAACGGCCCCAGCCGGAAGCTTCCGCTCAGGGGAATCTCGGTGATCGGCGCCTCGTCGAGGAGGTCGGCCTCCCTCAGCTTCTCGCGCAGGAGGAAGGCGGTGAACGGCGTGGCGTACAGCGGCGCCCTGAGCTGCGGCCAAAGCCAGGCCACCGCCCCGATGTGGTCCTCATGCGCGTGGGTGAGGACGATCCCGAGGATGTCCTTGGCGTAGTCGGCGATGAACTCCGGGTCGGGCAGGATGATCTCGACCCCGGGCGTGGTCTGGTCGCCGAAGGTCACCCCAAGGTCCACGACGATCCACTTGCGACTATGGGCCGGGCCATAGCCGTAGAGGTTGAAGTTCATGCCGATTTCGTTGGACCCCCCGAGAGGGAGGAAGACGAGTTCGTCGCCGGGAGCGCTTTGAGGAGATGTCATTGGCCGCGCAAATGGGCGTTGCGGCGGAAGATTTCGAGCATGCCCATGATGGTCAGGTCAGGATTGAAGTGGTCGATCGCCGTCGTGGCGCCGGCGAAGAGGGAGGCCACGCCTCCGGTTCCAATCACGGTCATCGGCGCCCCGTACTCGGCCTTGAAGCGCGCGACCAGCCCTTCGATGAGCGAGATGTAGCCCCAGAAGATCCCCGACTGCATCGCTTCCACCGTTTCCTTGCCGATCACCCGGCGGGGCCGCTGGATGGCGACGCGCGGCAGCCGCGCGGCGGCGTCGTGCAACGCCTGCAGGGAAAGGTTTATGCCGGGCGCGATCGCCCCGCCCTCGAACGCCCCATCGGGGGCGACGACGTCGAAGGTCGTGGCCGTGCCGGAGTCCACGATGAGCAGTGCGCCTGGATAGGTGATGTGGGCTCCGATTGCGTTGACCAGCCTGTCGGCGCCGGCCTCCGAGGGTTTGAGGATCCTCACCTCGATTCCGAGGTCGACGTTCTCGCCGATGATCATCGGTTCGACGCCGATGTAACGCCGCGCGAGATTTCTCAGGTTGAAGACGGATTGGGGAACGACGCTGGAGATGATGCAGGCGTCCAGGCCTTCCAACGTCAGGTCGCGCATCCGCAGCAGTTGGCCGAGCCAGACCCCATACTCGTCAGCCGTACGGGCCGCGTCCGTCGCTGCGCGCCACTGCGAGGTCCACGTCTCGCCGTCGTGAATGGCGAACAGCGTGTTGGTGTTGCCCTGTTCGATCGCCAGCAGCATCGGGCATCCCTGAACGCCGCCCGCGCCGGGACCGCGGGGACGCGCTGCTTAGCAGGGGCGCAGCGCGGCCGTCGAGTGGAGGCGCGCCTAACTATGGCTCACCGCTGCGGCGCAAGGGCGAATCGAACCGCGACGGTGACGCTCGCTTCGCTGCCCGTCACGGAGCGGGCGAGCAGGATGATCTGCCGCGCCTCGCCGAGCGATCGGCCCGCATCGGTAGCCAGGCGCGCGGCCTGTCGGCGCGCCTCCGCCACCGCCTCGTCCGCGGCGTGGTCGAGAACCGCCGAGTCGACCGCCGGCGCCCCGGTTGACGAGAGGCCCGTGAAGTCGAATGGCGAGACGACCGGTCCGAGCAGGATCTCGGCGTCAACGCCGGCGGCCTGCAGTGCGTCGAGAAGCTCGGCCTGCTTGGCGGTGTCGCCGCCGCGCATTTCCACAACAGCGCTCGCGAAATATTCCGGAGCGACCGGAGCAGGGCGAACGACGCCCGGCGCTGGCGCCGGAACCAGCGGCGGGTTCACAACCGCTGGGCCGTGGACCAGTCCGGCGCCCACACGTCCCAGGCTGCTCTTGCCGAGACTGACTTGGAATCCCAGCCTCCGCGCCTCGTTCAAGATCGTCTCAACGGCACGGTCCCGCTCGCGGACCGCGGCCACGGCAGATGCGTTGTTCCGAACGACCGTCATGCGAAAGGTGTCGGCCCCCACCTGGGCGATCGGCGCGTGTCCCGTGGCGGTGACGAAGACGCTCGGGCCAGCCAGGGCGGATTCGCCAAGGCTCTGGCCGAAGACGTCGGCGCCGCCGACGATCGAGGTCATCGGATCGGTCTGTGCGGCGGCTCCGGCGGCCGCCATCGAGGTCGCGGCAAGACATGCCGCGAACCGGCTCAAGATTCCCATGGATGCGGCTCCCCCCGTCACCAAGCTTCACGGATAATGGCCACGCGCGATCTTGAAAACGAGACGTTTCGGTCGCCAATCTATGCTTCGGACGTCAGGAGGACGGCTCATGGCCTGGACCTGGGTCGAGGGCGCTGCAGGCGCCGGGGTGCTGAGCCGCGAGCGGATCCTCGCGCGGCCGGGCTACAACCGCTGGCTCGTGCCGCCGGCGGCCCTGGCGATCCACCTTTCCATCGGCATGGCCTACGGCTTCAGCGTGTTCTGGCTGCCGATGGGCAGGCTGCTGCCGGTCGCGCCGGCTTGCCACACTGGCTTCATGGCGGAGCTCACCGCGACGGACTGCAACTGGACCATTGCGGCGGTCACGCCGATCTTCGCGACCTTCATCGCCATGCTTGGGCTGTCGGCCGCAGTGTTTGGCAGATGGGTGGAGCGCGTCGGACCGCGGGCGTCCGGTTTCGTAGCCGCCGCCTGCTGGGGCGGAGGTCTTCTGATCGGCGCGGGCGGAGTGGCGATCCACCAGCTCTGGCTCGTGTTCCTGGGGGCGGGCCTGATCGGGGGGATCGGCCAGGGCCTTGGCTACATCACGCCTGTGACCACCCTGATCCGCTGGTTCCCCGACAGGCGGGGAATGGCCACAGGCTTTGCGATCATGGGCTATGGCGGCGGGGCGATGATCGGCTCGCCCCTGGCGGTGTGGCTGATGTCACGCTTGTCCGCGGGAGACGCTCCTGCAGTCGCCCCGACCCTGGCCATCCTTGGCTGCGTCTATTTCATCGCCATGAGCCTCGGCGCCTTCGGATTCCGCGTCCTGCCAGCGGATCGGCCCGCCCCGGCGCCGCTGAAGCTGCAGTCGATGATCACCCACCGCCACGTGCACGTCAGCCAGGCATGGAAGACGCCCCAGTTCTGGCTGCTGTGGGCCGTGCTGTGCGCAAACGTCACCGCCGGTCTTGCCCTCATCTCCATGGCGAGTCCGATGTTCCAGGACGTCTTTGGCGGCCTGCTGGTGGGATTGCCGCTCGGGACGGTGCTGGACGCGGATCAGGAGGCCCAAATCGCCGTCACTGCGGCGGGGCTGGTGGGATTGATCAGCCTGTTCAACAGCCTGGGCCGGCTGTTCTGGGCCTCGGTCTCGGACCATATCGGGCGCAAGACGACCTATGCGATCTTCTTCGTCCTTGGAGCGGGCCTCTACGCCTGTCTGCCCAGCCTGGCCCATCTGGGCCTCGCCGCAGCCTTCGTGGGCGCCGTCTGCCTGATCATCGCCATTTATGGCGGTGGGTACTCCACCCTTCCCGCCTACCTCGCCGATATCTTCGGCACGCGCTTCGTCGGCGCGATCCATGGCCGGGTGCTCACGGCCTGGTCGGTTGCGGGCGTGATCGGTCCGGTTGTCATCGCCAGCCTGCGCCAGTCCCAGCTTCACGCGGGGATGCCGAAGGTGCAGGTCTATGACGTCACCCTGTACGCGATGGCTGTGCTGATGCTGGTGGGCTTCGTCTGCAACCTTCTCGTACGGCCGGTGAAGGACACCCATTGTCTCGAGGAACTGGCCGAGCCGGAGGCGGCGGAAACCTGCCCAATCGGCATCGCCGCCCGCAACGATCGCCTGGGTCTCGCCGGCGCAGCGGCCTGGCTGGCGGTGAGTATTCCCTTCGCCATCGGCCTCTTCATCGCCCTGCAGAAGGCGGCCGCTCTATTGTAACAACCCGGTTCAGAAGAAGACGTCGCCGGCGGTGATCCGCCGCATCGTCCCGTCGGCCAGGCGCAGCCGCAGGGCGCCATCGAGGTCGAGGCCTTCCGCGACACCGTCGACGGTCTCTCCGGGAAGACGCGCCGAACAGGCTTGGCCCAGGCCATGCGCGCGCTCGGTCCAAGCCTCCGCAATGGGCGCGAAACCCGCGATTTCCCACAGGTCTCGCCACCGCTCGAAGGCCTTGGACAGGATCTCGAGGGCCTCGGAAGGTCCCGGCGGCGGGCCATCCATGTAATCGGCCAGCGCCGTCGCGGGCCGCTCCACATCGTTGGGCGCCTCCGCGAGGTTCACGCCAATCCCCACCGCCAGCCACAGCCCGGCAAGGGACGGCCCGGACTCGACCAGGATCCCGGACAGCTTGCGTCCGGCCAGCAAGGTGTCGTTGGGCCACTTCAGGCTGACCTTGGACGCCGGCGCGTAAGTGGCCGCGAGATCGGCCACAGCCAGAGCCGCGACGAAGGCGACCTGAGCCGCTTCCAGCGGCGGCTTGCGCGTCGACATCAGCAGCGTGGCGGCGAGGTTGCCCGAGCCGCTGCGCCAGGTCCTGCCGCGCCGCCCTTTGCCGGCGGTCTGCCACAGGGCGGTGATCCACAGCGGGCCCGTCTCGCCTGCGTCGACGCGGCGGCGGGCCTCGAGGTTGGTCGAGTCGATCTCGTCGTAGGCGACGATAGGCGGCAGGTCAGGCATCGGCGGCATAGGGTGATGGGCCGCCATCGGCGATGAAGCGGTCGATGCGGCGCGTGAGGATCGGCAAAGGCACGGAACCCAGCTGAAGGACGGTGTCGTGGAAGGCGCGGATGTCGAACCTCGGTCCGAGCTGCGCATGGGCCTTGGCCCGAGCCTGCAGGATCGCCCGCTGTCCCAGATAGTAGGAGAGCGCCTGGCCAGGCCAGCTGATGTAGCGGTCGACCTCAGTCTCGACTTCGTGACGTGGGAGTGCGGTGTTCTCGGCAAGGTAGGCGATCGCCTGCTCCCGGCTCCAACCCATGGCATGGACGCCGGTGTCGACGACCAGGCGCGCCGCGCGCCAGGCCTGGTAGCTGAGCATGCCGAAGCGGTCATAGGGCGTCTCGTACATGCCCATCTCCTCGCCCAGACGCTCGCAGTAGAGCGCCCAGCCTTCGCCGAAGGCTGAGATGTAAGTCTTGCGGCGGAACTCGGGTTGGTCGCGCTGCTCGTTGGCCAGCGGCATCTGGAAGGCGTGGCCGGGGGCGGACTCGTGCAGGGTGAGCGCCGGCAGCGCGTAGAGGGGGCGCGAAGTCAGGTCGTAGGTGTTGACGAGATAGACGCCCGGCCCTCCCCGCCCAGCGGTGTAGAAGGGCGCGATGGCGTCGGGCACAGGGCGAATGGCGAAGCGGGAACGGGGCAGCCGGCCGAACCATTGCGAGGCCTTGCCGTCGAAGGTCTTGGCGATCCACGCCGCGCGATCGAGGAGATCCTGGGGCCTCTTCACGTAGAACCTTGGGTCGGTGCGCAGGAACTGCAGGAAGGCGGGAATGTCCCCTTCGAACCTCACCTCGGTCATGACGTCCTGCATTCGTCCGCGGATCAGCGCGATCTCAGAGAGGCCCAGGGCGTGGATCGCTTCGGGACTGTCGTCGAGGGTGGTGAACTCCCTGATCTTGGACTGGTAGTAGGCGCGCCCGTCGGGCAGGGCCTCCGCCGAGATCGTCATGCGGGTCCGCGGCAGGTATTCCTCGCGCAGGAACTCCAGCAGGGTGCGGTGGGCAGGGATGACCTGTTGCGCGATCACCTCCCGCGCCGAACTGCGCAAGTCTTCGCGCGTGGCGTCCGGGAGGATCGGCGGAATGTCCGAGAACGGCGCCCAGAACTGCGTGGCCTCGGGTGTGGCCGCCTGGGCGACAGCCGCCGCCGAGAGATCGCGACCGGCAAGCGTGACCCGCGGGGGCGTAAAGCCGCGGGCCAGCCCGAGACGCATGGCGGCGATCTGCTGGTCGAAATACCGCTTCGTCTGGCCGAGCCGGGCGATGTAGCTACGATAGTCCGCCTCGGTCCGGAACGGCCGGTGCGCCGCCTCCGCGAGGTCCCCCCAGAACGTGGTGTCGCTGTTGAACGGCGCCTCCCAATCGCGCCAGGCCTGGGACGCCTCCAGCGCGTCGATCTGGGCAGCGTACACGTCGAAGTCGATCTGCTCCGCCGGACTTAGCGATGCCCGGTCGATCCTTCCCAGAGCGGCCTGCGTTTCCCGCCACCAGGCGAGGCGCGCCGCCTGAGCCTCTTCGCCGACATCCGGCAGGTAGGGCGGAAGCGGCGTGTCCGGATCATCCGCAGGGGCGAGTAGAGCCTTGCGCCAGGTCCATTCGCGGGTCCAGATCTGCTGGAAGTCTGACGCCGCCGTGGAGGCCGCAGCCACGGTCGGGACCAGGACGGCCGCCGGGACGAAGGCGGCGAGATCTCGGCGGGTGAGGGGCACGCGGGTCTCTAGGCCAGAGGTTGCAATTCCAGGCGCTTAGCCCGCGCCGCGAGCGCCCGCCAGCGCGGCCGCGCTTGCCTCGCATAACACGCTCGACATTGTGTTACGCTCGCATATCGGCGGCAAACTTCTTCGGCCGCCTGCCTGAGAGATAGGATTCCCCCGGAACAACCTGATCATTGCGGAGTTCGCGGCCCTATGGACGTCGATACCCCCTGCGATCCCGCCGTGACTGCGGACGCAATTTCTGCTCCCGCACGGCGGATCCTGCTGGTCTTTCCCCGCTACACGCCCTCATTCGGGACGTTCGAGTACGCCTACCCGATCATCGGCGCCCAGGCTTTCATGCCGCCCCAGGGTCTGCTCGTGGTCGCCGCCGCCCTGCCCGCGCACTGGGAAAAGCGATTCGTCGACGAAAACCTCCGCCCCGCTACGGCGGAGGATTTCGCCTGGGCCGACGCGGTCTTCATCAGCGGCATGCACATCCAGCGCCAGCAGATGCACGACATCTGCGCGCGCGCCCACGCGGCGGGGCGTACGACGGCCCTGGGCGGCCCGTCGGTCTCGGCCTGCCCGCACTACTATCCCGACTTCGACTACCTGCATGTGGGCGAGATGGGCGACGCCACGCAGGAGCTGGTCGCTCGACTCCAGGCCGATCCCTCCCGTCCGCCGCGGCAGGTCGTGCTCACGACCCGCGAACGGACGGACCTCGCCGCCTTCCCCCTCCCCGCCTACGAGCTGGCCGAACTGCCCAAGTACTTCATGGGCTCGATCCAGTTTTCCAGCGGCTGCCCCTACGAGTGCGAGTTCTGCGACATCCCCGCCCTCTATGGACGCAATCCGCGGCTCAAGACGCCGGAGCAGGTCTGCGCCGAGCTCGACAAGATGCGCGCCCTGGGCATCCGCGACGCAATCTACTTTGTGGACGACAACTTCATCGCCAATCGAAAGGCCGTGCGGGATCTGCTGCCGTCCCTGATCGAGTGGCAGAAGCGCAATGGCTACCCCTACAGAATGGCCTGCGAGGCGACGTTGAACATCGCAAAGCGGCCCGAGATCCTCGGGCCAATGCGCGAGGCGGGCTTCGAAACGGTGTTCTGCGGGATCGAGACCCCCGACCCGACGGCGCTCAAGGAGATGCACAAGGCGCACAACATGATGGTGCCGATCCTGGAAGGGATCGAGACCTTGAACAGCTACGGCATGGAGGTCGTCTCCGGGATCATCCTGGGCCTCGACACCGACACGCCCGACACGCCCGAGGCGATCCAGAAGTTCATCGAGGCCAGCCACATCCCGCTGCTGACGATCAACCTGCTGCAGGCGCTGCCCAAGACGCCGCTCTGGACGCGTCTGGAGCGCGAGGGACGTCTGGCGGAGGACGAGAGCCTGGAGTCAAACGTCGTCTTCCGACGCCCGTATCGAGAGGTCATTGACGGCTGGCGCCGATTGATGGCCGCGGCCTACGAGCCGGAGGTCCTGTTCGCCCGCTTCGAGCATCAGGTCGAGGCGACCTATCGCAACCGTCGGCCACGCCCGCAGCCTGCGACCTGGGCCAACATCAAGAAGGGCGTCGGGATCATCTCCAGGATGCTGTGGATCTGCGGCGTGAAGGCCCGTTATCGCCGGAGCTTCTGGAAGTTCGCCTGGCCGCGGATCAAGGCGGGCGAGATCGAGTGGCTGATCTCCTCGGCGGTGGTCGCCCATCACCTCATCAGCTTCACCAACGACGCCTCCAAGGGGCGCCAGAACGCTTCCTTCTACTCCGCCAAGCTGCGCGACGACCCGCCACAGGCCCCTGCCCACCTGCCCGCCGGCGCCACGGCGCCCGCGCCCCAGGCGGCGTGACGCTCGGCCCGACCCTGGCTCATCGAC
>Ga0210396_10004331_pt1 | contig 13931 bp, 6 predicted proteins | sample IncBWH17OmetaG_FD_155466 | JGI IMG/M metagenome (GOLD analysis project Ga0210396, IMG submission 155466) | Forest soil microbial communities from Barre Woods Harvard Forest LTER site, Petersham, Massachusetts, United States - Inc-BW-H-17-O ...
CCTCCTCTTTAGTAGAAGGGTCCCGACCTGGTTGGTGTAATCCCACAAATGTACAAGAAGCGCCATCGGAATTTGGCTAAGACCGCCTAAGCCGGTTACTCTGCACGGCTTACCTCGCTGGTTCGGGCCGGCAAACTATTATTATCTGTACCGGCAGGCGTTTCCTCAGCACCCCAATACCCCAATACCCCAATACTCCATTACCCTGTCTCCTGTCAGAGGTCGGGACCCTTCTACTAATGAAGCGGAAAGTGCTGCGCCCGAACCATCGAGACGCGCGCAATAATTTCACGGTCGGACCTCCGCAACTCCCTAGCCCCAATACCCCAACACCGCATTACCCAAATACCGCACTACTCCTGAATCCTGACTCCTGTCAGAATAACGTCGGTTCCGGATCCGAAATAATGCTTTGATGACTCAGGAAATTATCCGTTATCACATGGTGCAATTCGTGTGTCTCCGAGAGCAACACATCCAGAAGTAAGAGCAACTCTTCGCGACGAAGCAGACGAATGTTGGTTTCGTCTTCACTCATGAAAAAATTATACCAATCCAATCTTCGGATCGTTCTCAGCAATTCGTCGAGAAACGATTGGGCCTTTTGCGCAGCCGTAGAACCGCTCGGAAGCGAGGCTTGAAGAATTTCGGCGCAACGTCGGAGTGAATATTTGACCGATCGCGGCATTTCGGCGTTCTGCCAGAGAAACTCCAATACCTGGGGAGGTTCTGCTCTCGTCTGGTAAATGCGACGGTAGGCATCCCGAGAACCAAGCAGACGGAGAAATGCAGACAACTCGATCTCGATGGAGTGCAATGACTCGAGCCGCCGGACGATCGACTGAGTGATGCTCCGCGTCGCGTTGGCCGTGGTGATTGCCCTTTCCACAAATTGACCAAGTTCGCTGAATCGCCAGCCGTCGTCCGCAAGCATTGAGAGTTGCGCGGTGGCGAAGAACTGCGGGATGACGGCTACTGCCGTCTCCGACAGGCGACGCGTCATCCTGCGCGCCTCGTCATCCGTGGCCCCGGCGCGAAAACGGCTGCGAATAAAAAATCCGCGCAGAGCGGCCAATGCGGACCAAGCTTCCGGGCTGATAGCTTCACGTAACGAATCGGCATTGCGCATCGCCTTTCGCACGATTGAAACAACCGATCCCATTTCAGTGGCGTCGAGCATCAGCCGGTATCGTTCGATCGGACTGGACATGCTGCGCCTGCCTTTCTTTCCGGCGTGTTCCAGCGGCGGGAGCAGCCGATTCCAGACCGGCCGATAGAGTCTCCGTTCGGCGGACGTTAGTTCCTCCATTTCGATGGTCTCGATCACCTGGATCATTTTCGAAATGGTCATCGCGCGTTCCAGATACCGTCCCAACCAGTAAAAACCCTCTGCCACACGGCTTGTAACTGGTCTCGCAGGCAACATTTTCGGTCGTCGAAATGGTTCCGCCGTAGAGATTGTGGTCGACACTTCCTGGAGTACCCAAGTGTCTTTTCCGCCGCCGCCATGCTGCGACTCAGTCCGGCCCTGTTCAGTCGCAGAAACGCGCGTCAACGCCCCAGGAAATACTTCGAAGCGGTCCCCATCCCTGATGCCATACACGATATGGTCTTGCAGCCGCGTGGTTTTTTTTCCTTGCGAGAAGCAAAGCGTTTCTGCGCAATCTTCGACAGGCTGGGCCACGAACAGATAGGGCGCGCGTCGCACCTCCGTCCGAATCTCGTTCCAGGATTTTTCTTCGCCGGTGAATTTCAAAAAAGATTCTCCGGTCAGAGTCCGTAATTGAAACCGGTCAGGTTGCTCGAAGACCATCTCGCGCTGATCCAAATCGCCTAACCAGTAGGTTTGGATGGCAGGCAAAATGGGTGATTCGCCGAGATAGAAACGGATCACTGCGGTGGAAAAATGAAGCAGGCTCCGATCATCCGCGAGCTGCGATCCGATGCTGTTCACAATCGCCACCTTGCCTTTTCGGATACAATGAACGAGACCCGGAATTCCAAGATGGCTTTCCCGCCTGAATACCAGAGGGTCGAGCCAAGCGTCAGCGAGGCGCGTGTAAATCATGTCCACGCGTTCCAGGCCGGAAACGGTTCTTAGAAAAAGTGAGTCGTCCAAGACGACCAAATCTCCTCCTTCCACCAATGGGATTCCCATCCTCCTGGCTAGGAATCCGTGTTCCGAGTAAACGGCGCTCGCCACGCCCGGAGTAAGCAGGACCACCGCAGGATCGGGCTGCGGGGCAATCGCTCGCAACTTCAACAGAATTTCTGTCGGGATGTCGGCGATCGACTCGACCGGCTGACTCTGGAACAGCTCAGGCAGAACCCGCGCCAGCAGCCGCCGGTTCTGGATCATGTACGAAAGTCCGGAGGCGTGACTGAGGTAGTGATTTTTTACCAACAACCGGCCCGAGCTGTCCCTGCAGATGCAAAGCCCGCTGAGATGCAAAAAATGGCCGCCGCCCGGGTGCAGACCGGCCGCGCTTCTCTGGTAGTTCGGACTTCCAAGCACGGCTGGAATAGGAATCACGCCTTGCCTCAGAATTTCTCGTTGGCCATACACATCCGCCAGGAACATGTCGAACGCGCGAATCCGTTGCTCGAAACCGCGCACAATCTGGCTCCATTCATCACTCGTGAAAATCTGTGGCAGCAAATCGCAGAACCAGGTGTTGTGGTGTTCGCCGGACGGGAGTTCGAAGGTGACTCCAAGTTCTCGAAGCGTCGCGTCCAGCCGTTCTTCGAGTTCCCGCAAATTGGCGGAGGTCGCTCCTTCCAGCTGGCTGACAAGCTCCGAGTAAGGCGCGCGGGGTTCCCCACCGCGCTCACTCAACACTTCGTGCCACCGTTTCGGCGGGCGATTTCCGTTCTTTTCTGCCATGCAGGTCTGCTCTCGGTTAACTGGAAACCGGTCCTCGCGCAAGGTTGGATATGAGAATTGTCAACTGCCTGCCTCATTTTCGCCGTCGCAGGCGGCCAATCAGTGCGTCGGCTTCCGGAATTCGCAAGTACCACGCCCCGACCAAATAGAGCGATCCGTAACAAGGAAGAACGACGAGACCGGCGACTACCGGATGCCCCGTTACTAAGAGCTTCAGCGGATAGGCGAGCGCTGCCGAGAAAAAGGCTATACTCCAAAGCCGGAATAACAGGAGGCCCGGTACTGAAAATGAACCCACCCGGCGCCTCAACGCGTGTCGGAGCAACAGGAACTCCATCCAGCCGGCAACACCTGCCGACGCCGGCAAGCCTGCCAATCCCCAGCTCGGGTCCAAGTGCAAAAGCTTCGGAATCGGAAATGCGGACAAATACCCAAGAACAATCGTTAAAACGACCCGTACGATGGCGAACCGCAGAGGCGTGCGGGTATCACGCAGCGCATAAAACGCCGACGAGCACAGGCGGCCCGAGGTCGATGCGACCAGGCCGACTCCGGAACCGATCAGGAGCGCCCAAACATACAGGGTATCGATGTGAGTGAATCGGCCTGACTGATAGAGCAGTCCGGCCAGGGTATCGCCGAAAGCGAAAAAACTCATCGCAGCGGGGATAACAAAAAACGCCATGCGCCGCATCGCCGCGGTCAATCGTTTTAAAAGCTCGACTCGGACTACCTTTTCATCGCCGGCCAGAGCCCGGGACATCGCGGGAAGCTCCGCCGCCGAGATTGACATCCCAAACAGGCTGATCGGAAGCAGACCGATCGTTTGCGCACAGTTCAGCAGGGCGACCGAGCCCGACGGCAACAGGCTTGCTAGAACGTTGTCGATGTAGGCACTCAGCTGGACGATACCACGACTGATGAATACCGGGACAAAGTTGATCAAAACGCCCCGTACATGCGTCGAAGCAGTATCCAGCGAAAAGCGGAGCCGTCGAGTCAAACGCAAGACTGTCGGTACCTGAACCAGAAGCTGAGCGAAGCTGCCAAGTACTGAACACCACGCTGTTGATACCACCAGGTTCGACAGTGATTCTTTGGCGCCGAACATCAGCAGTCCGGCAATGATGAACAAGTTCCACAGCACCGGCGCGGAATAGGAAAGAAAAAATCGGCCATGGCTGTTCAAGATGCCGAGACACCAGGCAGACATCACCAGCGCGCCAACTCCAGGGAACAAAATCTGCACCAGCCTGATGGTCAGTTGCCGCGTTTCGCCCGTGAAACCTGGCGCGATCGCGTCAATCATGAGCGGTGTGCTGAAAATTCCGAGAATAACCAGGACCGACGTCAGCAAAGCCAGCAGCGAGCCGACCACGCTCGCCACATGATTGGCATCTCTTTCATCTGAACTCGCCAGAAGACGCGAGTAAACTGGGATAAACGACGCCGACAGAACGCCTTCTCCGAAGAGGTTCTGCAGAAAATTTGGAATCCTCAGAGCCGCCCGAAACGCGTCCGCCGCGGGCAGCGTACCGAGAAAATGTGCCAATGCCCGTTCCCGAATCAGCCCCGCGATCCTGCTCAACATGATTCCGGCCGCCACGAGAACGGCTGGGCGGCCAGACGAACGCTCTGCCCCGGGTTTCGCGATTTTCGGTGGTTTCTGCTGCATCGTAAGGCGCGGGAACCATGATTCGATACAGATGCCTCGGCAAGATATTGTGTTGAGCGCGATGTAAGTGACCCTTTGGGCCTGCCAATCCTCGTCCTTCGTCCTCGATTGGGGATCGAGGCGGTTTGCCAGGATGGAAGAAGGATAAAGGGAGAAAGCAAGCGTTGGGCGTTTCGCTCGTACCACCCGAAAAGCGGCCGATTGGGACATTACCTCTTCAATCGCCGGGAAAACCGGGACGGTTCATTTCGAGAAAGAGTCGATCGAATCCAGTTCCAGAGTGATATGGCCCTCAAGCAGGTCGCGCGCGTTCGGAAGAGTGCTCATGAGCCAGAGTATAGACCACTGGTCGGTTTGAGGTCGACCAACACTCCAACATCCCAACACTCCAACACCCCAACACGGTTATTGACACCTCCCACAGCTCCTGCATGCACGGGGCTATAGTCTTGCTTAGCAGCTAAATACGACACATCGTAGACGGTCGAGAAAACTTCCTTTTTTCTAACGTTCACAAATTTCCCAACTCTGACGAAAAAACGAACCCCCAGCGGTTGCCCTTGCAATGCAGGACATTTATTTCGATCCGACTTTTCAGATGGCTTGCGACCAATTCAAGTTGATCGCCGATTACCTGCAGATCCCCAGTGACCTTCGCAACCGGTTAATGTATCCGAAACGATCCGTCGTCGTCTCGGTTCCGGTCCGCATGGATGATGGTTCGACGCAGTTGTTCCAAGGTTACCGGGTTCAGCACACGCTTGCCATGGGTCCGACTAAAGGAGGCACTCGTTTTGGCACAACTGTCAACATTGGGGAGGTGGCGGCCCTGGCCATGTGGATGAGTTGGAAATGCGCGCTCGCAGGATTGCCTTACGGCGGCGGAAAAGGGGGCGTGTACGTTGATCCGCGAATGCTTTCAGGAAACGAGTTGGAGCGATTGTCCAGGCGGTACATGCAGGAAATGATCCCGTTTATCGGTCCTCACATCGATATCATGGGACCCGATATGGGAACCAACGAGCAAGTAATGGCTTGGTTCATGGACACCTACTCGGCGAATGTGGGGCATTCCGTTCCGGAAATCGTGACAGGGAAACCCGTGAGCGTTGGGGGAACCTATGGTCGGAGAGAATCGACCGGACGCGGGATTGTTTATCTGATTGAACGCGCGGCGAACATTTTGAAGTTGAAACTGAACAATGGGACCGCCGTTATCCAGGGTTTCGGCAACGTGGGAGCGGTCGCCGCTCAAGGCCTGGCCTACAAGAACGGAATGAAAATTATCGGCATCAGCGATGTCTCAGGCGCCTACCACAACGACCATGGAGTCGATGTGCGAGCCGCAGGAAAATACGCGCTTGAACATGGAGATTTGAAGGGATTTTCCGGGGCAGAGCCGATCCCGGCCCAGGATCTACTTACTTTGCCTTGCGACGTCCTGGTGCCGGCAGCCGTCAGCGCCGTCATTAGCCGAGAGAACGCCGGGAATATTCGTTGCCGGATCCTGGCGGAAGGCGCCAACGGACCGACGACCGTCGAAGCGGATAAGATTCTGTTCGAGCGTTGGAGAGAAGTCTTTGTGATCCCGGATATACTTTGCAACGCGGGCGGTGTAATCGTTTCTTACTTTGAGTGGATACAGAGTCTCCAGAGCTTCTTTTGGAACGAGACGGAAGTGGTTGATCGCCTTTTCCGCGTCCTGGAACAGTCCTTCGGCGCTATGATCAAACGAGCCAAGGAAGAAAAGATTCCTCATCGCATGGCAGCACTCGCCATCGGGGTGGAGCGCGTGATGCAAGCTCGTCGGGATCGCGGGCTATTTCCATGAGCGACTCTTTGGTTCCGGAGTTTGTAATTGGTCAACAGGAAGCTTTGACCACGCGCCACTTTATGGAAAACTTCTCCCAAGACCCGCTGAACCCGAACCCCTGAAGTCCGAACGTCAAACTCCGAACGTATTTTTTTCTATGCAGATTCAAACACCCGAGGTCCAAGTTCCCGAACTGGTTAAGCCGCCAACGCCGCTCTGGTTCAAAGAAGCCATCGTCTATCAATTGCATATTAAAACCTTTTGCGATGCGAACAATGACGGCATCGGAGATTTTCAGGGATTGCTGAGCAAACTCGATTATCTCAAAAACCTTGGTGTTACCGCGATTTGGCTTCTGCCATTCTACCCATCGCCCCTCAGGGACGATGGATATGATATCGCTGACTATTTCACCGTCAATCCATCCTACGGCACCTTGGATGACTTCAAACAATTCCTGGATGTCGCTCATCAAAATGGGCTGCGCGTGATTACCGAACTCGTGCTGAATCACACCAGCGATCAGCATCTCTGGTTCCAAAAATCTCGCCGGGCTGCCCCGGGAGATCCCTGGCGCGATTACTATGTCTGGTCCGACGATCCAACCAAATACGGAGAAGCCCGAATCATCTTCAAAGACTCTGAGGTGAGCAACTGGACCTACGATCCACTTGCCAAAGCCTATTTTTGGCACCGCTTCTTTTTTCATCAACCCGATCTGAACTACGACAATCCAGCCGTCAAAGCCGCGGCGTTCGAGGTTCTCGATTTCTGGCTGGACCTGGGTGTGGACGGGCTCCGATTGGATGCGGTGCCCTACCTTATCGAACGCGAAGGGACCAGCTGCGAAAATCTCCCGGAGACCCATCACATTTTGCAGGAACTCAGGGCCCGCATCGATGCGAAATATTCGGGCCGGATGCTTCTGGCCGAAGCAAATCAATGGCCGGAAGATGCCGTCGCCTATTTCGGTACCGGGAACGAATGCCACATGTGTTTCCATTTCCCCCTCATGCCGCGCATGTTTATGTCGCTGCATATGGAGGATCGCTATCCGATCGTCGATATTCTCGAGCAGACACCCGCGATTCCTGAGAACTGTCAGTGGGCCATCTTTCTTCGGAACCATGACGAACTCACACTCGAGATGGTCACGGAAGAAGAGCGCGACTATATGTATCGGGTCTACGCTCGAGATTCCCGCGCGCGGATTAATCTCGGAATTCGCAGGAGATTAGCACCGCTCCTGGGTAACAACCGGAGGAAGTTGGAGTTAATCCATTCGCTGTTGTTCTCGTTGCCGGGGAGTCCCATTCTCTATTACGGAGACGAAATCGGCATGGGCGATAACATTTATCTCGGTGACCGCAATGGCGTACGCACCCCCATGCAGTGGAGTTCGGATAAAAATGCCGGATTTTCCCGTGCCAATCCGCACTCACTCTTTTTGCCGGTTAATATCGATCCGGAATTCCATTACGAAGCGATCAATGTTGAGGTTCAAGAAACGAATCTCTCCTCGCTCCTCTGGTGGATGCGGCGCGTGATTGCGATTCGCAAACGCTTCCCCGCCTTCGGTCACGGCGATTTTCAGCTGCTCACTCCTTCCAACAACAAAGTGCTCGCGTTTACTCGCACCTATGACACGCAGACAATTCTAGTGGTGGTGAATTTGTCGAGGTTTTCGCAGGCGCTCGACCTGGATCTCGCAAATTGGATTGGCTGGGTGCCCGAGGATACCTTCGGCCACGGACGGTTTCCGGTGATCCGGGATAACAAATATCCGATAACCCTTGGAGCACACACCTCCTATTGGCTGTTGCTCACGCCGCCGGAAGCGACCGGGGGCGTTGATGGGGAAAGAACTTTGCCCGTCCTACAATTCAACGGCGATCCCGCGTGGTGGTTTACTTCGATCGGTTCGCGCTTCGTCGATCGAGAATTGGTGACTTACATCAAAAATACTCGCTGGTTCCGAAGCAAAACGCGAGCGGTTCTAAGTGTCAGCGTCTTGGATCTAATCAATTTGCCGGGGGATGGTCTTGGCCAGTTGCTCATCGTCGCTTTTAATTACGCGGAAGGTGCGCGGGAATTGTACGCCTTGCCGGTACGCGTTGTTTCTGGGGAAGAAGCGCGCTCCATCGAAGTCGATTTTCCGGCGACCGTCATCGCTCGAACTTCCCAGGAAGGCGATCTGCTGGTTGACTCCATTGGTTCTCAAGCTGTTCAGCGGATCCTGCTGGATCTCATTTCCGAGGGGCGCACGTTAACCGGCAGATCAGGAAGATTGGTTTCCACTAAGTCGACTCATCTTGAAGAGACCTTGCGGGACGGCCCCCCGCAACAAAGCAGATTCTTAAAGGTCGAGCAGAGCAATAGCTCCGTTATTTACGACGACAAGATCTATCTGAAGCTGTTCAGAAAGCTTGAAGAAGGGATCAATCCCGATCTGGAATTAACCAAGCAACTCAGTGAGAAGTGCGGGTTCGCGAATGTACCTGCCTACCTTGGAGATATTCAGTATGTCGCGCACGGCCAGGACCCGGCTTCGCTCGTCATGATCCAGTCGTTTACGGCGAACGAACAGGACGGATGGACTCAAACACTCGCAGCGGTGAGTCGGTTCTTCGATCGGGTCTTGGAAGACCCTCAACGGCCGCCGGCCCCATTCGTTGGTCTATGGGAAGAAATTCCTGAGCCGTTTCTCGGCCTCATTGAAGGCGTTCATCTTCAAACCGTTCGCCTCTTGGGTGAACGATCCGCAGAGATGCACCTCGCTCTTGCGCAGGATACCGAATCGCCCAACTTTGTTCCGGAGCCTTTTACGCTGCAGCACCAGCGCTCTGTATTCCAGTCGATTCGCAGCGAAACCAAACAAACCTTCGCGCTCCTTGCCCGCACGCTCAGCGGTCTGGAAGAGCATGCAAGAGGTTTAGCGGAGAATGTCCTTCGACACGCAGATGAGTTAGCGTCATTTCATGATTACCTTCTTCGTGACCCGATCGATACGAAGAAAATTCGGATTCACGGAGATTACCATTTGGGCCAACTCTTGTTCACCGGAAAGGACTTTATAATCCTGGATTTTGAGGGCGAGCCGGGCAGACCGATCGGTGAACGCAGATTAAAACGATCCGCTCTGATCGATGTCGCCGGAATGCTGCGCTCGTTTAACTATGCGGCGCATCACGGGCTGCTGGAGTCCCGGACTGTCCGTCCAGTCGATCAGCCGACCCTCGAAACCTACGCCGACCTTTGGTCGACACGGGCCAGCCAGGTTTTCCTGAAGGCTTACCTGGACAAAGTCGGAAACGCTTCCTTTATGCCGCAAGATCAGGAGGACTTGCGACTTTTGCTCCGCAGCTTTCTGATTCTTAAAGCCTTGTATGAACTTCGATATGAACTCAATAACCGTCCGAAATGGGTCGCCATCCCCTTGCGTGGCATCTTGAGCCTTATTGGTGCAGGAGTGGCGCCGGCGCCCAAGGTCGTTGAGGCAGAAGTGGCGCCGATACCCAAGGTATGAGTAGCGGTGCCAGTCTCTGCTGGAGTGCAAATGCGCGTCTAGAATCCAGACCCACGCAGGAGCGGCCATGCCAATGAATCCGGTCGATTTCGTTGTCATCGGCAGCGGAGTGGCCGGCCTCAGTCTATCGCTCAAGCTTGCGGAGCATGGCTCTGTCGCCATCGTAACCAAACGTCGGGCCACCGATTCAAATACTGCGTGGGCTCAGGGTGGAGTCGCGTGCGTGAGCAGCGGGGAAGATTCGTTCGATTTGCATATTTCGGACACCTTGATTGCAGGTGCCGGACTTTGCGATCCGGAAGCCGTGCGAACGATCGTGACGGAGGGACCCGCTGCCGTCCGGGAATTAATGCGGATCGGCGTCCACTTCGACGAAAGAATTCTGGACGGAGGCCAACGGGAACTCGATTTAGGGAGAGAAGGCGGACACTCCAAAAGACGCGTCCTCCACTATCAGGATACGACAGGACGCGAAATTGAGCAGCGTTTGCTTGATGCGGTCTTCAAGGAAACCAACATCCGGATCCTCGATAATCACATGGGCGTTGACCTGATCACGACAGGCAAACTCGGTTACACAACTGAGGATCGTGTGATCGGTGTGTACGTTCTCCATGAAGCCACCGGGAATGTGGAAACGATACGGAGCGATCGAGTGATCCTTGCCACAGGCGGATGTGGGAAAGTTTACCTCTATACGACGAATCCCGACATTGCGACCGGCGACGGGGTTGCGATGGCTTGGCGCGCCGGAGCGGCGGTCGCTAACATGGAATTTATTCAGTTCCATCCAACCTGCCTTTTTCATCCGGAGAAAAAATCATTCCTGATCAGGGAGGCGGTGCGGGGAGAGGGCGGCAAACTTGTCGATGCTTCCGGACACGAATTCATGTCGAAGTACCATAAGCTCGGTGCATTGGCGCCCCGTGACATTGTCGCCCGCGCAATTGACGCGGAGATGAAGCGGACAGGCGCCAAATGCATGTACATCGATATCACGCACCAGCCCGCGGCATTCCTCAAAGAGCGCTTTCCAAACATTTATGAAACGTGTATGCGCATCGGAATCGACATGACCAGGCAGCCGATCCCGATCGTTCCAGCCGCTCATTACCAATGTGGTGGAGTCAAGACCGACCTGGAAGGCGCGACAACTCTGCGCGGCCTTTTTGCCGTAGGGGAGGTGGCGTGCACCGGTTTACACGGCGCAAATCGTTTGGCTAGCAATTCGCTGCTCGAAGCATTGGTCCTGGCCGGGCGGTGTGCCAAAGCGCTCTTGAAGCCCAAATATTCTAAATATCATCAGGCATTTGATCTCCCTGAATGGCGCGCAGGTCACGCCCAGGATGTCGATGAAGTCGTGGTCATTTATCACAATTGGGATGAGATCCGGCGGCTCATGTGGGATTACGTTGGAATCGTTCGCACGAAAAAGAGATTGCTGCGAGCCAGCACCCGGCTGCGTAACCTTCAACGCGAGATACAGGATTTTTATTGGGACTTTAGGGTTACGACCGAACTTCTTGAATTGCGCAGCCTGTGCACGGTCGCTAGCTTGATCGTCGACAGTGCGCTGGCTCGCAACGAAAGCCGCGGACTCCATTTCACCCTTGATTATCCCACCACCGACGATCCGCGTTTTCTCAAAGATACGATCCTGCGACGCTACTAAGATCGTCGTAAATATTTGCAAAAATCGACCTTTTAAGCCGGTTTTGTCTAAATATTGGGCCTTTTGCCATTAAAAATGCAAAAAGCGCTTGCGTTGCCAAGTGAATTGCCCGTAGAAAGGCAAATACTTAACCATGAGGCTGTCACTTGTTCTTGCGGTTTGTGTTGTTGCAGTAATCGGCGGAAAAGCTTCGGCGCAGTCTCAGTACGAGAGTAGTACCGATTTTGCTAAGTACGCCATGAAGCTGCGCGAAAACGCTCTTCTGAAAATCGAGCCCAAAGTAATCATGTCACCGACAAAGACCGTGTTCACCGGTGACGGTCCGCGTTACATGACCGGACCTTCTCTAATGGGAAGGGGAGCGGCGCTCAGTGGAGGACCCGGCCGGTATGCCTGGAAGCTTGGGATCATTACAACAATCTTTTGGATAGGCGAACGCCCAAGCGGCAACAACCCGGTCCCTAACGATCGCAGTTCCTGGGACAGAAACTGGTACTATAGCTATGGAGGCTATGATAGCCCTGAGCCCTCCGCCCGAAGAAATTTTATTCCCGTCAACTTCGTCCCGCGCCAGAACCCGTTTTACGTCGCTCTGCCTTACAACGATGTCGAAGGGGGTCGCACCAAAGGGGAAGCCAGCCAGGTGATTCCTTGGTTTAAGCAGGCCTTCGTCCGTGAGGGCCAAACCGTTCTCAAAGGTAGATGGCTCGCTATCCGTCACGGCAACAGAGTCTGTTATGCCCAGTGGGAAGATTGCGGCCCTTTCCGGACCGATCACTGGCAATATGTGTTCGGCAACGAACGCCCCAGACCGAATTTGAATCAGGGCGCCGGCTTGGATGTGTCGCCCGCCGTCCGCGATTACCTCGGCCTTGGGAACAAAGATGCGTGTGATTGGAGATTCACCGAATTCCGCGAGGTGCCTCCCGGTCCTTGGGCAATGTACGGCGACAACAACACCTTTGTCCTTTTGCGCCGGCAAAGTAACGACCGGTTTGCCCGCCGGGTCGTTTATAAGACCGAATCGAACGACTAACCTCAGATTTGATTGTTAATCCCGGCGCCCGCTCGTGCCGGGTCAAACGTTTTCAGCCCTGGCCGCGTCAAGGTTCACAAGCTAGTGGCGCTTCTAAGATAAGCGGGATTTGGAACGTTTTTTCTGCCCCTTCAGCCGAAGGGGCTTGGATGATTTACTCTACGCCGTTGCGTCGCCGCGGTGGATGGTTTTACCGCATGACCTCGAGCTATCGCTCGACGCTCCGAAGAGCAATCTAGCATAGGCTTCCAGCCTGTATCATTCACACCATCAAGCGATGCTCTGAAGAGTGGCCCACGCGTGCTCATGCCCCTACAATGGAATCATAGCATGAATCAAAGAAACCCTGGACAGTTGTATGTCCGAACGGTCCGTCTATCGGCTGAGTGTTGGTGCGCCTGCAATGTCTTCCAGCGCATCGCTTTGAGCGATAATATCCGGTCGGCACCGCGCGATCCATCACCGCTTCCTTACCGGTAAATCTCGCCGCCGGTTTTCACAAATTCATCAGCCTTTTCCCGCATTCCGACCTCAATCGATTCCGATCCGTCAAATCCGTGTTCCTCGGCATATTTCCGCACATCTTCAGTGATCTTCATCGAGCAAAAATGCGGTCCGCACATCGAACAGAAGTGCGCAGTTTTGGCGCCCTCTTGCGGCAATGTTTCGTCGTGAAATGAACGAGCTCTTTCCGGATCGAGGCTCAGATTAAATTGATCCTCCCACCGAAATTCGAAACGAGCTTTGCTCAGAGCGTCGTCGCGGATTTGCGCTCCCGGATGTCCTTTGGCGAGGTCGGCGGCATGCGCAGCAATCTTGTAGGCGATCACTCCCTCTTTCACGTCTTCCCGGTTCGGCAAGCCAAGATGCTCTTTGGGCGTCACGTAACAGAGCATCGCCGTGCCGTACCATCCAATCATCGCAGCACCGATCGCGCTCGTCAGATGATCGTATCCGGGAGCGATATCGGTCGTTAACGGTCCGAGCGTGTAGAATGGGGCCTCGTGGCACCACGTGAGCTGTTTCTCCATATTTTCCTGAATCATGTGCATCGGGACGTGACCCGGCCCTTCATTCATCACCTGAACACCCAGATCCCAGGCCCGCTTCGTCAAGTCGCCTTGCGCCTTTAATTCGGCGAACTGCGCCTCATCGTTCGCGTCCGCAATCGATCCCGGCCGTAGCCCGTCGCCGATGGAAAAGCTGACGTCGTAAGCCGCCATGATCTCGCAAATCTCGTCCCAGTGTGTGTACAGGAAATTTTCCTGATGATGCGCAAGGCACCATTTCGCCAGGATTGATCCGCCTCTCGACACGATCCCGGT
>Ga0210396_10004333_pt1 | contig 13931 bp, 9 predicted proteins | sample IncBWH17OmetaG_FD_155466 | JGI IMG/M metagenome (GOLD analysis project Ga0210396, IMG submission 155466) | Forest soil microbial communities from Barre Woods Harvard Forest LTER site, Petersham, Massachusetts, United States - Inc-BW-H-17-O ...
TGCGGACCGAACCGGAGATTCATACGCGAATGTCCGACATCATTATTATCGCGGGCTCCAGCGAATGCGTTCTTTCATCTCGGGCGAAGCCGACACGGAACCCACCGACAGGGGGAAGTGTGCCTGAGAGCCAAAAGAGAGGGATGCCTGAGCATGAGCGTTATGAAGAGCTTTGTGCCCTCGCGGCTGGCGGCCTTCTGGAGGGCGCGGATTTCGCTGATTTCAAGGCACATATGAGGGAATGCGGCGATTGCCGGTTTGACTACGATAAGTGGTGCAGTTTCGTCACTCGGGATGTGCCACAGACCCAGGGAGCTCTTCATCAGAAGCTGGGGGCGATGAGGTCTAAACCGCTGCCCTATTCTCGGCAGCGTTTTCTTCGCCGGGCACGAGCCGACGGTCTGATATTCTCCCGCGAAATTGAGACTTCTGCCCGATCAGGTGCGTGGTACTTCCGTCCGCTAATCATGCTGCCCCCTATTGCTTTGTTGATCGTGATTGCGGTTAGTCTTGCGGTGTACCATTTTCGCGAGACGTCAGACACAGCGCGGGTGAAGAACAGTGCTACAGGGCAGCAGATCGCGGAGCTCAAGCGGGAAAACTCCGCGCTTGCTGCGAGCAGGTCTCAGCTAAGCGAGTCGGTTGCGGCCGAACAACGCGAGATTCAAAATCTGCGTAGACAACTAGCGGACATTGCCACAACCGCTGAGACCCTGCGGGGCAACGGTGAGCACTCTTCCAGCCAGAACGCGCAATTAGCGGAGGAAGCCCGCAACCAGGAGAGAGTGCTCGCAGAGGCGCGAGACGAAGCAGCGCGCAGCAGCCAATTGCGCATCAACGACGAAGCCGCTCTGGTGGAGCAGCAGACTCGTATTAACGAACTCTCTAATAAATTACGGATCGCCAGTGCCACACTCGATATGGAACGGCAACTTGCGGCGGCTGGCAAGGATGTCCGCGAACTTCTGGCGGCCCGCGACTTGCACGTGATTGATGTTCGCGACACCGATCCCAACGGCAACCCCGCCGACGCCTTCGGACGTGTTTTCCTGACAGAGGGGAAGTCGCTCACGTTTTACGCCTTCGATTTGAATCCAGCGCAAGCCACGAAGCGCAGCTTCCAAGTCTGGGCAGTGGCGGACTCCGGAAAGAACTCGTCGCGCAGTTTGGGATTTCTGCATGCCGATGCCAAAGCTCCAGGGCGTTGGGTCTTGAGGGTTGACAATCCCGAACTGGTGAAACAGATTAGTGCTGTATTTGTTACGTCAGAGCCTGCGACTGGAGTCATGGAACCCACCACACAGAAGATGCTCTACGCCTACCTGGGCGAGGCCAACCACCCGTAGCGACATGCACAGCGTGACCTCCTGGCGCAACTGTCAGTTTGTACAGTTCCTTTCCTTCCATTGGCCGAATAGACTCCTCCGTTCTTAAGCACTGAGCGCAACGAACTGCGCTGTGCGAGCCCCCAAAAGAGAATTCTGATGAAGTACGCGGCGCTCGTCCTGATTCTTCTACTTACCGCCTGGGCGGCCTTCGCACAAACCGAAGGTGCTCGGATCTCTGGCAGGGTAACGGACCCAACCGACGCCGTAATTGTCGGCGCCGAATGCAAGATCACCAACCTCGAGACCAACGCCTCGACCATCACCACCACTAACCAGGACGGGATCTACGTTATCCCTGACCTGCGTCCCGCTACTTACCGGCTGACCATTCAGAAGGAGGGCTTTCGCACCGTCGTCCAGCCCAGCCTGCAGCTCTACGTACAAGACGCCGTCAACGAGAATTTCAAGCTAGCCCTTGGTTCCATCTCAGAAACCTCCACCGTCGCAGGAACGCCCCTGTTACAAACGGATTCCGCTGCGGTCAGCACGGTGGTCGACCAGCAGTTCGTGCACAACATGCCGTTGAACGGCCGCAGTTTTCAGTCGTTAATCGCCCTGACGCCCGGGGTCGTGTTTACCTCGCAAAATCTCGGGCAAGGCCAGTTCAGCGCGAATGGACAGTACACGGACACGAACTATTTCATGGTCGATGGGGTGAGTGCGAATTTCGGAGTGGTGATCGGTGGCCTGGGGCAGTCGATGGGGGGCGCACTACCCGCGTTTACGGCCCAAGGCGGCACCAACGGATTAGTATCCGTCGATGCCATGCAGGAGTTCCGGATCCAAACCTCATCCTATGCGGCGGAATACGGGCGCACGCCCGGTGCGCAGATCTCGATCGTAACGAAGTCCGGTACCAATCAGTTCCACGGCAGTGTTTTTGACTATCTGCGGAACGATCTGTTCGACGCACGCAACTATTTTGATGCGCCCCCACTTCCCAAGCCGCCGCTGCGCCAGAATGACTTTGGCGGGACGGTGGGCGGACCGATCCTAAAGGACAAGACGTTCTTCTTCTTTTCCTACGAAGGTTTGCGGTTGCGGCAACCGCAGACGGCCTCTGACGCGCTCCTGACGGCGTCCGCCCGCGCAGCGGCCGCGCCAGTCTATCAAACAATTCTCAAAGCATTGCCGCTTCCCGATCCGAATGCTCCTGTCATCGACCCTACATGCGATAACGTCACCAATCCATGCCGGGCGAACCTCACCGTCGCCTATTCGAATCCTTCTTCTCTCAACGCAACCAGCATCCGGATTGACCACCATCTGACCAGCAGAATCACTCTGTTTGCACGCTATAACCACGCGCCATCGTATGACGCGACCCGCTACTGGGAGGAATTAGGTTATGACCACGTGAATACCGACTCCTTTACAGTTGGAGCTACCATGTTGCTGGCTCCCACCAAAGTGAACGACTTCCGAGCGAACTGGAGCCGAAACACTGGCACTTACATTAATTCCCTCAGCAATTTTCATGGTGGCGAAGCGCCGCCCACCTCTGTGCTGTTTCCTCCCTCGTCCCCGTTTAGCCCTGATAAAGGTCAGGCCTTGGTCTCTTTCGCTTTCTTCTCTAGCGAGGAGGTTCGGGAGGGGACGAATTATTCCAACGTCCAACGGCAACTCAATTTTGTAGACACATTCTCCTGGGCCGTCGGCGTGCATCAATTCAAGTTCGGCATGGATTATCGGCACCTAAACCCCACGGTCTTGGAGAGTACGGGATATGCTGTTTTTCCGGCCTACACGGACCTGGTGGCAGGGACCACGGGCTCGATTCTATTGAGCGGCGGCGACCCTTTGTCCGTGAAGGTGAACAACTATTCGCTCTTTGCTCAGGACACTTGGAGACTGACGAGTCATCTGACTCTGACGTACGGGTTGCGGTGGGAGATCAACACCCCGCCGGTTTCGTCCGCCCAAGGCCGGCCGCTTTATGAAATACAGGGAATCTTCGACTCGAATCCAATCACAGCGGTGCCGGGTGCCCTCTGGCACACGAGGTATCGCAATTTTGCTCCTCGCATCGGCGCGGCATACCAAGTTACCCCGAAGACGGTAGTGCGAGGAGGGTTAGGCCTCTTCTATGACCTGGGCTATGGGTACGCGGGCTTAGCTACCGGTGACTTCCCATATCACCGCGAGGAGTTTATTTCCAATGACCTCTCCTTCAATGTAACTCTACCGGCGTTCCAGCCCCCACCACTCTCAACCACATTCAACTCGAACGTGCTTTTTACAACCGCGATCGATCCGAACCTGCAACTACCGTACACCCTGCAGTGGAATGCGGCCATTGAGCGGGAACTCGGGGCGAACCAGACGCTGACCGCAACCTACCTTGGGTCCGATGGCAAACGACTCGTGCGGGGGGATATAGTCATTCCTCCGTCGCTCATAACCTCGAACGGCCAAGTCGCGGTCACTACCGTACGGAACGCCGGATACTCCCACTACAATGCCTTGCAGGTGCAGTTCCAGCGCCGCATGTCTCACGGCCTGCAGGGGGTCGTGTCGTACAATCTCGCGAAATCAAGCGATCTCAGTTCCACCAACGCGAGCGGACTGCTCGCGCAGAGCGTGAGCCAGATCGTGCTGCCATCATTGACGCCCTCCGACTATGACGTAAGGCAATCTATCGCCGGGGCCGTCTCTTATGAGGTGCCCGCACCTTCATGGGGCGGTGTTGGCAACGCGATCCTGAGGGGATGGGCGGTGGACGGCCTGGTGCGCGTGATGTCGGCGCCGCCGATCAACATTACCATCGGGAGGGTATCGCCCGTGGATGGATTCTATAACGCTCAGGTCGATGTCGTGCCCGGCCAACCGTTCTGGATTCCTGATCGGAGCCAGCCGAGCGGCAAAGCGCTAAATCCGGCTGCCTTTTCGCAACCACCCACAGGGCAGACGGGAGACTTCCCGAGAAACGGGCTGCGCACCGTCTACTCGATCAACCAGACCGACATCGCGCTACGCCGCCGTTTTAACCTGACCGAGCGGGTCAAGTTCGATGCGCGTGCGGAATACTTCAACGTGTTCAACCACCCCATGTTCGGACTCCCAGGGTCGCAGTGCGCGCCCGATGACCTATGGTCCTACGGGGGCGGCTTTCTCAATCCAGATTTTGGCAAAGTTTGTTCCACGGCGAACCTCGATGCGGGCGGCGGCAGCGGTGGAAGCGGACAAAGCGCACTCTACGCGCCAGGGGGCCCGCGTTCGGCACAGTTCACGCTGAAGGTGATCTTCTAGATTCACGGACACCATCGCGACTGGAATCTGCGCGTGAAAGCACGCGAAGCCGCAATAGGTGACCTTTCAGCAGTGCCGCACTTCTCAAGTCACGGGGGAAAACTAAGGAATCCACTCGTCCGGCTACTCATCACTCTTCTTAACAGGCGTGGGTGGTGAAAAAGTCACGTCGATTAGCGGGATGAGATTCGACAGAAGCATGTTAGAAGGAAGTGATCTTACCCATGCTCTGTTGGATTCTGCTGTTGCGATTGGCCTGATAGTAGCCGGCGATTCGCTCCAGCCGAGTTGATGCTCTCCGGGAAAAGACAGTTGCGCCGGGTACTTCGAAGGCGGCGATGGAACTGTTGGGCAGACGCAGGAATCCGCGCGAAATGCCCTGCGGGTCGGTGTGGTAGCCGACAAGGTTACTACGATAACTATCTAGTGGGATAACGCGAGCTGCGTAATCGTGGGCGTGCAGGCTACGGCCGCAGGAATGAGTCAGTAGACGGTGCTGCACAAGACATGCTCTGGGAAAGTTCCCTCTGCGCCCGAATTTGGCCCGGTCGTGATGTCAAACCACACCTAAGCGGAGCTTGGATGGGGCACCTTTGGGGAATTTTTTGGAGTTTGGTTACTGGATCGTCAATTCGTAGACTACTCCTTTGTTGTCGGTGCCTCCGTCGTTCGTTACTCCGTACAATTTGCGGCCGTTGCCGATTAGGGCGCGAGGGAATGCGCCATCCGGGCCCTTGAACGTGTGAATCACGGAAAACTTGCCGTGCGTGTCGATCTTGAAGATGGTTCCACATCCGAGTTGGTTGCACCTGAAGTCGCCACCGAAGTAAGCCGTACCATATAAATTCCCCTCGGCATCCATCACCACTGCATCACTGGGCCACGCGCCATCGGCTGCACCGCTAAAGGCGTGAAGTACGGTTTCGTGACCTGCCGGTGACAACTTGAAAGCCACGCCGCAACCCGGAGGGTCTCCTGGACTTAAGTTGCAGTTGAGATCTCCGCCGAGCACAGTTGTCCCGTAAAGATTGCCCGCTTTGTCGATCATCAAGCCGGCAGCGGGGGAAGCGCCGTCCGCGCCGTCCTGGAACTCGTACAGCGTGTCTTCTCCGCTTTTATCAAACTTGAAAACCGTACCGCAGCCTCCACCGAACGATGTTACGCATGGACCGGTTCCACCAAACTGTGCCGTGCCATACAGCGCTCCATCGTGCAGAAGAAGGCCAGCGCTTGGCAGACCGCCATCGGTTTCATCCGTGAAGCTGTACAACACGGTTTCTTTGGAATTGGCGTACATAAAAATAGTGCCGTCGCCCTCTACGCCGATCGCGCCCGTTCCCCCAAACGTCGTTGTGCCAAATAACTCGCCGTTTGAGCCTACAATCACTCCGGATTGAGGTACGATGCCATCCTTCGGAGGCGCATCGAAGCTGTGCAATATCCTCTCGTCGCCAGCGTTTGTCAGCTGAAAGATGGTGCCGCACCCGGCGCTGCCGCAGTATTGGTAGGTGCTCGTTCCTCCATCATAGGTAGTGCCGTAGAGTGTGCCGGTTGCGTCCACTGTTACCGCATCGGGGTACGCTCCGTCTGGGCTTCCTGTGAATTGATGCAACACGGTCACTGCGCCTGTCGGGCTGATCTCGTAGATCGCCCCGCAGGCAACATCCCCAGGACACGTTTCTTGCTTGCTCTCCCACGAAGCACCGTAGAGATTCCCCAGCTTGTCTTGTGCGAGGGTCGATCCGGCGGTTAAGTCGTCTTCAGGGGTGAATGAATAGATCACCTTGTAAGTCTGAGACCATGCCGGAAGAGCTACGAGAGCCAGCGCGAGGCAGCCGGCGAAAGGAAGGAGTAGACAACGTGCAGATGAACGTTTTTCGCGCATGACGGAACCTCCAAAATCTTTGCGAGCGCTGAAATGCAACCGGGAACGTCTTAAACGGCGAATTGGATGCGTGCTGTGGGCGTAAGGTTAACTCTCGCACCGGCGCCATAACGCTCACTGACCAGCGGTCAAAACGCGCTAACGCCTGTTAGTGACAGTGGGCGGGCTAATGCTGGAGCCTACTCTTCGTCTGCGTCATCCACTGTTAGTTCCCTGACCCAGGGAACCGTGACATCTCTTCTCCAAGCGCACCACCCAATGGGCAGGTCAGCCAAGCCCTCGATCGTAGCGTCCTTGTCGACTATGTGGTGAAAACAGACGTAAGTCAGGTCTTCGGTCTTCGATTCGTCCGGCTCGTGGAACTTCCATGCGCCGTCCTCGACATCATGAAAGACGCGGGTGACGGGGTCGTCGCCGCTCATTACGCGCTTTGTTGTAAAGACTCCGGTGTGCGGGAGGTCGGTGAATTTCCAATCGTGCAGACTGCTGGCTGGGTCGTCCACAGCCCAGAAGTCTTGCTCAACCCTCGAAGACAGGGAATGTGGAAATAGCAGTGGCTGCCTATCACGCCATTTGACTCGAAGGCTTCGTCCAAGGAAGGTGGTTATTGAGGTCGGGATAGACGCATTGGAGGGAGGAAAAATCGTCTCCACCGTAAAACCATACTGCGTAGCCCATTGTCTGTCTCAGCCACCGTTTTTCAACTTGTCTAAACTCGCACTCGACGTTAGCCAGAAGACCCTGCGCCCGCTACCCTGTCCAAAACGAAAGCCCGTACATCAGCGCCGCTCCGCAACGCATAAATGTTCTCCATCTGTGCTCCACCCTTCTTGAGACTTCTCCTTTCAATGACTTGCGGTGTATGGCGGTGTGACAAACCGCCGTTCTTGGTCAGGGGGGATTTTCAGTTATCGCGGTTTAGCAATTGTCTGTTCGCTCGCGATGCCCAGCAATCTCAACTAGTTACAGTCGCACTCGCTCACCAAAAGTCACGCGATGTGACCTCATTCTTCAAGTTCAGGACACCACTCAGGACACTCAATCGAGACTTCAGGAATCCTGACACGGCCAACGAGCCACCCTTTGATGAGTCGAGGCTACGTTTCCGCATAAGATTTTGATCACTTCCGAATCGACAGGCCGGTGTGAGCAGCCTAGCCATCGGCACCCATTCCATAACTGCGGTATTGCTTACCACCACGGCACGCCCCTTTCGGAGCAAGCTGCAGCTGCTGTGAGCAAAAGTAACTACACCGAACGAAAGGAACACAAGACAAAAGCGAGCGTTCGAGATCTTGCCAAACAAGAACTGGAGTCGCTTAACCGAAACTTAGCGGAGCCACTCAGCGTGACGAAGCTGAGTGATTTCGTAGATCGCGTCTATCTGCCGTTCGGAAAGCAGCAAAAAAGACCATCCACATACCGGGGGTACGCCCAGATGTGGTCGAACTACCTAAAGACGCGGTGCCAAGCTGAATGGCTTAGGGAAATCAGGACTCATCATGTGCAGGCGTGGCTGGAGGAAACCGGGCGCGAGCACGAAATCTCCAGGACCACGTTGAAGCATGTGAGGAATTTCCTCAGCGGTATCTTCCGACATGCGGCGCAACAGGGTTATTTCGACGGAGCGAATCCAGTAAAGCTCGCGGAGATTCCTGCATTCGCCACAAACGGTGCCGAGACAAAACCGTATTCGCTCGAAGAAATTGGGGCGATGCCTGAAGGTTCTTTCTGAGCCGTCAGCAACGGCTGTGGCATCCGCGGCCTTCACCGGGCTGCGCTTAGGAGAGGTGCGTGGTCTTACGTGGCCGTCCTATGAACCGGCGCCGGACGAGGAATCGCTCGGTTGGCTGAACGTGACTCGATCCGTGTGGCGGAACACGGTCGGCGATCCCAAGACAGCGAAATCCAAAGCGCCGGTTCCAGTCATTCCGCAACTAGCCCAGCGGCTTTCTGCACATCGTCTAAAGTGCGGCAATCCGGTGGCGGGCCCGATTTTCCGTAACTCGGTCGGAAATCCGCTCGACTTGAATGCGTGCTATCAGCGGGAAATGAAAGACGTGCTCAAACGTGCTGGGACTTGGCATGGGTGGCACGGTTTCCGCAGAGGCTTGGCGTCGAATTTGAATCGCCTAGGCGTTGATGATCCGGTGATCCAGAGAATTCTGCGTCATAGCACGGTAGCAACGACACAAAACCACTACATCAAGACCGCATCGCCCGATGCGATCGCAGCGATGAGGCAGTTCTCGGAAGCCTTATTGTGCTCCACTTGTGCTCCAGATGAGTCAAGTAAGGTTGGGCCAGTCGTCCAGTGAGACGGGCTAAGTGCTTTTCTGCTAATTGAGTGATGGCGGAGGGAGAGGGATTCGAACCCCCGGTACCCTTTCAGGTACAGCGGTTTTCAAGACCGCCTGTTTCAACCACTCACACATCCCTCCAACCTATTGAAACAACACAAGTTGGTTCGTAACCAACACTTTCGTACCATCGCACGGAATCGCACTTTCGGGTAAGATGTCTCTGTCTGAAGGAGTGACCCGATGGGGCGCTATCAACGTGGTTACATTTACGAAGCGTTTGGTGCTTTTCATGTGCGATACCGGCTTGAAGAGATTGTAGATGGGAAGTTGGCTAGGAAGCAACGTTCCCACCGGCTCTGCCCGAAAGATAAAACACACCCTTCGGTATCGCACAAATCGGTGCGCCGTCTCTGCGATGAGTTCATGGCGACCATCAACGCTCAGGTCCCCGGCAAACCTCACGAAGCAGATGTCACCGTGGTTGGGTTTTGGGAAGCTAAGTATTGGCCCTTCGTGCAGGGAGAATGCAAGCCGAGCACGATTCATGGTTACAGCCAAGTATGGTCACAAAGACTCAAGGACCACTTCGGCAACATGACCTTGAGCGAGTACAGAACCCATCACGGCAGTGTCTTCCTCACTGGTCTTAAGAAGGAACTCGGTCACCGCACCATTCAACACATCAAGAGCCTATGCAGCGGCATCTTCACACACGCGGTCAACGTTGGGGTGATTGAAACCAACCCATGGCATGACTCAAAGGTGCTTGGCAAGACCAAACGACCGGGTGAAACGAAGCACTACACGCTTGAGGAAATGGAGAACATAATCACCGCGTTGGTTGATCACGTTGAAGCTCAACTTGTCATGGCCTTCGCATTCTTCCTCGGCCTTCGCAAAGGCGAGATTCAAGCATTGCAATGGGGTGACTTTGATGGGGGTTACGTTCACATTCGCCGCAACATCACGCGGGGGCAGATCACCACACCAAAAACCAAGAAGTCGGTGCGCTCGCTTCCTCTCATTCAACCTGTGAAGGGCTTGTTGTCATTGTGGCGGGCGAAGTGTAAGGCCGAACAGGTTTGGGTGTTTCAGAATGAACGCGGCACATCGCAAGACCTCGATGCTATCGCGGCAAGGTTCATCAAACCGGCTCTTACCAAAGCAAAACTTGAGTGGAAGGGATTTCAAGCAGGCAGGCGCGGCCTTGGTACGGTGCTGAGGAAGATCACAGGCAACAGCACTGCGGGCAGGGATGTGCTCGGACACGAAGACGAAGAAGTTACAAAGGATCACTACGAAGGCGCATTGCCCGAGGTTGCTCGAACAGGATTGAAAATGTTGGAAGCGAAGACGCTCAGCAAGTGATGGGTTGAAATCTGGTGAACAAAAAGGAGAACCATCATGACGATTACCAAAGAACTGCAAGCACTGCGTGATTATGTGAAGCATCCCACAGAGGGGAAAGACTCAATTCAGTTGGCTGCTGATGCGTTGATTGCCCTTGAACCTAACCTCAAGAGCAAGGGTGATCAGGTGATGGTGATACTCCTGTTGGCTGTGCAGGGATCACGTAAATAGCGGGGTTGAAAACCAACAACGCATTTCTTTAACGTTGTTAAACTTTAAGTACCGCGAGGGAAAGTTATCAGTGTGATCTAGCGCGGTTTCGGCCTTTGAGCGAAGATGATCGTGTTGGCGGAACTCAAATTCGATTCGATGAGGTGACCACAATGATGACCGAGCAACAGAAGCTTGAATACAAGTTGTATCGCCAAGCGTGCCGCATCAACAACGTTGAGCCTGTGCGTGCTGACTTCCTTGCCGGTGACATCAACAGTGGCGTCATCCGTGACATGGAGTTGGAGCAAAACGAGATTGAGTGGCAGAGGCGGAAGACCGCGAAGGTATTTGCCGCTCACGCTTAGGGTTGAAGTTTGGTAAGTGAAGCCGAGGCCGTCCGGTGCGACCGGACGGCTTTCGTTCGTCTGCGGCCAGCCTGTGAGCCGCACTGAGCCGTCTGATGCCGCGTTTGGGTGATCCTGAGCCGAGGCGACCGGCAACCCATGGTGACCTTGCTGAGTGGCGGTTCACCTAACCAACACACGATTTTCAGCCTTGTAGTTTCAACAGCTTACAGCCTCATTGCACCGGCCATTGCACTGAAGCACGCAGTGCCCGATGTCCCAAAGCGGACCCGTAGCTCATTTTAAATGACTTACGATGGGTGAACAGGTTTTGAAGTTCGGGCTTGTGCCTGCCCAAGCACCCCCTCTTTTTTGACCTCACCGGCAGTTTCGTATATCGACACCCATCAATGTACAAGAGCGTGCATGGTCCTCTTGCACGGCGGTATCGGTATCGTCCCCTTAGTAAGGATACGGATACCGCTACACCGGGCGATGGGTCCGCTGCGACTACCCCATCGCTTTGCCGGGTGCTAAGGAAATCGGTATCAATCACGATACCGAACGATACAGACGATACCGTTTGAGAGTGGAACTTGTTTTCCCTCTGTGTGAAGTATCTTGGTGTTGACAAGTTTTCACAATTTGCTATTGTCGTATTCAGATGAGCACAGCAATACAGCCCGAGGCGTATATAGCTGTTAGGAATCTCGTTGTTATAGATTTCCTTGTCAAGAGGTGTAAGTGGTGTGGTGCAGTAATATTCAACTCACCCACCAAGCCTCGTACATTTTGTGACAACAACAATGTGTGCTGCAACGCATTCTCGCGGTCACAACACAAGTCTGCGGGTGTAAAGAAACTCAAGCTGGATCATGCGGCCTTTGAAATCGTTGAAGCGCCTGTGAGGTATCAGTTGCTTGTTACCGATGGTAAAGAGAAGCTTCGCCGAACATCCTTATCTAAACATGCTCGCATTCCTAAGTTTGGTAAAGATTTGAGGCCGTCTGGTGTGAGCGTAGCTACCAGACGCACACAGCCTGATTTGATTGATATAAATGACAGGCCGGGGGTCAGTGCAAGGGATGATGCAGGTTATGACAACCGAGCAAGCTTCGTTGCCCCACTGAAGGTGAAGGATCACTTGCCGCGTCCACGCATTAAGAAGTAGTTAACAACATTCGAGTTCCAGCAACCTCAGCAGAGATGCTGAGGTTTTGTTTTGCGTGAAAGAAAAGCATGAGCACTCAAACAACAACTTGGGTCTACACTGCCGAGCAGAAAGAGCAGTGGGACAAACAGCGTGGAATGTCGGGCTATCACCAAGTAGTTGGTGGGCAGGCTTATACATACCTTGTTCACACCATCGCCCGGTTGGTTGATAACCCTGATGACCCAAAGACTGTGTTGTTGATAGGTGCTGAAGAACGTTGTGCCGAGTTCCTAAAAGAGATGGTGAAGCGGGAAACCATTGACGCGGTGTTGTGTCATCAACCCAAGTTCTTTCGCTTTGAAGATCGTGACCACGATGGTGAGCAGATTGACCTGAGCCTGCAATCAGAAATGGATGCTGAGAGGTTTCGCAACTTCATAGCAACTTCTGTTGAAAAAGAATATTACCCCATCGCAGCCGTAGTGATCTTCGATGAAGGATTGACCGATGGGAAGCCTTATCGATATTTGGACAAGGTTCTTGAGGTTCCGCAGTGGAAGAACAACCACTTGGTAAAGACCATCCGACCGGCTGTGTTCAATGTGAGTGATTGCGAAGACTCTTACTTCACGAAGGAATGCAGTGACGCGGTGAGTGTTGATTGGCGTAAGGACGTGAAAACCTATTTTGAGTTGTCGCAAGAGAAGCCATTGATGTTGATTGAGCACCTGATTCCAGAAAAAGCCTTAACCATCATGGCTGCACCTTCGTACACAGGCAAAACGCACATTGCCATTGAGATGGGGTTGTCCATGGCAACAGGCACCGCTTTCTTGGATCACTTCAAAGGCCCTGCACAGCCGGTGCCAGTCAGCTATCACGTCCCTGAGTTGCATGAAAGTTTGTTTCATGATTTCAGTGACCGACTCGGGGCAAGGGAAAGGCTTCAAGAGTGTCCTGAGAATTTCCTCATCAGGACGTTGGAGCACGATCTGTGGCAACTTAACAGTCCGCAGATGGTTGACAGTTCGAGAGGCCGGTACGTGTTCCTTGACACCGTTGGTTATTTCAATGATGCCGATGATTCAGCTTCGTACACTCAGGCCATCGAGTTTGCAAAGAAGATTAACAACCTCATCAGGGAAGGCTGCTTAGGAGTCTGTGCTCTTTACCATCCACCGAAGTACAGCAAGAGCAAGAAGGAAACAGGCAACGTGATGACCCTTGAGAATGCACCTCCACCGAAAACGTTGATTGCCGTGGCCGGATGTCACAAATTCCGCGAAAGAGCCAACAACCAACGTGCAACATGGGTTGGTGATGTGGTTGGAGCCGATGTGAAGTTTTTTGTTGGTCACCCAATCGACAACCGCACACCATTACCTGATGAGGTGTGGTTGGATTGCCCTGACAGTTGGTTAGAACGGAAGCAGAAAGTGCTTGCCATTATCCGGTGGGCAATGGAACACGGTTACGAATACCTCTGGAAGGTTGACGATGATGTGTATTTGAGGCCCGAGCGTTTGTTGTCTGTGAAGTTTTTCGACTACTGCGGAATGGTGGCTCAAGTCAGATATGTTGACGAAGGTGTGATTCAGGAGTGCTCGCTTTCATCTGTGATGGGTGCGGTCTGTGGTCTTTCAAAACGTTCGATGGGGTGTTTGTTAGAGCGTGATGTGAGGCCCGATTTTCGTTTGGAAGATGGTTGGACGTTCCTGCAACTCGCAAACGCAGGAATTCCACCTTTCAGCCTGACAAGTTGGATAGGCTTTCCCCTCTGGCATGGTGTCAGCCCGCTTCCCTACGATATTCCGAAGTTTGCACCGCACCCAAGCAACAGTGTGTTGGCATCCTTCGAGTACGTCACACCCGAGCAGATGTTGGCTATTCACGCAGCTTTCAGGGACTAGTGATGCCACAAGAGATAGCCAAATATTTTTTGAGTGTGCGGTAAGCCCCAAGGTGACAGGGCCTCTGCTGACCGGGATCACCGGGCACTCTGAGGAGTGACCCGGCCCCCGGTCTTTGTTTTGTTTACTTCCTGAA
>Ga0210396_10004334_pt1 | contig 13927 bp, 11 predicted proteins | sample IncBWH17OmetaG_FD_155466 | JGI IMG/M metagenome (GOLD analysis project Ga0210396, IMG submission 155466) | Forest soil microbial communities from Barre Woods Harvard Forest LTER site, Petersham, Massachusetts, United States - Inc-BW-H-17-O ...
TATTGCTATCCAGTTTACGCCTTTATCCGCCGACGCGGCCATGCCCGCTATGACGCGCAGGACCTCACACAGGATTTCTTCGTCCACTTGCTTGAGAAGAGCATCCTGGGCCAGGCCGATCCGCGGCGCGGCCGGTTCCGCAACTTCCTACTCGGCTCATTAGATCATTTCCTAGCCCATGCTGCCGAACGCGCCGGCGCTGGCAAACGGGGCGGTGACTGTCAGTGGGTGTCTTTGGATGACGATGCCGCAGAAGAACGCTACCAGCTTGCTGCGCCGGATGGGATGACAGCAGAGAAACTCTTCGAGGCGCGGTGGGCCGCCGCGCTGGTCGAAGCAACGCTTGTGCGGTTGCGCTGCGAAATGGAATCGGAGGGCAAGGGGAACCTTTTCGAAGCGCTCAAAGGTTTTTTGATGGGCCGGGACGACTCTTCTTACCAGCGAGCTGCCAATGCGTTGAATTTGAGCCGCGGCGCGCTAAAAACGGCCATCCACCGCCTGCGCGGCCGCTATCGGGGGCTATTACGTGAAGAAGTGGCGCGCACAGTCGCCATGCCTACGGAGGTCGACGAGGAACTTCGCTACCTTCGGGCTGCATTGAGTGGCTGAGACTGCAACCCGGGCAACCATTAAAATGAGTGCCTCAGCCGACAAGCCCAAGCAAACATGCGGGAAGTGCGGTACCCCGCTTCAGCTTGTTGGACAATTCTCAGAGCTGTGCGCGGCTTGCTTGCTGGAGTTGGGATGGGACGAGGAGGAAGTTTGGACCGCAAATGCAGAGCGGTTTGACCATTACCAAGTCGCCCATACTGACGGCACGCCTGTGGAGTTGGGCCGGGGCGCAATGGGTATCACCTATAGGGCCTCCGACACGATCTTGGGAAATGAGGTGGCTCTTAAGGTCATCGACGCTCGCATTGCTGCCCTCCCCGAAGCGCGGGAACGTTTCCTGCGAGAAGCCCGCGCAGCGGCTCGGCTTCGCCACCCGAACATTGCCTCAGTCTTTTACTACGGGACGCGCAAGAGTGATGGTCAATGCTTTTACGCGATGGAGCTGGTCGAGGGCGAAACATTGGAAACGCGCCTGAGACACAGCGGACCTCTGCCGCCCTCTCTGGCCCTGGAAGTTATTACGCAAGCCGCAAGGGCACTCGTTGCTCTGGAAACGCACGGCTTGGTTCATCGAGACATTAAGCCGGCTAACCTGATGCTTGTCGAGCGGCCGGAGCTCACCGTCAAAATGATTGACTTCGGGTTGGCTAAGGCAGCAGCAACTACGGAGAGTGAATCCGACGTTACACACGGGGGCTTTGTCGGAACGCCCTCTTTTGCCAGTCCGGAGCAATTCACAAACACCAGCGTCGTCGACGTTCGTTCGGACTTGTATTCATTGGGCATCACGCTGTGGGAAATGCTGACCGGCCAGACGCCATTTCGCGGCACACCCCGTGAGGTGATGCATCAGCACCAGCACGCATCCCTACCGCTCGATCTGCTGGAAGCTGTTCCACAACCGGCCGTCGTTCTACTTGATGCGCTCCTCGAGAAAGACCCCGGGCGCCGCTTTCAGACCCCGGCCGATCTCCTTAACGCGATACCGACGATAACAGATGCCATCGACGCGCGGAGTACAATCACTCGTCAGAGCCTAGAGAAGACCTCCTCTACCGTTTCGCGAACCGTAACTGGCAGGCCGCCGCGGACAATACCGGGACCGGACAAAATTTCAGTAGCCAGATTACCCGTTACAGGAAGCGATGTTTTTGGTCGGAAGGAGGATCTCGCTTTCCTGGATAATGCATGGGCAAACCAGGGTGTAAATGTCGCTACAATCGTTGCCTGGGCAGGGGTCGGTAAATCGGCGCTGGTTAACCATTGGCTCGGGCAAATGGCTATTGAACATTATCGTTCTGCGGAGCTCGTTTTTGGCTGGTCTTTTTATCGGCAGGGAGCCAGTAGAGGCTCTTCATCTGCAGATGAATTTCTTGACGCGGCTCTTACTTGGTTTGGCGATCCAGACCCGCGGATCGGTACTGCGTGGGAGAAGGGTGAAAGACTCGCGAAGCTGATTTCGCATCGTCGAACCTTACTGATTCTCGATGGCCTGGAACCGCTCCAGAACCCACCTGGTCCGCAAGAAGGACGACTACGTGAGCCTTCCCTCCAGGCGCTTTTGCGCGAACTGGCTGCGTTCAATACCGGGCTCTGCGTGATTGCTACGCGGATACCGGTCGCTGATATTGCAGATCACGAGCCAACCTCGGTTCTCCGCCGTGACCTGGAACAACTATCCAGCGATGCCGGTGCGAAGCTACTCAGGGCGCTGGGCGTCAATGGGCATGAAGCCGAGTTGCAAAGCGCCAGTGGCGAGCTGAGTGGCCATTGTCTTGCTCTCACGCTGATGGGCAGCTATTTGGCAGACGCTTACGAGGGAGATATTCGTTGTCGCGAAGAACTGTCAAAACGTCTTGCTCAGGACGTACGACAGGGCGTCCATGCCCGAAAGGTAATGGAATCTTACCAAACCTGGTTTGGCGAGGGGCCGGAGCTATCGATTCTACGTATGTTAGGTCTGTTCGATCGACCCGCAGACGAAAAGGCGATTTGCGCTCTGCTCAAATCGCCGCCAATCCCAGGCCTTACTGAATCCTTAACTGATTTAAGCCCGAGCGAGTGGCGGACGATTCTTGCCAGGTTAAGAAGAGCACGACTGCTCGCTGCCGAGGATTCCCACCGTCCACGACAACTGGACACACACCCGCTCATTCGTGAATACTTCGGCGAACAGCTTCGGAATGATCGGGCTGAGGCTTGGAAGGAATCCAATAGGCGGCTTTATGATCATTACCGAAGGCTTGCTCCCGATCTGCCAGATAATTTTCGGGCCATGGAGCCATTATTTTTAGCAGTAATCTGCGCCTGCAATGCTGGTCTGTTTCGCGCAGCGCTGCATGAAGTTTACCTTCCGCGGATTCAGCGGGGGAATGCCTGCTTTGCGGCTAACGTTCTTGGCGCCACAGGGCCATTGCTCTCTGTTTTAGTTCATTTCTTCGAACACGGACGCTGGGGATCACCGGTGCAAATGGGCGTCGAGGGACAGGGTCTCACTGCGGACGACCAGCTCTTCGTCCTCTTGCAGGCGGGGCTATACCTAACAGCCACGCGAGGACTGGGATCACCCGAGGCAGGAATTTGTTACGAGCGCGCCGAGCCCTTGTGTCACTCGCTTGGTCGTCCCCGGCTCCTATGTCTAGCGCTGAGGGGTCAGTTGCGCTTTTCCATCCAGACGGACAAGATGTCGGTAACAATGCAGATTGCCGAACGAGTTTACTCGCTGGCGCAGGAGCAAGATGACCCGACGCTAATGGTGGGGGCCTGCAACATTTTGTCATGCACACGCTTCTATTTGGGTGATTTTGAGTCCGCGCGACAATACGCAAGGCGTGGTGTTCAGATCTGGCGCTCGAGGGGCGTCCAGTCTTATGCGGAAGACCTCCAAACGCCAGTTGTCGGCTGTCTTTGCTATTGGGCAATATCTGAGTGGAATCTCGAAGAGATCGCCTCTTGCCAAGCGATGATGGATGAAGCGATCTCTCTAGCAAAGGAGCTGAAGGATATGCACGCATTAGCCATGGCGCTCGCTTGGACAGCGGGTCTCTGCCGATGTGAGCGTAATCCTGCTGAAGTGGACCGCTTGGCGTCGGAATTGATTGAACTCTCCACGCGTCACAATTTTGTGCATTGGCTAGCGAATGGAGCCATTTGGCGCGGTTGGGCGCGCAGCGCTTCCGGTGACGCCGTTGAAGGTATTCCGTGGATCGAGCAGGGAATAAGAGACTATCGGGTAACAGGTTCAGTGCAAGGCGTGCCATATTTCCTGGCACTAAAGGCCGAAGCCCTGTTCCTTGGGGATCGTTCCTCTGAAGCTCTTGAGGCAATAAACGAGGCGGTAGCACTGGCTGAAAGATTTGAGCATCGCAACGCGTTGTCCGAAATGCACCGGCTTCGCGGTATGTTTCTTGCGGCTTTGGGCGCCGACGAGATACAAATTGAGGCTTCATTTTGCGCAGCCCTCAGAATCGCACGGGAGCAGAAATCGATTGCACTGGCGAAAATCGGAGAAGCAACCTACGCGGCATACTGCCGCCAAAAAACGACCACCTTCGGAGGGCAAGGGTTCCGACTACCACTTTGATAACTTTTTGCAGATTCCTGCCTTTGGTTCTTTCGTTCAACGCACCGCCCACGAAATCCCTCGCCGTTCTCCGCCGAGTTGCCGTGGCTGGAACGATGCGAATGCGATAATGAACGCGCCTCTAAACGTCGCTTTTTTGCCAAATATTGCGCAAAAAACTGTGCCAAATAATTCGCAAAGTGACATGTCCTCCTTTCGGATTTCGCAAACTATCAGATACAGCGCACAGTTTCATTTTCGACTCCCGGTTTTTTATTTATCGGATAGGGAACTAAGCTGTCAGCTTCTAGTGGAGACCCAGGAACTGGAACGGGTCGACTCGTCCATAGCCTCAAGGATTTCTTGATTCCTTGCGCCAAATGCGAAGTCAGGGAAACAACCCCTATTGCCTTCAATCCCATGAACGAGTTCGTAGATTTCGATGACTCGCACGTCAAAATAGCCAAGCCCACCTCCGGCAAAATCGAAGCCAAAGAATCCGGAGTACTGGGGCACTTGTGAGCCGCAATAGATGGTTTTGAATCCCCGATCGCGCTTCTCTTCCCCCATTCGAAAGATTTGAAGCTCGTTAAACCGTTCTCCGCTGTTATAAATTGTTCCTTCTGTGCCCGCGATTTCCCAAAAAATGCCGAAAACCCGACCTGCACAAATTCGGGAAGCCTCGATGACTCCGGCAGCCCCCGACTCAAACTTCACCAGGGATTGAATCTGATCTTCGTTTTCCACTGCGCGCTTTTTTGCATCTGCCGCAGCTTTGCTGCTGTAACCGGCGTCCTGATCCGCAATGGGACGCTCCTTGAATACGATCTGGCTCTGAGCAGATACCTCCGTCACATCACCCATCAGGAATTGGGCAACTGAGACCGCGTGCGCGCCTAGATCCCCTAATGCTCCAGTACCCGCAAGTTCCCTAGAACATCGCCAAGACCAAGGTAAAAAAGGGTCACTAAACAAACCCTGGTCGAACCTCCCACGGAAACGGATCGGCTCCCCAATTTCTCCACGCTCAATGATCTGCTTAGCAACCAACGCCGCTGGAGTCTTGAGATTGTTGAATGCCACCATCGTGCGCACGTCCGCCTTTTTGGCTGCTGCAGCCATTCGCCGTGCATCCTCGATTTTTACGGCCATCGGCTTTTCACAGAACACATGTTTCCCCGCCTCGATGGCGGCCAAAGCCGTTTCCGCGTGCAAATTATTTGGCGTCGTAATGTCAATAACATCTACCGCTGGATCCTCAATCAATTTGCGCCAATCGCCGTAAGCCTTTTCAAAGCCCAACCGTCCACGCGCTTGCTCTGCCAGCATGTCGTTCTGGTCCGCGACCGCGTACAAAACGGGAGTGCGAGGCAGATTTCTGTATAACATTACCGCTCTCCGGTAAGAATCAGCATGGGTTTGCCCCATGGAACCGGATCCGATTAGTCCTATATTTAATCTTTTTGACATAGATTAACTGCTCATTCCCGATGGGAGGTGTTTACTTGCGACGAATGAGAAGCGAGTTGCTCACGAATCCGGTCAAGGGTCTCGAGGATGGAAACTGATTCTTGCAGGGGCATGTAAGGCGATTCGATAGAACCTTGGGCGATTCGTCGGGCCGCCTCTGCCGCTTCGTAGCAGAGTCCAGCCGCGGGTGTTCGGGTATCAAACTCTCTGGTGCGCTTTATCGACCTATCTAGTGAGGTGAACGTTATCCTTCCCGGTACATAGAAGGGACTGTCGAAACGAAGAGTCCCGTTAGTGCCTGCGATAAACGCACCCGTCGGGGTTGGAGCGGCCAGGGTCGTGAAGAGAGTGGACAGCGCACCGCGTTCATTCTCCAAAACGGCGCATACCTGAGCGTCAACGCCTGTGGAAGTGAATTGTCCGACCGCGGTAACGCGGTTGGGCGTACCGACCAGAAAGGAGGACAGCGACACAAGATAGACACCAAGGTCAAGAAGGGCACCCCCAGCAAGATCGGGGGAGAAGAGTCGGTAGGCTGGATCCGGCCTGAAATATTCTCCCAGATCGGCGACGACACTCGTTATCTCGCCCAGGATCCCTTCGTTCAAAATCTGGCGAATACTGTCGAAAGCCGGTAGAAACCGGGGCCACATTGCCTCCATGAGAAAAAGGCCTTTTTGCTGTGCAGTTTGCGTCATCTGCTTAGCCTGATGCGCATTGATCGCAAACGGCTTTTCAACTAGGACGTGCTTGCCAGCCTCGAGTGCCAGCATCACGCATTGATGATGAAACGAATGTGGGGTGCTGACGTAGACGATGTCTACGGCAGGGTGCTTGACGATTTCCTCATAAGATCCGACCGCATCGCACCCATCGAAACGTTTTGCAAAATTAAGCGCCGTGTTGATCGACCTTGATCCAACTGCAACGATCCGCTGTCGCGTGTGTGCGGCCAGAGATTGGGAAAACACCGACGCAATTCTACCCGGCCCGAGGATGCCCCAACCTAAAGCAGGGGCGGTCAGCGGAGCTTCCGTGCGAGGCGCAGGGATAACAAAGGACTCTTCCAGCATAATCAAAGGCCTTCGGATGCTATCCTTTTGACAAATGCGAGGCCAGAGTTTAGAGCGCTCAGTCGCATTTGCCGTTGGCACACAATTTTAAACGGTGCCGGCTCTCCTGCGGCGCTTTCGCCGAGGAGCGCATGCCCATCTCCGTCGCAAACTGCTAACGAGACGCGGTCGGGAGAAACTACTCCAGGGGATCGTCTACTAACTTCGCTAGCCATTAATAAACTGTTGTCCATATGCATCTCCATTTTATTGAGTGTGGCTGATACCGGCCTCAAGCTCGGCGGCCAGCGACTGCAGACGTTCGCCGCCTGCCATTAAATCGAGGATCTCTTCGCGGGTTTTCTCGCCTTTCCGAAAATTGGCGGCTACCTCGCCGCGGATCAGTACAATGTAATGATCGGTGACCGAGAGAGCGTGATGTACGTTGTGGGTGACTAGGATAACGGCAATGCCCTTAGAACGAGCCTGATGGATGAGTCGAAGAACGATCTCAGCCTCCTTAACGCCCAGTGCGGAAGTTGGCTCGTCCAGAATCAAAACCCGGCCACCAAAATAGATGGCGCGCGCGATGGCCAAAGCCTGCTTCTCTCCACCAGACATGACGCCTACCAGCTGGTCACCGTCGCGGACTCGACGGATGCCCATAGCCGTGATCTGGTCGATCACAATCGCTTTCGCCTTTTCATGGTCGATCCTTTTGAACGGTCCCCAACCTTTCGTCAGTTCAAGGCCGAGAAAGAAATTGCGCGCCACGCTCATGAGGGAAATAACACCGATGTCCTGGTGTACTGTCGCAATTCCGAGGTCCTGTGCTTCTCGCGGTGATCGAAGTTTAACCGGATTGCCATCGACTAATACCTCGCCTTGCGTTGGGCGATGGACGCCGGAGAGGATCTTGATCAATGTCGACTTGCCGGCGCCGTTGTCACCGAGCAAGCATAGCACTTCACCTGGGGAGACGTTAAAGCTGATCCCGCTCAAAGCGGCGACGCCGGTAAAATGCTTTGATATCTTCTTTAGTTCAAGGACAGGTTTACTAGTATTTACCATATCTTACCTCCCCGTCAGGGCTAACTTGCGGAAATAGTTGTTACCCAGAACCGCAAGCAGCAAGAGTGTCCCCAGCACGAGCTGCGCCCAGTCGCTGTTCCAGCCGGTGTAAAAAATGCCCATATTGACGATGCCGAAAATCACGGAGCCGAGGAACACGCCGATCGCGGAACCGTAGCCGCCTGTTAGCAGTACGCCTCCGATGACTGCAGCTACCGGTGCGTCGAATACGAAATCTCGCCCGTAAGTTACGTCTCCGCCGCTGTACTGGATTGTCTGTAGTATACCGACGAGAACGGCGCCCAGTGCTGTGGCCACGAATAGCGATACTTTGACGCGATCCGAGGGTACACCGGCGGAACGCGCGGCATTCGGGTTAGCACCCGTCGCAAAGATCCAGTTTCCATACGGAGTCTGCGTCAGTATCCACGAAGCAACTGCAGTGATAGCGATCCACCAAAGGATAGAGACGTGGAATCCAGCTGCCTGCGAACCAAAGACCATCCGCGCCGATCCCTCCGGCGTCAGAGTGACTGCGGTCGTGCCCGAGAGTAAGCGCGAGAAACCAAGCGCAGCGCCTGCGACCATGAACAGCCCCGCTAAAGTCACTATAAAGGATGGCAGACGCGTTGAGACTGTAATGATTCCATTGGCAAGGCCAATGAGCGTGCCAATGATGAGGGCGAGGATGATCGCCGCCCACATCGGTAAACCATAAAATCCGTTACCGATCGAGACGATCATCGATGAAGCGCCTATCACCGAGCCAACCGACAAATCGAATTCCCCGGCAATCATCAACATGCCAACAGGAACGGCCAAAACTCCGAGTTCCGAGGCGGTGTTCATCCAGTTTGCCGTGCCTGCCAGGGTGAGGAATCCATTCTTTGCGGCTACCGCAAAGAAGGCGTAGACAAGAATCATTCCGGCGAGCGCGCCGAACTCCGGCCGGCGAATGACGCGCTTTAGAGAGGATTTCACAGTCCGTCCGGACTCCGTCGTGTCTTTAAGATCCTCTCGATCGGGTGCCCCGTTGCGCCATCCTCAGAGTGCGCCGCGGATGCCAGGGTGTTCTCCGTTCACTTTAAGGACGCGGTCGACGGTGGATTTATCGATGGTAAGCGGACCCGTTGGCACCTCGCCAACCAAGTGCATGCCATAGATCGCATTTTGGACCAGAAGCGACACCGCATAATAGCCCTGAAGATACGGCTGTTGATCGATAGTGAAGGCGATTTTACCATCTTTAATCTGATTGAGCACAGCAGTGGAGAGGTCGACACTGCCAATCTTCACCTTGTCGCCGAGATTCTGTTGCTGGACCGCGCGGGCCGCATCTGCCGCAACTGCCGAGCCGAGCGTGAAGATCGCATCGACCTTGGAGTCAGATGATAGGGCGCCCTGGATTGCTTGCGTCACCTTGCCGGGATTTGTGGCGTCTGCAGCAGGAACACTGAGCACGGTCGAATCAGCACCGCTCTTCTTGAGCGCATCGGCGAGACCTTTAATGCGCTGTTCTAGGTTTTCTGAACCCGGCGCATGGTTGACGCAGAGCACATGATGAGCTCCTAATTTGGCAAGGAGTTCTCCGCCAAGAACGCCTGCTTGATAGTCGCTCTGCCCCACTAGTGCAAAGGCGCCGGTCTTGGCCCAGTCCGCAGGAGCGGCGTTCACAGCAACCACCGGGATACCCGATTTCGCTGCTTCCGTAACTATCGGATCCTCAGCGTTCGGGAACCAATCGCCATATGCCAGTCCAGCGGGCTTGGAGGCGATTGCCGTTTGCAGCGCCTTGGCAAGATCAGGTGCCACAATTTTGGCAGGTATGTACTCGAATTTTACTCCGAGTTGTTGCGCCGCATCATCTGCGCCCCTTTTAAGCGCGCTAAAGAACGGATCAGTCAGGTCGCCCGCCACTAGTACAATCGTAATGCTGGCGTTATCGGTAGCGTGACTGGTTAGAGGCGCCAGCCCCATGCAGGTACTCGTTGCAAGGGCCAGGAGCATGGGCTTTAGCCATCTTCTAAAATGATTTTTAGGTCGGTTTTTTGTCTGCATATCAATCTTCGATGTTTGCTGGTTTGGTCGATAGGGGGTAGAGCGTTTCTGCATCACTCAGAAATCGACAAATTTTGGAAATGGGGTTGGAGTGCTCCAAGATTTATCTAGGCCTTTTATTTGTGTCAAGTTGGTTTTAAACGCAATTTTGTCGCGCATTTAAACGGTTTCTGACATCCCGCCTCCATATGGACGCAACGATGGAGCGGTCCAATTGTCTTGACCGAAGTCCAACCTTTTGCCAAGTTGCCTCCAACTCAAGCTGCATCACCCGGTGCAGCTTCAGCTTATGTTTCCAGAGAACTATGTCAGACAAGGGCTCTCTTAATTTGACGCTCGCCGATATCGCCAAACGAGCCGGTGTATCCCGTTCCTTGGCCTCATTGGCCTTACGTGGTGAGCCTGGAGTTCAGCGTGAAAAGCGGACACGGATCTTGAAGATCGCAGCGGAGCTCAACTACACCCCGAATCCGGCCGCGCGAAATCTTGCTAGCAATCTCTCTCGTACCGTAGGTATCCTAGTCTCCGACATCCTCAATCCCCACCTTGCTGAGCTCGCGAAAACGATTGACGGGGCTGCGAGAGCGAAGGGTTTTAGTGTCGTTCTCTCTGTTGACGGCTCACCGGACGATGCCGCCGAACGAGCAATTACTAACCTCGTCGCTCAACGAATCGCAGGAGTGATCCTCATTGGCGCACCCGATGATATCAAGATTGTCGAGAAGTTCGCGCGGCGTGTACCGATGGTCTACGTCGGCCGGCATCTGGAAGCCGAGGCGATGGACAGCGTCAGCAATGACGACCACCTCGGTGCGTCATTGCTGGTTCGACATCTGGTCGAATGCGGCCACAAGGTAATTTCCCATATTGACGGGGGTCGCGGCGCCGGTGCCCGGCGGCGGCGCGAAGGCTTTCAGGTAGCCATGCACTCCCACGGTCTTGAGCCGCAGGTTATCCCGGGACGGTATACGTTGGATGGTGGCTCGAAAGGTGCCAAGGATGCACTGGCGAAGCAACCTCGGCCGACCGCCATCTTCGCCGCGAATGATCTCGCCGCGATCGGTGTCCTTAACAGCGTGCTTGGCGCGGGACTTAAGGTACCCGGAGACATCGCCGTCGTCGGATATGACGATATGCCGTTTGCAGCCAGTGAGACGCTGTCGCTCACTACCATGCACCAGCCCATCGGCCGCATGGCCACGCAGTGTATCGACTGCCTAATCGCCCGTATTGAGGATCCTGATGGTCCAGGCACGCGGGTGCTGCTGTCGCCTCATCTCGTCGCGCGGCGGTCTACCTTAGGTGGTAAATTCGATCCTGAAGCTACCCAGGAACGTCGGAGCCGAGCCGCCGGGTCACGACGACGCCGGATCGAACGATAGGGCGGAGACCGGAGCTTCATCAATGTAGGCCTCACCTCGCGAAACGGAAAAAATACCGAGTACAGGCTAAGCTTATCGGCCGGCATCCCGTCCGACAGGAGCGGAGGAGCACCAACCCACCGGGCGGAAGTTACAGGGCCATTGGCGAGCCGGCCATTGGCGCCGGCAATCCTTCGGGGAAGGGAGCTCGCAGCGAAAACTGATCTGGATCGACAATCGCCAGGCCGAGCACTGCGGAGAGTTTCATTTCACGACCCCTTTTCGAGTTCGGCTGTTCTTCTCTCAACAAAGAGCCTCAGCTTTCCTATCCCCCAGGCACTTTTTTGGTTCAAGGAGCGATGCTCTGCCCGTTGCCAAGTGCAAAGAAAAATCCCCGACCAGCCCCGTTTGGATTTCCAGGGTATATCCCACGCTGCGAAGGATTCGTCCCGACTGATCCGGGACCTGACGCACCTTGTATTCTTCCATTGTAACCAGAGGTCGGCGAGCAACTCGTAAAGCTGATTGCTAACCCTACAAGGGTAACTAATAAGGGGATTTTCATTCTTTTCTCTCGGTGTCTTAACTTTGAACTAAATTGGACCGTCTTCCTTGGCGCCCCTGCTATCAGCGGGGATTGAGCGACGAAGAACTGAAGAAGTCGCTCGAACAGCTCCGACAATTGAACGCGCGCTGGGGGGGCCGAAGAGGCGTTGAAGAAGGCCGAAGAGGACGAGAGGAGGCCAGGGCACAGATCCAGCAGCAGGCAAAATTGTTGAGTTGTCGAGATTTGCCGGTGGAGCTCCGGCAATTTTGTCTTCGTCGTGCGGGTCTGGCATGTTCTACCTCCGAAATTCACAGAGCCTTTGTAGTGAGGGTAAGACCTCAAGGCGGGGGGAAAATTTGTCTGCACATCTTGTTCTGCCCAAAATTTCGAAGGAAGTTTCAAGAAAAATACGGATAGGGAGTTTTCACGGGGTTGCCGGCGTTAGCCACATGATGAGGACCAGGCCTGCGATCATGGGCGTATAGAGGAGCAGGCACGTCAGCATACCGCTCAAGCACGGCTTGCCTTTTAGATCGACAATCGCCAGGCCGAGCACTCGATCCAGAAATGTGCAATTAGGTGGCAACGGATTCACTGCGCGATCCCCGGCAGACCGTTCTCAATAAAAATCCTGTTCACAGCTTCACACATCAGCGCTTGCACCGTCTTGCCCTGGTCAAATGCGATCTGCTTGAGCTATCGGGCCGCCGAGGGCAGCGAGCGTTTTGCCGCTGCCAGTCGGCGCATAGATTAACCCACTCTCACCGCTGCCCCACGCGCGCCAGGCCTCGCGCTGAAAAGCCGCCACTCGTCCCCCGCGGCTCGAGACGATCCACGCTTCCAAGCGTCGCTCAGCAGACCGCCAAGCCCTTGAACTGGTCGAGGTAGTCTTTTTTTTCCTGGGTCACTTCAATCCATTATTTCGGGTGGTGAGCCACCGACCATCTTAATCACGCTACAAAGACCTTCGCATCTTTCAAAAAAAAATATTCAGAAAAAATATTCAGCAAACTCGCAAAAAAAACCATATTCTTCTTACAATCTATAATATGAGAGCAAACAAACTGTTTGTTATTACGATTGGCTTTGATACCAGCCAAGAGCTGCTATTGGGCGCGAAAAGCCTCTATGATCGACTTGTTATTACCAAACGGGCGACCACCGGCGAAGTTGCGCTAGTCAAAGTCTTGTCTATCTCAGAAACGACGGGAGTAAATTGGAAAGTCATTAGCGGAGAAAGCGCTCTGAAGAATCTCGATAGCGACGAAGATCTTGGTGTCTATCTCATAGCTCATCATGGGAGGGAGATTCGCGATCTAGGCGGTGCCACCGCCAAAGAGGTTGCGCTAACGCTCTCGGCCATAGGTTTTAAGCACATCCGTAAGCTTTGCCTGGTGGCATGTAACCTTGACCTTGTGGATGGTGTTGGGGAGGCTCTGAGCAAGGAGTTCAACAACAAAGCCACCTACGATCGTTTTAAAGACGATCCGAATAAGAAAAAGCTTGCCGCCCTCCGGTTGCAGCAAAGTATAGACGCGCAGCAGGCGGCGCAATCGTCATTTATTGGTTCGCTAGCAAAAGAACTCGCTCAAAAAGGCATGAAACCAATGATTGCCGGATGGGATACATTTATAACGGTGTGCTTTCCCAATCATCCAGTCCTTAAAACCTCGCCGGGTATCAAAATGGCAGATAACGATACCGGGCGCAAAATCATCATGGAGCGTGGGCAAAACAAGCCATACATCTATGCGAATCCACAAGGCCCTGACGAAGCAAAGCCAGATAGTCCGAGGCATAAAGTTGTCGTGCGTTGGATCGGGGAAAGTGGGACGGGTGTCGTGGCAACAGTGGCGGACGGTTGGTCGGATAAGAATCGACTCGTAAATCTCTGAAAATCGAGAATTGCGTGCGATCGCATCTACTGTTGTCGCGCCTGTTTAGATGGAAGATGCCGCCCGGACGCTCTGAAGCGCGGCTTTACCCATGACCACTCTGGAGAGCGGGAGATTCTCGGGGGTCAAGCCGCTTTCTTGGCTTGCGCTCGAGGGCGGAAATCCAGATACCAACGCCGGAAGGTGTTCTCCCACTCCTCGGCGAGCACGCGGGTTCTTATCTGCAGGAGGAGATCTGCTCCACGCTGGCTCCATCCCATCTATTGTTTCTTCACCATTCGCTTGCTCACGACTTGATT
>Ga0210396_10004337_pt1 | contig 13922 bp, 10 predicted proteins | sample IncBWH17OmetaG_FD_155466 | JGI IMG/M metagenome (GOLD analysis project Ga0210396, IMG submission 155466) | Forest soil microbial communities from Barre Woods Harvard Forest LTER site, Petersham, Massachusetts, United States - Inc-BW-H-17-O ...
ATCCTTTGCAAACGCTGCAGCCTCTTCGACACTTTCAAACGTATATCGGTCCGCATCCCCGCGTGCAACCGCTTCCAGAAACATCTCTTCGCTTGAATATCGCCCTCGCGATCGCTCACTTGTGGTGTCTCCGACTAGCGCCGCGAGGCTCTGATCTCGGCACACCTCCTCGAACCCGCGAAATCGATGTACATCCAGGATTGGAACGACGATAACTCGCTTCATGATCCGCTCTCATTGTTTAACGCACTGATTTCTGCCGCAAACGGCTCACGAGGCGATTCTTCTGGGGTGATCCGTTCGGGCGAAGCGCTGTAGGACGTCGGAGGGGATTAACACTCGTGATCCGATTCGCCTGACTGGCAGGATGTTTTCCGCTATCAAGTAGTCCAATGAGCGCTGACTGATCGAAAGCAGCGCGGCCGCCTCCCGGCGGCTCAGCAGAAGCTTGTCTTCAGGGCGAACGGTCCTATTTCCGCTTAGTCGGGGGCGAGTCTCTGTGATGACCGACATCGAATATCTCCTCTTGAGAGTGGTCCTTTCGCGGAATTGCTTCCGCACGAACGCACAGTATTGGGAGTCTGACTCTCGGTCAAATTCGGTTGTGCTAAGTCAGGTTTGAAGAGCAGGGGTGCTGTCACAGCAGTTGGCAGCCCATGACCGAAAACACGAAATCGGGTGAGCGTCTCAGAGCAGAGTACTCGTTTGCACGAGGTTTATAAGGGAGTCTGTATCCCTTTTGTATCCCCCAAGCCCGCTTTCGTTTTTTGAATCTTCTCTAAGTTATTGATTTATTGGTAGCGCCATCGGGGATCGAACCCGAACTCTCCGCCTTGAGAGGGCGGCGTGTTAACCAATTACACCATGGCGCCGGATGAGAAGTGGCGAGAACCGCCACACATCTAATATACCAGAGCAATCGCGTCCGGTGCATCACAGCAGGCGCGGGGAGACGGTGCGAAGGTTGCGCGGAGAACGAGTGCTTCCAGTGCTCTTCTTCGCAAATTTATCTCTCCATCGCTGACGAGTCTTCCATGCAATCGGCGTGTCTCCATACAATCAATGATGGAAGCGGCGCGAGTCGCCGGCGATACCCGGTTCAGCTGCGCTGGTTAGAGCCTTGCAAATCAACCATAGGGATTGGAGCTGGCTTTGGGCTCCGGGGAGAGACGTCTGTGAGTGAAGTTTCCGCGCCAGTGTGGATTGCCGGCAAGTGGCGGCAGAGTAGATCGACGGGATCGTTTCAGGCAGAGAATCCGGCGCTGGGGGCCCCGCTGCCGGAGACGTATCCGGTATCGTCGTGGGACGAAGCGCTTGAGGCGCTGGAAGCGGGCGCGGCAGCGGCCGAGATCCTAGAGTCGGCGGGCGGCGCACAGATTGCTGAGTTTCTCGAGGCATACGCCACTGAGATCGAGGCAAGCGCCGATGCACTGGCAGAACGCGCAAACGCTGAGACGGGACTGCCGGTTGCTCCGCGCCTGCGGAATGTGGAACTGCCGCGCACGGTTGACCAGCTTCGCCAAGCCGCAGCGGCAGTGCGCGACGAGACGTGGCGGCGGCCGATTCATGACGAGGCGCGCAATATCCACTCGATGTTTGCGCCGCTGGGCGGCCCGGTGATCGTGATGGGGCCGAACAACTTCCCTTTCGCGTTCAACTCGATCTCGGGCGGCGACTTCGCGGCGGCGCTGGTGGCGCACAATCCGGTGATTGCCAAGGCGAATCCTGCGCATCCAAGGACGACAAGGCTCTTTGCTGAGGCGGCGCAGCGTGCGCTCGAAAAGAGCGGGTTGCCGGCGGCGACTGTGCAACTCATCTATCACCTGGCGAACGAGGATGGATTGAAACTGGTGGGGCATCCGTTGACGGGCGCGACGGCATTCACGGGCAGCAGAAATGCGGGGATGAAGCTGAAGGCAGCGGCGGACGCTGCGGGCAAACTGATCTATCTCGAGATGTCGAGCGTGAACCCGGTGGTTGTGCTTGCGGCAGCATTGCGTGACCGGGGCGTGGCGATTGCGGAGGAGTTCTTCACGTCGTGCACGCTGGGCGCGGGGCAGTTCTGCACGAATCCCGGATTGGTGATTGTTCCCGATACTCCGGAGAGCCAGACGTTCGTGGAGACAGCGAAACAGCGGTTCGAGGCGGCGACGCCGGGAGTTCTGTTGGCGCGCGGGGTTCTGAATAATGCGAAGGAAGGAGTGCAGCGGCTAGTAAAGCATGGCGCGAAGCTTCTCGGTGGCGGCGAACCCGCTCTGGGGCCGGCGTATCGTTTTCAGAACACCCTGCTGACTGTCACGGGCGACGAGTTTCTTCGCCATCCGCATGAATTGCAGACGGAGGTCTTCGGGCCGTCGTCACTGATTGTGATCTCGCGGGACACGGCGCAGACGGCATCAATTCTTCGGCTGCTGGAAGGCAGCCTCACGGGCACGATCTACTTCGACGGCGCGGATGCAGAAGATTACGCGGCGCTCGAACCGATTCTGCGACGGCGCGCAGGCCGACTGATCGGCAATCGCATGCCGACGGGAGTGGCGGTATCGCCGGCGATGAATCACGGCGGCCCTTATCCGGCGACGGGTCATCCCGGATTTACCGCGGTGGGGTTGCCGGTCAGCGCGCAGAGATTTGCCGCTCTGCATTGCTACGAAAATCTGCCCGCTGACCTTCTTCCTGATGTGTTCCGCTAATGCGTGGGCTGCTGTGAGATGCCCTTCAAAAACGCGGATACCTGCTCGTATTGGTCGCTGGCAAGGTAGTCGACGCCTGCCTGGCGGGCTGCGCGCCAGCGCTCCTCTGCTGCGGCGAGTGAACCGAAATTGTAACTGTGGAACCATCCATTACAGCTCAATTCCTTCTCGGTAGCACCGTCGAGAGTGTAGAAGCGAATCCACAGGCCCTGCGCGTGCGCGTCCGCTACGAGTGAACGGAGGCGCTCCTGATCGGCGGGCGTCCACTCGCCGGCGTGCCGCTGGCCACCTTGTTCGACAACGCTCCAGGGATTGTTCCACCAGCGGCGGTAATTGCTGGCGCGCTCTGGCTCGAGGACCCGCGGAGGCGCCATCGGATCCTCGTTGTGCGCGTGTACCGCCCCAAAGACGAGAAGATTGCCGCCAACTGGAACCTGATCGTAGAAGACCTTCTGCTGCGCGTCGGACTCGCCGGTCAGAACGAGGATCGGGCCCACGGTGAGTTTCTCGACGGCTGCGGGATCGGCTGTCTTCGGACCGGTGGTGAGCCAGTCCTGATATTTGCTGAGGAGAGCCCAGACAGCTTCGAGGTGCTGAGGCTCTTCCGTCTTGAAGTCAAGGTTGAGGGTGATGAGCGGCCAGTCGCCGTGATCGCCGTCCTTCAAAGCCTGCTCCACGATGGGGCGCACGCGATCAAAGAAGTAGTGCTCCATGGTTGGCTCGTGGCCGCTGACGGGCACTCCATGAGCGACCAGCGACTCGGACTTCCCTGTTTTCGGATCGGTGTACCAGTAGAGGTCCTGCTCAATGGCGAGCGGAGTTCCTGCCGACAGGGCGCGATCGATCCGGTCATACCACCACTCATAGTAGGGATAGCAGTTGTGCGCATCCATGATGGTTCGGGCACCGGGATGGGAGGCGCTCTGAGCCGCGGCCGGCAGCGCGGCAAACGAGGCAGAAAGAATCAGCGAAACCGTGAGGCTGAAGTTGCAGAACATGCGCATTTCGTTTTCCCTCTAGTCCTGTTTAAAGCCGATGTAGACTGGATTGCTGAACAGTAATAGCTGCCCCTGCGAGTCGCGCACCTCTGCGCGCAGCCAGTGACGCGAGCCATCGGGTGTCCAGTTCATGTTGAAGGTCTGATCGCCGGAAGTAATTCCCTGTTGCGGCAACGTGGACGACTCCTGGCCGTCGATGAGCATGCGGAGCGACGCTCCTTCGCATGCGGTGACGTGAATCTGCAACGCGAGAGTTTCGCCTTTCTGCGGTTCGAGATCGTCGCCCATCTCTGCGGACGAGTGGGAGTCATGTGCGCGCAGCTCGAGCAATTTATCCCGCGAACCGGTGAGATCGAGAAAGACATGGCCGGCGCGGATGCCATCGAGGATCGCGGCCACTGAAAGATCGTTGGCATGAACCACAGTTGTTGGACTACCGACCGAGCCGATCTTATCCAGCGGCCAGTCGGCGTGGTGATTGTCGCTGCCTCCGACGGCAGTGAGGCGATAGCCCTTGCTCAATTGCTGCTCCCAGAAGTGAATGCCGGGAAAGAATCCGTGTCCGCCGCCGCCATTCATGACTTCTATCGAGGTCACCAGGCTCATGTCGGCCGGTGGCGATGGGCTCCAGCCGCAGCCCATGCAGATTTCTCCCGTCGGCGATTCGGGGTGATTGATCGAGACGATGCCGCCGGTTTGTCGCGCGCTGCGGAACATTGCATTCACATCGGGAACCTGCGGCGATCCCACGCGATAGTCGACAAAAAGCGTAGTGCCAATGAGGTTGGCGTGGCCATAGAACGTGGTCAGTTCTCGACCAGGGATAAGTAGCGTCTTATCGAAGTATGGCTGCAGCTCGCGCATCGCGTCGTATTGCGAGGTCGTGTTGTGGTCGCTGATGGCAATGAAATCGAGGCCGCGTCGGGCGGCGGCTTCCACGGTGAAGAAGACGGGACACGGCACAGACTTGCCGCTTTGGCTGGGGCAGCTTCCGTCGCTGTGCGCGTCGTGCATGTGCAGATCGCCCCGATACCAGCCTGGGTGATCGTTCAGCGGATGATCGGTGAAGGAAGTGTCATCGATGACGCGGTTGAAATAGATCTCCGCGCGGTAACGTGAGGTTACGTTGGGACGGATATTTGGGACGGCAATCTGCAGCCTCCACTTCCCCGGAATGATGGTTCCCGGAAGATACGAAGGCGTCGCGTCGGTCTCGCTGATGGTGAAGTGGTCCTTGTTGCCTCCGCTGGCCCCGCGAAAGCGAACAGGATCGGCGATGCCGAGATCGAGCACGCTGCGATCGGCCTTGCCGAGGTTTTCGAAGTAGACAGTTAGGCGGTGAACGCCTGCCGGGACGTCGAACGGGACCTCAAAGTATGTCTGTGCCTGGGAAGGCTTCACTTCGCCCTGCAATACAAGGTCAGGTGAGGAGAGAGTTTCGGAAGCATGCACTGAGGTCAGCGCAGCGAAGAGGAGCAGAAAGAGAGAAAGCTTTCGCGGCATCATTCACATGAGATTGTAGGAAGTTTGAAGGCCGGACGCGAGTGCCACCCGGCCTTCGAATGAGCGATTGTGCGGTTACCAGGAGAGACGCAGGGCGAACTGCATCACGCGCGGATCACCGGAGAGTGTGGTGATGCTGGCGACGCCACCGCTGGTGATGTTGCCGCTCGGTTGGCCAAACTCCGGAGTATTGGTTACGTTGAAGACCTCCCACCGGGCTTCGACATTCCAGCGCTCGCTGACGGGAATTTCTTTCAGCAGTGCGGCGTCGAAGACGTTGGTGCGAGGTCCGCGAAGCGAATTGCGGCTGACATCGCCGATGGCCCCGACAGCGGTCGTGGCGTAGGCATCGGTGGTGGAAGGGGATAGCAGCGAGCAGGCGCTGTTCTTGCTGGCATAGAACCAGCAGTTAGGATCGCCCACAATATGCGGCTTGCCGACGAGGTTCGGCACCGCGGTGGTATAGCCGTATGGATCGAGCACCGCGTTGCGATTGCCATCGTTTTCATTCACCTGGAATGGATGACCGCTATAGAAGGTGTAGACACCTGACGTCCGCCAGTTACCGAGGATCCACGCGGCCGCGCCGCTGTTCAGCATGGGCTTTCCATGACCGAAGGGCAGCTGGTACACGTAGCTGACGGCGACGCGATTCGGAATGTCGAAGTCGCTGGGACCATACCACGCAGCATAATCACGTCCGTTGGGCGCATCGCCGGAGTTGGTCTCGAGCTCCTCGGGAGTGTTGTCCAGGCTGCGCGAGTGGGTGAAGGCAGCCCTCACACTGAGCCCGTTGGTGAAGCGGCGCGTGAGGCTGGCCTGCAGGCCGTTGTAGTTTCCAAAGCCGATCGGGGAGGTGTATTCGACCTGACCGAAGTTCGGATATGGAATGACACCGGTGGTTACGTTTCCGGCAATGATCGGCTGGTTGTAGTTGGAGAGCACATCCAGATGGGTCGATTTGGTGCCGACGTAATCCACCTGCGCGGCCCACGTGCTGCCGATCTCGCGCTGGAAGCCCAGGCTCCACTGCTGAACATTCGGCGTTGGGTCATGAGTGGCCGAGGAGCGGATGTGAAATGCCTGCAGCGAGTTGAAGTTGATGGTGGTGGGATCGAGGAAGTTGGAGGGGAACCCTACCGAAGGAGTCAGTACTGGTGTCGTGTTGCTGGCGATGGTCTTATTGACCAGGAAGGGAGGATTGAGCGCGAGCTCATCTTCGCTGCCGATGCGTTCAAAGAGCGAATAATACAGGCCGTATCCTCCGCGGATGACAGTCTTGGTGTCCGGCGAGTAAGCGAAGCCGATGCGAGGACCGAAGTTCTTGGTGTTTGGTTGGACGAGCGCACGATTCTCGACGGAGCCGCCGGTTGCGAAGACCAGCGAACCGTTGCCACCATTGCCGGCGGGATTGAAGTTGGCCATCTGGTTCTTCCCTTCCATGGCCGGAGTGGCGAAATCGTAACGCAGGCCAAGGTTGAGGGTGAGCTGAGGAGTGACCTTCCAGTCATCCTCTACAAAGCCAGAGGCCATCCAGAGACGCTGATCGACGAAGTGGACATTGGTGAGCTGGGTGTACTGCGTGGCTCCGAGCAGACCGTCGGCGTAGGAAAAGCCGGTGCCGGAGACACACGCTCCGGGTGCGCTGTGCTGGCAGGTGAAGACGCCGGTGAAGGTCAGATCGCCACGCGTACCGGGCTCGTCCTGGAAGAGGTTGCGCATCGGCGCGTAGATGCTGACGCCGAACTTGAGCGAGTGTGTTCCCCGCGTCATGGAGAACGTGTCGTTGTATTGGTACTGCATCGGGATCTGCTGTTTCGGCAGAAAGTCCGGCGAGCCTTCAAAGGCGAAGTTTGAAAACGTGGTGAGCGGAACACCGCCTCCGATGGCAGGGTCCTTTGGAATCCCGGGGACAAAGTCGCCGGCAAATTGGCTCAGTCCGAAAGGCTGCTGTGCCGCATAGGAGAAATTGCGTGTCCAGCCAAAACGGAACTCGTTCACCATGCTCTGGTTCAGGATGTGCGTCCAGCCGAGGACTGCGCTGTGTGCCAGCAACGTCTGGTCGCCCCATGCGGAGGTTGACGTGCCGTCTGCCAATCCGCCGAGGTAGCCGGGAATCGCGCGATAACGGTTGGAATAGTTGTAGCGGCCGAACACGGTATCGTTCGGAGCGGGCGTCCAGTCGACGCGTCCGTCGTAGCTGTCGTTGTTGTCAACCGCCAGAGCGTTGCGCACGAAGTTGTTGATGTCCGCCGGGCTTCCCGGAGTGGTCGCATTGGGCAGCGGGAAGAGCGTCATCAGCGCGGCTACAGAAGAGTCGATCCTGCCGGACGGGACCGAGTTATTCGCAAACGGCTGGCAGTTCGATCCCGAGTAAGCAGGAGCGCACGTGGCGGGATCGTAGATAGTGGGATAAGTCACACCGACGGCAGCGGCGGTTGCGGGGCTGAAATCGCCGATACGCTCGTTGGGCAGCGGAACGGTAGCGGTGCGCGAAACACCCTGTTTGATGCGAGTTCCTTCGTAATTGAAGAAGAAGAACAGCTTGTTCTTGATGATCGGGCCGCCGATGTTGGCGCCGAACTGGTTCTGGTTGTTTTCGGGCTTGGGCAATCCGTGACGGTCGGAGAAGAAATCGTTGGCGTCGAAGAATTGATTGCGAACGTATTCATAGGCAAGGCCGTGAATCTCGTTTGTGCCGCTTTTGGTGTTCACAGAAACCACACCGCCAGGACTACGCCCGTATTCGGCCGAGTAGGGATTAGTGATAACGTTGAACTCGGCGATGGTATCGACCGAGGGATGCGACGACTCCGTGCTCAGCTCCTGGACGTTCTCGGAAAAAGTATTGTTATCAATGCCGTCGAGGATGAAGTTGTTCTGGAGCGAGTGGATGCCGTTCACATTGAAATCGCCGACGCGGCCGGCCGAGGTAGCGCCGCTCTGCTGGGTATAACGAGCAATCTGAACGCCGGGAACGATGCGCAGCAAATCGTCCCAGTTGCGCAGGTAAAGCGGAGTCTGCTCGATGGTGGTGGATCCGATCACCGTGCTGATCGAAGCGTCGTCAGGCGACAGCACCGGCGCCGCGGCCTGCACCTGAACGGTTTGCTGTGCCGAGCCAACCTGCAGATGAAAGTCCTCGCGAGCTCTCTGGCCCACAGTCAAAATCACTGTCTCGTTTACGGTGTCGAATCCCGACTCGTTGACCGAGAGGGAGTACTGTCCGATCGGCAGGTCCTGGAAGGAGTAGAGACCAGCTCCGTCGGTGCTGACGGTACGGTTGTATCCGGTGGCCCGGTTCGTCACTGAGACGGTTACGTGTGCGAGAACTGCGCCGGTGGGATCGGTCACGAGTCCGGATAAATTTGCGGTATTCACTTGCGCCTGGGAAACCAATCCTGCGCTGATAAGCAGGGAAAAAAACAAGCATTGTCGTAGTAGTGCGCGCGTCATTGCCAAATCCTCTCTCTGTTACGGGGGGTTGATTGTCGAAAGGAAACTGGGCTCCGTGTTGGTGCACAGGCCCTAAAGCGGAGGCACAACGCTATTTACTTTGCAATAAAGGATGTTACTAATATGTAAACACGCCGTAAAAGGACAGCGAAGAGGGACCATGGTCGTAAACGCGGTGACCAAAGGAGGGAAGCGTGGATTCTGCATCCCAGCACTACTCCAAAATATGCGTCGAATTGACTCCGCTATAAACGCACCGGCAGTTGCGCCTGCAATCCTCCGTCCACGCGCGTCAGTGCTTCCAATGTGCTTGCTCGCGGCATAGGCGGCGACGTTATTCTGGCAGGCGAGCGCCTGCTCGACGATCCTCCGAAGAGGATGGCATTTCTCCTGCTATAGCGTCCCATATCATCCGGCCTCCGTCAGCAGACGTTCTGCCATACGCATGGCGCCACGAAGCTCTGCCAGTCCGCGCAACCGTCCTACGGCTGGATAGGCTGGCGCCGCAGCTCGCTCCCGATCATTCAGCAGCTCCTGACCGTGGTCCGCACGAAAAGGAATCCGGAAGAACTCTCCGGCGGCGATGCGCCGGCGCTCTTCCCTCACGATCTCTGCGACTATCCCAATGAGGTCCGCATCGCCGTCGAGGTGGGCCGCCTCAAAGAAACTCTCCATCTTCAAGCCGCTCCCATTTTCAGCTTTTCCTCCCGCTGCGTGGATCTCAGATGGAAGAAACCAATCCGCGGGGCGAAGCGACGCACCATCGCCGTCAGATCGTTGTCAGCCCTGACGCCCAGCGCGCCTGTGCAGAAGGTAAGCCCGTTCGCATCCAAATCCGACTGCGCCATAAGCCACTCCAGATCGTCTGCCGTACTTACGATCCGCGGCAGTCCCAGCAAAGGCCGCGGCTGATCATCCGGATGGATGCACAACCTTACGCCGAGCTCCGCGGCCACAGGACAAATCAATCGCAAAAACTCAGCAGCGTTTTGGCGAAAACCCGATTCGTCCACTTCTGCATATTCGACCACCAGATCCCGCACTTCCTGCAGAGTGTAGCTGCCGTTGCCGCCTGGCAGTCCGCACAGAATCGTCTCCTGCAGCTCCTCACGTTCTTTCGCCGTGAGCGCCTGAAGATACGCATGCGCCTTACGGCTCGATTCTTCACCCCACTCGTGTCGGCGCCCTTGCGCTTCAATAAGTAGAGATCGAATGCCGCAAATGCCGTCGCATCGAAGCGGGTGGTGAAGCCGCCGGGGGGTGCCGGCGCGTGAAGATGTGTTCGCATCCAACTGAAGAGTGGCATCCAGTTGTATGCCACGGTGCGGATTCCGCAGGTTGCCAGATTTCGTAAGGATTGCTTGAAATTCTCCACATGGCGCTGCCATCCGGGGGCGCGCAATTTCATCGTCTCGGTCACGTCAAGACTCTCGACTACGCGCCATCTCAACCTCGCCGCTTCGATCTCTGCCTGTCGCCGCATGATCTGCTCGACCGGCCACACTCCACCGGCGGGAATTTCGTGCAGCGCGGTGACAATGCCCTCCGCGCCGGCTTCCCTCGCGTCTCGCAGCGTCACTCGGTCATTCGGCCCAAACCAGCGCCATGTCTGCTCCATCTCCAGCCTCCGCCGACAAATACGTCATCACTAAGGACAACTACAACAGCCCCTGTGTCATAGGCTACCGCTATGCCGAGTAGCGAGGAGGATCTGAGAGACCCTGAGCGCTGAAGGCAAAGCAAGGTTCACTTTTCCTGTTCTGCGCGCCAGTTCAGAATCACGTTGAGCGATGAAGTGTCGGTGGAGTTCGCGCTAATGATCAGGAACCGGTTGCCGTCGGGAGCGATGTCCCAGCTCATCGGGCCGGTGCGGATTCCGGTATCCGCCATTTCCGTGTCGAACAGGGCTTGCGGGGTGCCGGCGCGGAAAACAGGGCTGGTGCTCACGTCCACCGCCATCATTTTCCAGTCCGGCGAAATGTAGAACAGCTCTTTGCCGTCCCGACGCCAGCGGGGCTGCACGCCGCCGCCTCTGGAAACCATCCATTTGCCGCCGTTTGGAGTGAGCGGGAACGGAATCACATAAATCTCGCTCAGGCCCGATTCGTTCGACGTATAAGCGACCCAATGCCCGTCGGGCGAAAACTGGCCCTGGTCCTCATTCCCCGTGGTCTGTGCCAATACCAATGGATGTGGATCGTCCACTATCGGAAGCGCGAACAGGTCCGCTCCAGTTCCCGGATTGATCTGCGCATAAATAAGGAAGCGCCCATCCGGCGACCAGCTCTTCGGAACAGCCAGTGAATTCGTCCTGATCAGGAGCCCTTCAGCGGGGGCCTGAAGATACGAGTATCGCAGGCCATAGGTCAGCGTCAGATTGCTCAGCGCTTTCCAGGTATCCTGCGCATATATTTCATATTCGTTCCATCGGTAATCGCGCTTTAGCGGAGCACCCACGGGAAGCGTAGCGCCCGTCTTCTGGTAGTTGTAGACTGCATCCCCCCTCGGTGATCGCGCCTATGAGGTTCAGGATGGCATCGTTGTACTCGTTACCGTAATTGGCGAAGTCCGCAGCGGGATAGCCATACACCTGCGGATCGAATGGGCCATGGCTGTTGGCAATCGTTGAGCTACGGGTGAGCCATCCCTGATTCATCTGGCCGTCTGGATACGATTGCGCATTGCTCACGCGCTGATCGTCGATGAACCGGATATTGCCGCCAAATGCGAAGTTGTGGTTGTGCTTTGTCCACGAAACATCGTCGACCACGTTCTGAACCGGGATAATGACGTCGGTTGAACGTTGAGTCGAGACTGGCTGCGCCACTTCAGAGAAGTAAATGATCGGCTCATTCGAGGCGCCGGCGTCGTCAATTCCCTGGCGCGTTGATCCGTAGCGCGCGTTGTTTACCAGATTGCTCGTGATGAGCCAGGTGTAGCCTACGGCGAAACCCTTGCTGTTTGTCAGAGTCGTTGTCTGGGGCGGCTGGCCGGGAAAGGCGGGCGGCGTCGGCTCGCGATCGTTCTGCAGGTTCCCGCGCCAGAAAAGCGTGTGTTTTCCGCTCGGCGTTACATTCCAGTCGATGCGTGCGACATAGGTGTCGTATTTACGATCAATTGTGTATGGGAATCGATAGCCGATGCTGTTCAACCCATCGCCCTGCGTCGGATCGTTCCCTTGCGGATATGCATTGAGCACCTGCAGCAACGGTGCGCTGATTCCGACTACTGAAGGATCCATGCTTTGAATATTTGCCGGAGTCAGCGTATAGGTGGAGTCGCCACCGCCCTGGTTTACGTACTCATAATTCAGGTATCCGGCGCGATAGCTGGCAGTCGGCACGGTACCAGCATTCACGCTTGTGCCCTGGGAGTCCCGGCGTCCTTCGTAATTCAGGAAATAAAACAGGCGATTCTTCATCACCGGACCGCCCACTTCCCCTCCGAAGATGTTGCGCACAAGGCTCACGGGACGGTTCGGCAAACCTGCTGCCAGCTGTTGTTGTTTATTGAAGAAGTCGTTTGCCTCAAACAGATTCGAGCGGTTGTACTCGTACACGGCTCCATGCAGGCTGTTCGATCCGCTGCGCGTAATTAGAGCGACCTGCGCGCCAGATGACCGTCCTTCCTCGGCGTTTGGATTGCTTGTCGTCACACGGAACTCGGCAACAGAATCTTGCGTCGTCCGCAGCACGCTCGTGAAGGCATAGCCATTGTTGATGTCGTTCACGTCGACGCCGTCGAGCGTGATATTCGACTGATCGCTCCTGCCGCCGTTTACCGACCCTGCTCTGGAGTCCGTCGAAGTATTTCCTACGCCCTGGGTTCCATTCACGTCATCGGAGCGGCCGAGAAACGTCACACCAGGCTGCAGGCTCAACAGGTCGGGAACATTCCGTTGATCGAGAGGCAGGGAGCCAACCTGGTTCGCATCGAACGCATTGCCCAGGGTGGCATCGGTTGTGTTCAGCACCGGCTGAAGATTGGAGGTGACGGTCACCTCCTGTCGGACAGAAGCTACCGTCAAGACCACGTTGACTGTCGCAGGCTGGCTCACCAATAGGTCCATATTGGTCTTTTCCGCAGAACCGAACCCCGGGTCCGTCACCAGGAGCGTGTAACGGCCCGGAGCCAGTTGCCAAAACTGGTATTCGCCGCTGCTGCCGGTCCTGTTAATACGGGCAACCCCGCTTGCGGTCATCGTCAGAGTTACGGTGGCGTCGGGGATAATTGCGCCGCTGCTATCGGTCACACGTCCGCCAAGCGACGTGGTCGCTTGTGCAAATACCAGTGAGTGAGAGGAAAGAAGCAGGAGGCTGCAAAGAATGAATAGGGGGAGGGTCTTGAAACGCGTCACATTCGGCTCCAACAGTACAAACCTCACTTCGCCGTCCGTAGAGAAATCTTTTTTATCTGACTTGCGTTCAAAGCCGAGCAAACAAAAGTACTTCGCTCGGCCACGTGCGGAATCCTCTTCGAAGTGTTGTGGCGAAGTTTATCAGACGAGAATTCGCGACCCGCGCCGGTAAGCGCGTTCTGATTCTTCTCGAGCGTTGCCGATAGCACTCAGCGCGAAGCTGCGAGCCGGAATCGGCACTGGATTGAGCCGTCCTACGGCTGATGTAGACTTGCTGAAGATTGCTCCACTATCTGCTGAAGATGCCTCCTCTCAGGTAGCGATGTTCGGCGGGCCGCTTATTCCTGAAATATGGCGCCTGTTTGGGTCGCGTCACCGTTGCCGAACCACGTATGAATACTAGAGTCGCCTTCGTCAGATGTTTCCTGGAGCGTTTCAAGACTGCGCCTGATGGCGCTTGATCCCTACGATCTTGCCCTGACAAAACTCGATTGCAACATCGAGCGCGATCGAATCGATGTGCGGTTTTTTTTGGTGTGTACAGTGGCGTTTCGACTTGGATCTGCTTCGCGAGCGTTATCGAACGGAGCACGGTCCATTACAGGCTAGAAACTGTTGCCATGCACGTTCTAGTTATCTTCGTCCGGAACAGGAGTCCAGGACTTGTCTGGATTGAAGAGCTCCATCTTCTCGAACACGTCCAGGCTGTTGGGCCCGAAGTCCTTCTGGTAGACAACGCCGTCATTGCTGACGATGAAAGTCTTAACTCCGGTGACGCGGTACTCAGCCGGCGCGGCAACCAGAGCAAAGCCCCCGATCATCACGCCTTTGATCACATAGTCCAGACGGCCCAGCGGTGCATCCGCACCCTGCCCCTTGAGAATCTTGAAAAAGTACCCATGATAGGGCTGCGCC
>Ga0210396_10004339_pt1 | contig 13917 bp, 15 predicted proteins | sample IncBWH17OmetaG_FD_155466 | JGI IMG/M metagenome (GOLD analysis project Ga0210396, IMG submission 155466) | Forest soil microbial communities from Barre Woods Harvard Forest LTER site, Petersham, Massachusetts, United States - Inc-BW-H-17-O ...
TGTAATGGAATATGAAAATATCGTATGCGATGTTCGTAAATCGTTCGTCTGTGGACCATTCCGACCGTACTGCCTCTCTCGTGAGATAGATCGCCGCGCCATGTGGTTCGCTCAAGCCTCGAAAGATGATTTTCATCTTTCCCGGCAGTTGCGGCTCGATGTTTACGTCAGCACCGTCCGGCACCGAGAAGATCTTAACGTGAAAGTAAGGCTCAACTGTATAAAGCGAAAAGTCCTCCATGTCCGGCGCAGCATCAACGGCGAAACTATCAATGACCTCTCTTGTGTGCCTTACTTCCTCAACCCTACTGGCGGCTAGATTCTGAACAATATCCCTCCACACTGCGCCTTCTTCGTAGAGCTCATCGATTTCCACACTGCTGCTGGTTGGCTCCGCTAAAAATGTCGCCACGCCAATATTCGCCTCCCCGGTCCGTGCGAAGCGCCCAATAAATTGAAGAGTCACGGCTAAAGACTTATGAGGACTATGGATCGCGGCGATCTTAAGATTGGGCAGATTGAATCCTTCTCCAAACATGTTTACGCACACAATGCCGTCGAGCTCGAATAGTCGGAGTTTGTTAACAATCCTCCTCACGTGAGTCAAGCTATGCGCTCCGCTCACGAGTTCGAGATTTAGACCTGTGCTGTTGCTATAGAGTTCTTTGAGCTCCTTGGCCCTCGAAACGCCGTCTGTCCGCACCATGATTAGATGGCGCAGGCCTGCTGCGCGGTCATTGCGGAACTTCGCTTCGGTGGCCCGTGCTATTGCGACATCGATCGACGCCGCACCGCCGATATCAACCGGCTCGAACGTGATATCCCCAAATACGTGGTCGCGAAAAGCTTTCCGAAGGTCGTACGTGAACACCAGTTTCCCTTTGATTTCCTTTTCGTCTCGTCGAAATGGTGTCGCCGTACAGAGAACCTGCTTCGCCGAACTCAAGAGATCCAGGAGTCGACTCCAGGTTTTTGCAGGAGCGTGGTGCGCCTCATCTACGAGTACGACATCGAATAGGTCTGATGGCGGCGCGGGGATGATTCCGTCTCTGGGGCTGACGCTTGGAACCGTCGCGACAACTACGTCGTACTGTCTGAGATCTTCCCATGCTTGGTCTGAGCCTATCGTGCCTTCAGTCGCAAACACCCTCGGAGATGGCAAGTCAAGTGGCAATGCTTCGATCTTCTTCAAATCCACCAACGCGGTGAAATTCTCTGCGATTTGCTCGCGCACTAATCTGCTGGGAGTTAGGAGAAGCACTCGCTGAGCACGCAGCACGAAAGCGAGGGCCATCAATACCGTGGTTTTGCCCGAGCCAGTCGGCATTGTCACGATAGCGGGTTCTACTGAATTAAAGAAATGGGCGGAAACCGCATTTATAGCGGCAATCTGCGCGACCCGAAAGCCGGCGGGATTGGCGTCGCTTATTGGGAATCGTAACCTGTCGTAGTGAGTTGAAAATAACTCATCTACCTGGAAACCCATTTCACGTTGCGGGGTGCCGAGAGGTAAATACAAGATGAACTGGCGTCCATGGGGCTGGGATGCTCCAGGAGTGACGACAACAATTTATCACCCCTCGGTCAGCATCGCAACGACCAAGGCCTAGGTATCCTCGTTGATTGTTCCCAAAAACGGACCGCTATCCGTTGCCGGTGCGGAGTCCACGATCACAATTTCGCCAAGATCGGGGTTCGCTTGGCTGCCAGACGGACTACCAAAGAACCACACTTCCAAGGTAGGGGTTGGGTAAGTGATTCAGAACAGATGAGATTGGTAGGGGCGGTGGGATCGAACCCAACCTCTTCAAATCCGATTTACCGCGGTCCACAACCTGTACCTTCCGGACCGGCTTCAGACGTCGGCATCAGCCCAGAAGAATCAAAGGCTTGTGAGCGCTGAGGAATGAGGCCTTTCGGACCAGCGGCTGTTTGAGATCGACAACAGCTGCTCAGACAGGTTATATGCGTGCCTTATTTGCCAATCTGTGCCAGGCTCGGCCGCTCTTCGACGTCTTTGGATTACTTTCGGTTTGCCCGTGATACGTCCACTACCACCCAAGCAATACGCTGCCGGCCACTAAAGCCCCTCGCTATAAACTGGGGAATCCCACACGCGACAGGAGATTCTGAAATTGCGCAGTCGGCCTGATTCCATCCCACTTGTGATCCAGCAGAAAGGGCATATGCACGTCACGATCCACGAACGCCTGCTCTAGCCATTGCAGGGCAGCTTCGGACTCTTGAAGTCCAGCAAACACTAAGGCAACATTGTAGGGGGGCACGTAACGTTCCCTTTTTAACTCGAGCATCTGATGAATGATCGCTTCCGCTTTGGCCTTGTTTCCCGAAACTGCGTGCACATAGCCCGCGATTGATAGCGCCTCGGTATTGCCTCCGGAGAACTCCAATGCGCGATCGCAGGCAATAAGAGCCTCCGAGTACATGCCCACCTTCTCATACACCTTGGCCGCACAAATCTGCCCCACCCAGAACCGTGGCTCCATCCCCAACGTCACTTTGAATTGCTCGATGGACTCGGAGTTCTGTCCGGCATGGTACAGAAACTGCCCGTATATTGCGCCAAGAATCAATGAGAGTGGATCGAGCACGAGTGCCTGTTGCATGATTGCGAGGGCTTCGCCGTGTCGTCCAGTATTTGAAAGCACGTGCGCGAGAAACAAATACGCCAACGAATAATTTTCGTTCAGGCTGATGGCGCGTCTCGCAGTCGCCTCGACTCCTTTAAAGTCCCAATCGAACCAAAACTTCGCCTGTGCATCACAGGTGTGTGCCTCCGCAGAATTGGGATCCGATTTAAGCGCTAATGCGATAGCCTCCTTCACCGCGTCGAACACTTCTCTTGAAGAGGCATCGCCCGAAATCGGAAACACCATGAGGGCATCGGCCAGCGCCGAGTGCGCCAAACCATACGTGGGATCGCGTTCGGTTGCGCTTTGAAAATATGCAACGGCCTTCTGCGCGTCGGCGATATTGTATTTTGCAAGGTGGTAGAGCCCGCGTAGATATGAATCGTACGCTTCCGGATCCCGGGCTGCGTTCCTCGTAAGCTGCTGCACCTCCTTCGCCATCAACTTCAGCTTCACCTGAGCTGCAACCGCAGTGCCAACTTCGCCATGAATATCCAGGAGGCCTGGCAGCCTGCGGTCGTAGTTCTCGGCCCACAAGTGGATCTGGTCTCGCACGCGAATCAGTTGGGCCGTTATCCGGAGGCAGTCGCCTTCGCGTCTGACGCTCCCCTCAACAACGTAGTCCACACCTAGTTCCTGACCGATCCGCACGACAGATTTAGAGGTCTGCTTGTATGCCATGGAGGAAGTACGCGCGATCACCCCTAACCGGCGCGGAGACATCTGCCCCAAACGCATGATCGTCTCCTCGCTTAGGCCGTCGCTCAAATATTCCTGCGCTGGGTCGCCGCTCAAGTTTTCGAACGGCAGTACTGCGAGCATGATCCGAGACTGTTCCGGCTCCGCCCGACTGGATGCGAGAGCTGTGCGACCTTTGAAGCGGTACCCCTTACCGAGGACTGTTTCGATATATTGTGGGTTTCCGGAATCATCACCGAGCGCTTGACGGATCTTTCGAATGGCGGTGTTGATGCTGTTATCGGTGTCGAAATGTAAGCCTTTACCCCAGAGCTGCCCGACGATCCGTTCGCGGCTAATCAGCTTTCCATTTTCGCGCACCAGCAGAATGAGAAGATCCATGGGAATGCGTTCCAAGTGGATCGCCGCCCCAGCGCCAGTCAACTCGTACCGTTCTAGGTCCAGCACGAACTTCCCGAACTGTATCGTTTCGGCCATGCACCCCCCGCGGCTAGTTGGCCATTTTACGGCATCGCAGGTTGCAACTAGTCCGCTTTTCTACAGACAACCTACAGACACTCTCCATTGCTTCCTACCGGATTAAGCCTCAAGGTACGCCACGATCCTGGGCCAGAAGCCCAGAGATCTACTTCGCACCCCGTATTGAGCCAACTTCATTACGCGGCTGCTGACCTAAAGGGAGGTCTCAAATGCAAAGCAAATCAGTCAATCTTCTGATAGCAGCGTTCATTCTAACAGCGGCGCTTGCCGTCCCGGCGGCAGCACTGAACCAGGTACCCTTCAAGGGTTCCATACAAGGACACGAGACCGACACACCCGAAGGCGGCCCTCCCCCCACCACAATAATCGCCGATGGGAATGCTACGGGAATTGCTACCCTTGTCGGTCAATTCTCATTCACGTATCAACTTACGATAAACCCTGCGAACGGCACCGGAACAGGGTCTGCTCGCTTGATTGCGGCCAACGGAGACAGCGTCTATACGACAATTGCCGGGTCGTTTGAACTGACGGCGACTCCGGGTGTCGCTAGCATTACGGAAATTAACACCATTACGGGTGGTACAGGTCGATTCGCCGGAGCGCAAGGGACTTTCACTGTCGAGCGATTGGTAAACCTAGTAACGGGCTTCACCTCCGGCTCGTTCCACGGGACCATTACTTCCCCAGGTGCGACGCACTGAGCCGACATAAGGAAATTACTAGACCGAATTATTTCCTAATGACGCAAGCGAGCCGCCTTCATCAGGCGGCTTTCATGGCAAATCAGCTTCGAGAAGGTGGATGCTGGCGACAATTGTTTGCGGATTGCTAGCTTCAGGTGCTTCCGCTGTGGCTCAATCGAGCGACGGACACTGCTCGAACCCAACGCTTCTTGGTAATTACGGATTTGCAGCAAAAGGCGTAATCCGGGCCGGTAAGTGTACTCTCGATGGATACCAGCCGGGAAGCTGGGGACCCGCGGAGGCCGATCGGTTGGCGGCAGGTGTTGGAGGTTGGCAGAACCCAGAAGCGGCATGACCCCCGCACCATGCTTTGACCGTCCCATGTGGATATTTCCCACTCCAACCGATGCCACCGGTTTCGGCTTGGCATTGAATCGGGTTCACCAAAAAACATTTCCCGTGAGGAGTCCATCACTCCGTCGATTGCCCTAGCGGCAAGGACTTTAGATAGGCGGCAATAGGTTTCAAAATCCAGAATGGGTTTGAAATGAATAGCATGCGGACGGGCCCGTAACATTGTTACGGGACGAGATATACTGATATTCACGCCCAATAGAGCACGGATGGAGTTTTTGCGTATCCTAGGTACCTTGCACGCTACTTAATTGTGCTATAGCCTCATTCTTACGGAGAGGTCCTGGCCATGAAGCTCGAAGTAAGCGTGTACGAAGACAAAAATCTAATCGACCAGAGTTTCTTTCTGGATGACGTTATCTTCATCCGTTGCCACCTGAAGAATTGCGATCTTTTTTATTCCGGCGGCGATACTGAGTGGGTGGATACAAATTTCGAGAGCTGTCGTTTTCACTGGCGTGGTCCGGCGAAGAATACATTTGCATTGCTCCAAAACTTGGGCTTACTACCTCAGCAGCCAGGCGCTCCAAACCCCTCGGCCTCGACGGCAACAAAACCCAATTAAAGCGTTGTAAGCTGCATTCACGGCTTCATGCCTCGCCGTGCGTGCAGACGGGTTAGAGCCTTCGTAAATTCAAATCCTAAGAATCCGGAACTCAGTATTAGGCACTCAGGAGATATGAGCCCTTCACCTCGCCGATCATGGCCTGAGCGCGCGATTCACCGACTCCATCGAGGAATCGGTCCCGCCAGTGCGACCAGATCGCCGTTCGCCTGCCAGGAAATGAAAGTGACGCAAGAACGGTAGATGCGGACCTCGACAAGGCGATCGAGAAAAATCTGGATGCGGTGCTTGTCAAAAACAAGCTGAAGAACGACATAAAATATGACACTAAGAACGGGGTGGTGACGCTTACCGGGGACGTGCGATCGCAAGCTCGGCGCGCGCAAGTCGAAAAGTTAGCCGCTTCGGTGCCCAACGTCAAACAGGTAGTGAACGAATTAGAGGTGAAGAGCCAGAAAGCCAGTTCCACGCTCTAGCAGGCTGCGGAAAAATCGTGCGGAGCCAGCAATTTCTAGGTTACGGTTAATTTCTGATCCGAGGGGATAATGTCGAATCGACCGAATTCCTGGGTGTAAACGGACAGTCTAACTTTCCGCATGGCAATCCGACGTCACACATGATGGTTTACCTTTCCCACTCACTGAATCCGATACCCCGCTACTAAGAGAACCCTGTCCGCATACGCGCTGGTCGGGTCTCCAAATCCATTATAAGCGTGAAGGCCCTCACGAAGTCCGTAGAGCCGAACGTATCCAGCGAGAATCTTCGAGCCTGCACGCACGTTCGTCTCCGGGTCAAGGAGTTGCTGCCGGGTATACTGGCGCCAAACGCGCCAGTTGACTTGCGTCGGCCCTACCGCGTCCTTACTCGACACGGCGTTCGTCCGACAAGTAGACTCGACAAAAATGAGCGCCGTGAGGATTCGGATATTCACGCCGAGATCAACCGCGCTACGCGCCGTGGCCGGAGCCAGGTCCCCTCGGCAACCGTAGGAACGGAAGAGCTTCCGTGCGATGTGTTCCACTCGGTCGTATTCCTTCTGCTTCTGCTCGCGGGCAAATTCCGCGAGTATATCCTCGGGAGAGTAGGCGTGCCGGTAAAGAGGCTTCGGAGCCGCGCCCGGAGAGAGCAGACCAAACGGGACGAGGCCCACAATCATCAGTAGGCTGCTGAACGCTAATCCGTGAGCCTGTCTCGTTCTTTTCATTTCGGAACTCCTGTACCACGCACATAAGCCTAGATTTTGCGAGCACGCTGGCCAATGGGTCAGCTGTACCTTCGTGGTTGGGCTGGGCGTACCACGCCGGGAGTAGTACACCGTCTTTGACTTTGGCGACTAAAGTGCGCCAGGCGAGCCTTGACCGGCGGGGACCGTAAATGATTGTGCTTACAGTCGTTACGGCCCCGAGGCCGGTAAGGGTAGTCTTACGCCCTCGAATGGGTAGATCGGTTGGGTAAGGGGCTTCCCAACCTGTACCTTGGCACGGAGCTTCCACGGTTCAGTTCGGGCGGTAGCAAGGACAGGTCCGAGATGGAGTGAACACAGGTAGAATTAGACATCTTCTAGTTGGGCTTCGGTCATCCCAAAATAGTGGCCTAGTTCGTGGAGCACTGTCAGCCGGATTTCTTTTCGGATTTCGTCTTCGTTGGAACAAACGGCTTCGATGTTCTTCTGATAGAGCACGATGCGGTCGGGACCCGCTGATAAGTCAAACACGCTTTTCTTAGCTGTTGGCACACCTTCGAAGACACCGAGCACCAAATTCTCAGCATCGTCCGAATCTATAATCCCTGCACTTCCGCGAGCTTCTGCGTGGCTTCTGTCCGGGAGGCACGTTCACTAGAACTGCGACGTTGTAAATTTGCTTGCGAAACCTGGCAGGCAAAGGCCAGGACACGCAAGAGAACAAGACCAAGCGTGAATTCCTTGCCGCAGATTCCAAACCGTTTCGCAACCGCCTGGATAAGAACTGAACTAATTCGCGAATACCTGGCTCAAGATCTCCTTGACCTTGGCCGCGGTTGCTTTCTGGTTCGGATGGCAGTATTGCATCGTTGAGCTGATAGCGGTGTGGCCCAGGTGAGTCTTAACATGGAAAATGTTATCGACCCGGCTCGCTAAGATCGTTGCGATCGAGTGCTTGAGGCTGTGAAAGTGCATCGCATTCGCGGCTATGGGTTGCATCCCCCGCTGTACCCGCGATTGGCTGACCTGTTCATGGAACGAACGGAAAATCCGGGTTAATGTCCAGCGTCGCAGCGGTCCCTTCTGGCCGGTAAAAAGCTTCCCGGAACCGTCCTCGATGCGGACCTTAAGATAGGCTCGCAAAGCCGATATCTCTGACAGCGCAGGCTTACCCCGCATTTCCACGAGCGCCTGCGTGGTGGTCATACTGCCTTTCAAACGAGCAATCCTGACCGTCCGGTCTTTCCAATTGATGTCACCGTCCAGCCGCAAGTTCAGGACTTCCGTAACCCGCAACCCGTGATTGAAGGACAAGGCAAAAATTGCCCAAGCGCGAGGATCGGTCTTCCGCGCCAGTTCCAGGAGATCAGATATCTCCCCTCGGTTAGGTGCGTCCTGAGGTTTGCTGCTTGTGCTTGTTGACGCGCGCTCAGGTCCATATCTTCTCCGCTCTTCTTAATATGGCATACCGCCATACATAAATCAACCGGAAACTGTACAGTACGGGTGTTTTGTACATTCTGAAGTACAGCCAAGTGCCACGCTGTCAACGACGGGAGCAAACTCCGCACCGCCAGACCGCAAAAATGTCCCAAAACACTCAGGCCTGATGCGAAACGTATTGGCCAACCCAAGCAGTGTAGAAAATACCTCGTTGACCGACATATGGCGCTATGACATATTGTGCTCCATGAAACGAACCACTATTTGGCTGACCGACTCTCAGGTGAAAGCCCTGGCGAAGATTAGTAAGAAAACCGGCATGAAACAGGCTGAGATGATTCGCAGGTTTATTGACCGGGGTATAGAGAAATCGCACTAGGTAGCGGCCAAGTCGCGCTTTAGTTTGCGATGCCTTTCAGAAGCGAGGCGTGAGCAGACCGTGTACTCAACCGTTTCATCAGTCGGCTGGCATACATCAGGGCGCCGTTGGCGAGGTCTAGGGCGAATTTTATGGGATGGGGGGGGTTGCGACCGGGAAAATGGATGGAGTTACGTAGTTTCCGGCGCGCATTCCCACACTCAAGGTGATCGAAAAGTCCGGCTGGGAAAATGTCTTTGGGACCGTAAGGAAAACCGGCACTCCGAGCGTCGAGCACTAGAGAGCAGCGATCCCGTATGGATAAATCGGGGGCGCTCGTCGTAGGTTATGTCCAGTTCTAATCCCTTATATAACGGCCTCGAGTATTAACAAAAATTGGCCGGTACTATAAAAATCAGTACTTGACATCGTATTTCCTCAGGAAGAGACTCCCCGCCCAGGACCTCTTTAAGCCGAGCTTTTAACCCGATAAAAGGAAGTCATGTTCCTCTGATCGCTCAGCAGGCTCGCGGGCCTGACTGAGCAACGTTGCCTTAGCATGTCGGATCCTAGAACGTGGAATATGCAAGCGGAGGGATCATGCGAACGCATGTGTCGTGTAGTGTCGCTCTGACGTTGGTTTCTCTGGGCTGGTGCCAAGTTGCTAGGGCGCAATCTTGGACACCCCTCAACAACCAACCTTGTTCTCCTGGCCAACCTTGCTTTTTCCCAAGCACCGCTTTGTTACTTACTGACGGCACCGTTATAGCTCAGGATGTCGGAGGCAGCAGCTGGTTCCAACTCATCCCGGACAACAGCGGCAGTTACGTGAACGGAACCTGGTTACAACTCGCCTCGCTGCCACCAGGATACAGTCCTCTCTATTTTGCTTCCGCTGTACTGCCTGACGGCCGACTCATAGTTGAAGGGGGCGAATTTAACTTCCTTTTGTCTGAGAGCAACACTCTAGGTGCGATTTATGACCCGATAGCAAACGAATGGACGTCAGTGCCAGGCCCGCCAGGATGGACGGGCATTGGGGACGCTTCGAGTGTTGTACTAGCTGATGGACAGTTCATGTTGGCCAATGCTGGAACCGAACAGCAGGCACTCTTGAACGCCGAAACGCTGACATGGACCTCAACAGGCGGAAGCAAGGCTGATAGCAACAACGAGGAGGGATGGACGCTGTTGCCGAATAAACAGGTCCTGACAATTGACACTAGGAATGGCACCAACTCCGAAGTCTACATTCCGGGGTCAGGCAAGTGGCACAGCGCCGGTAGCACGATCGTGCCGCTATCCGCAGGCGCAGAGATCGGTCCCGCGGTGTTGCGCCCCAATGGGACCGTCTTCGCTACGGGAGCCAGCGAGCACACCGCCATTTACAATACAGCGAGCGAGACCTGGAGTGTTGGCCCTGACTTTCCTGTATCGCCGCAAGGACAGCTAAACATAACCGATGGGCCGGCGGCTCTTTTATCGAACGGAAATGTTCTCTGTGATACCAGCCCCAGTGGCAACCCACCCAGCTACTTCTTTGAGTTCGACGGGGCCAATCTTAACCAGGTTGCGGGACCGCCTAGGGCGCCCCTCGCGGGTTCTTTTGCCGGACGCATGCTTGTGCTTCCGACGGGCCAAATCTTCTTCACAGACGGATCCGCGGACGTCGAAATCTACACATCCAATGGAAGCCCCAATCGAGCGTGGGCACCCAAGATCCACTCTGCCCCTACCACCGTTAGCCCAGGCGGTTCGTATGTTGTATCCGGGGACCACTTCAATGGCTTTTCGCAGGGCGCCGCTTACGGCGACGATGCCCAATCTGCGACGAATTATCCTCTGGTTCGGATCACGAATCTGGCGACGGGGCATGTGTTTTACAGCAGAACCCATGATCACACCAGCATGTCTGTTGCTTACGGTGGTATTGTGTCCACCCATTTCGATGTTTCGGACAATCAAGAGCTAGGCACTAGTAGCCTGGTAGTGGTAGCGAATGGAATTCCGTCCGCACCCGTCTTCATCGACGTGCGCTAAGTGACAGCACGAAATGACGAACCGCTGCGAGATCCGCAAGCTTCAAGGTCATCCTACCAAAAATTGGTCGCAGAGAAATTCCAAACTACTGTGAAGACGCCAAACCGTCCATGTTGGTACTGGGACCAACTTCTCCGGTAACCGCGTTTACCAGGCGCTGGGCAGATCATATGAATTCAGCAGTACCCCACCGCTCTGTCGGTCGGGTGTACCATTTGGCAGGAGTGCAAAAATGAGCCAGAACACAACTGAAATCACAGCGGTAATGTGGGAGAGTTCACGCGACGAAATTAGCCCTAGCGCTAGACGAACTCAGCACGGCAGATACTTCGCCTCGGGAATTTCTCAACTGCATCTATCGCATCAGATGCTGTAGTGCCACTGCGCGCGCCGTTTCGAAATACTGGGTCGCGGTGTTCGCTTGCGAAAGTATCACATCCGTGAACTTCTTTTGTCGCTCTGCGGAAAAGACGACGGAGTTGAACAACTCGGCTCCCATTTTGAAATTGCCGTTCCCCTGGGCACCTGCAAGCGTCGCGATACGGCGGGCATTATACATTTGCATAATTTGCGGAGGATAGCCGACACCTGCATCGATCGGCGGAAATAGATATCCCACCGGCGCGTAGCCATCTTTAAGAAACTCGCAGCTTGCGGCGATCGTCTGGCTCCCTGCGGGAACCTCCAGCACGATCGTATCTGCCGGACGCGTCACCTGCTGGTACGGCTCAGCAGTTACTACGATCGCGAAGCTCCGCACAGCAGATTTCGTGTTCAACTCGAACCGGTTCCCTTTGGCTTCCATCGCTCCCAATTTGAATGTCTTTCCCGCCGGCGTAATGGCCCACACCAGGTAGATTTCAAACTGGGCTCCGAACCTTCCCGGTGCGCCTAATCCGTTGGCTTGCGCTTCAACCGTGACCTCCACATCTCCCATTTTCAGTTTGGCCTGTCCGCTTGCGTTCGGCGCTAGTTCCGTCCCCTTGAGTGTCGTTGTGACAGGCCCACGAGCCGGTGGATTGATGACGCTCACAGTCTTTCTCACAAGCTGCGGTTGAAATTTAAGGTTCCGCTCCGCGGTCGCGCTCCCAGATTGTTGCGCCTGCAGAACACAAACGCCTGCCCAAGACGAACTCAGCAGGAAACTGGTTGCAATCATGTATTGGCCTAAATTCTTCATTTCAGCTCACCGTCTCGTGGCATGCGTCACCCACAATTGGGGTTTTCATAGCCCAACTTTCTAGCGAATATATGAAACCAACCGCACTCGTCTTTCTGCTGGCCTTGCATCGTATGTTTCAAACCTATGGGAGAATGTGCAAGTAAGAGTTTCGGCGCTTCTTATGCTGCTTCCTCATTCTCACGGCTGACTGAAGCCACGTTAATGACGGGCTGATGGATATCTACAAGGCGCGTCACTGCGAGTTTCCAGCAATACTGAAGCATATAGAGGCACGCACCCACGAAAGCAATCGCTGCAAAGCCCAGTGCGAACATGACGAAAACTGCCAGCAGTTCCTTCACGATGTAAAGTTGCGACATCGCGATGACAACCAGTGAGCTCCACAGCCACCACCGACCGTTGTCCTTGATCTTGGTATGCACTGTTTCCTGCCTCCTGCGGCCCTGTCGGGTTGCCGCCGATTTTTGTGCAATCACTGCACAATGGAGGCAAAGAAGACGCGGGGGATTGTCGTAACGTCGCAACCTCTCGACCACTGTCAGATCTGACAGGCCAAACTTGAAGTGGGTGATGATGAAGATGATTCGAACTTTTGCGAGCTAAGTCCCGATAAGCGCTGACTGCGTCTTCGACGCTTCGCTAGTGCCAGGAACTTGTCTTCACAGATTTGTTAATTTGAAAGAATTTATTCAACAAGTTCCTGGAGAGTCGGGTTACCGGACAAGTTCCATCTCGTTGCGATACTCGCGAGAGTCAAAGATCACAGCCGTTTGTCTAGCCAGGTTTGAAAAGTCGCCGCTATGAAATTCGAGCGATCCGTGCCGAGACCCATCTGATTTATCGTCTTCGCAAGACGAATAAACAATCGGAAAAAAGCTCTTCGGTCCGTCTTCTCATCCTGAGATTTCTGGAATGTTCCAATATTGACTTCCCACACAGCCCCCGCGCCTCCCCACATCTCAGTTCCGCAAAGCCGCCTGTAGTCTGGGTTGGATGTATTCAGTGTGCCCAGGATTTCCTCAACAGTCCGCATTTGCCCATAATGCTGATACTTTCGCAGCAGTGCAGCGATCCCGTTCAAATCTTGCGCCAGCGTCGGTGTTTCGCTCACGTGATCCTTAACGTCCAAGCTTGCATGTCGAGGACAAATTTATCATGACCGATTTTTCAGTGCCTGGCCGGACTCGAACCGACAACCACCGGATTAGAAGTCCGGTGCTGTATCAGATTCAGGATGATTTTTCAAATATGAGCGTCCGCCTCATGCCCGCGAATTGAATCCAAACCAGATTTCGCGAACCATCACCATATCTTGTGAACGCATACGCGCCTCGGTCGTAAGGTGTATCGCGCTTCGCCCACTTCCCGTCGACTGTGGCAACGATGTCATTGTTTTGCATAAATTCCACAATTACGAGGCTGCTGTAGGATTCCCATCGAATTGAGTAGTCTCCGACAGGTATAAGCGCACCGTTTAGGGTCAGCACATAACTAAACGCAAAAGCTCGGGAGCCTCTCTCGAAAGCTCGCGGCTTAAAACCCCGAGAAGTCAGGCTCTTGTGAGCCGCTTTCGCCTCTCGGTCATTGTCGTAAGGACCCACAAGCACGTAGTAGGAATTTCCCCAAAAACGGCCCTTCTGCGTGACCGACGCCGGAAAACCGAGGGTCGCGAGTTTGTCCTTTACCTCGCTGGCCGGGGGCTGATCCTTGAATTTGCCCACCTCGAGATACATTTCCGATGGAGAGCCGGCGTCCTCTTTCCCAGAAACCACCGAGTGGACATTGGGCTCGCTCGCCGGTGCGAGCGGCGGAGCTGGGCCGAGTTTACTCGGAACGAGGTACGACTTGGGCGCAACTATTATGGTTGGAAAAGATACCGGCGGAGGTGTCTCTGAAATCAGAGTGGAGCCGTTAGCTGTGGGCGCCTTGGGTCTAGAGGAACCGACAGCGACGCGCCAAGCGGTGTCTGGCGCCAAGGGCTCGGACTTAGTTTGGTGCGGCGCTGGCAAGGGCTGCGGAGCTGGCGCATTTCGGGAGGGCTGCGGTATGAGCGATTCGGACTGTTGTGCAATCGAAATTGGCGTGGCTGGAGTCGATACGGCAAGCGCCGCCGGCAGCTCCTGCTGCACAACTGGCGATGCCATTTGCGGCTGAGCTTGGGGTTTTGCGGCTACCCGTTCTCCAAACTGGATGATCGACGCCCCAAACTGCC
>Ga0210396_10004340_pt1 | contig 13916 bp, 10 predicted proteins | sample IncBWH17OmetaG_FD_155466 | JGI IMG/M metagenome (GOLD analysis project Ga0210396, IMG submission 155466) | Forest soil microbial communities from Barre Woods Harvard Forest LTER site, Petersham, Massachusetts, United States - Inc-BW-H-17-O ...
AGCGAGGTGGCTTTGCCGACGTACACCACTTTGCCTCCGGCATCTTTGAAGAGGTAGACGCCAGGCAAATCGGGCAGCGCGGCCGCTTTTTCACGAGGTTCCATGTGTGAGGGAGAATGCGGGAACGGATCAGGTTCCACAACTATTTTACGTGGAGAGCGGCGGCAAAGCGAGCCGGGAGGTGCCGGAAGAAGAAAAGCGAATCGGAAGTAGCTCATATATAATGCGTTAGCTGGACTACGTGGGTGTCCTTCCCTAGCCCATCAGAAACGAGGACTCCGCCTGTGAATCGTCAATTTTTCTTGCGGCAAGCTTCTGCATGTTTCCTAGCGTGGGCGCTGCTGGGTTCCGCGGCGCGTTCCGATGAAGGAATGTGGACGTTTGACAATCCACCGCTGAAACAGTTGAAGGAAAAATATAATTTCACGCCAACGCAGCAGTGGCTGGATCACCTGCGGCTGGCCAGCGTGCGATTGAATGATGGCGGCTCGGGATCATTTGTCAGTCCACATGGGTTGCTGCTGACCAATCACCACGTGGCGCGCGGGCAACTGCAAAAGAACTCTACGGCGGAACATGATTATGTACGCGATGGATTTTATGCGGAGACGCCGGACGCGGAAATGAAGTCGCCGGACCTGGAAGTGAACGTGTTGGTGTCGATGGAAGACGTGACGGCGCGGGTGAATGAGGCATTGAAAGGCGCGAAGAGCACGGAAGAGGAATTTACCAAGCGCAAGGCGGCCATCACGCAGATTGAAAGCGAGAGCACACAGAAGACGGGACTGAGGTCGGATGTGGTGACGCTGTATCAGGGCGGCGAATACTGGCTGTATCGCTACAAGAAATATACGGACGTGCGGCTGGTGTTCGCGGTGGAGCAGCAGGCGGCGTTTTTCGGGGGCGACCCTGACAATTTCACGTATCCGCGCTATGACATCGACATGGCACTGTTTCGCGTCTACGAAAACGGCAAGCCGATCGACAGCAAGGATTATCTGACGTGGAATCCAAAAGGCGCGAGCGACGGCGAACTGGTGTTTGTTTCCGGGCATCCGGGATCGACGCAGCGCTCGGACACGCTGGCACAACTGGAATTCGATCGCGACCAAGTGACGCCACTGATCTTGAAACTGTTGAAGGGGCGGATCGCCACCTTAAAGGAATATTCGAAGCGAGGGCCGGAGCAGGCGCGGCAAGCGGCGACACTGATTTTCAACTTGGAAAATTCGGTGAAGGTGTTTGAGGGACGATTGAAAGGATTGCAGGACCCGCATTTGATGGACAAGAAACGTCAGGACGAAAACGAGTTCAAAGCCAGGGTGAAAGCAAATCCAGAGTGGGAGAAAGAATACGGAAGCGCGTGGGACACGGTGGCGAAGGTGCTGCAGGTGGAGCAACCGCGGGTGAAGCAGCAATTCTTCCGCAGTACGGACTCGCAGTTGTTCACGTTCGCGGTAAACATCGTAACGTATGTGGCGGAGATCAAGAAACCGGACGGGGAACGGTTGCCGGGCTATCACGATTCGCAGTTGGAATCGCTGAAGGTTAGACTGTTCTCGCCGGCGCCGGTATACAAGGAGTTGGAAATCGCGCGAATGACCAACGCGCTCACCGCCGACCAGCAAGAATCGGGCGCGGATGATGCCTTCTTGAAAACCATGCTAAACGGACGCACGCCGGAACAAACCGCGAAAGAGTTGGTGGAAGGAACGAAGATCGACGATGCGGCGCTGCGCAAATCGCTGGTCGAAGGCGGACAAGCGGCGGTGGATGCTTCGACGGATCCGATGATTGTGGCGGCCAGAAAAACAGATCCGATTCGCCGCGAGCAAATAAAATGGTTTGAAACGAACGTGCAAAGCGTGGCGCAACGAGCCGGCGAGCAACTGGGCAAGGCGCGTTTTGCGGTATATGGGAAGAACACCTATCCGGATGCGACGTTCACGCTGCGATTGTCGTACGGGCAAGTGAAGAGCTATCCGATGAACGGGACGATCGCGCCACCGCAGACGACAATGTACGGGCTGTACGATCGCTCGGACAGCTTTAGCAATAAGCCACCGTTTGATTTGCCGAAGCGGTACGCGGACGGGCGAGAAAAGCTGGACCTGGCGACGCCGTTTGATTTTGTAACAACCAACGACATCATCGGCGGAAATTCGGGATCTCCAGTGGTGAATAAGAATGGCGAGGTGGTGGGATTGATTTTTGACGGGAATATTGAGTCGCTGGTGGGTGATTTCGTGTATGACGAAACCGCAAATCGCGCGGTGGCGGTACATACCGCGGTGATGACCGAAGCGATGAAGAAGCTATATGGTGCGCAGAAGTTGGTGGACGAATTGGGCGTGAAGTAGGAAGGCCTTCGGTCGCGACTACGGCTCGGGTTCAGACGGGCCGGGCAACGCGTTGCGGCTTCGCTGAATCGGACAAGCGGGAGAATATAGATTTGCGTTTTCGTGGAATGAATGCGTTGGCACGGCTGTTTTTAATGAGTGCTGGCGTATGGTGTACGACGAATTTTGTTGCTGCACAGGCACAGGATCCGCCACCCGGAAGTGCGCCTCCTGCTAAGCCGGATGCCTCGCAGCCAAAACCAAAAACAAATGCCGACAATGCGGCGCAATCGGCTCCCGATCAGCCGAAGTGGGATCCGTTGCGCGCTGAGAAGGATATGGAAGTCGGAAAGTATTACATGCACAAAGGCGATGTGGACGCGGCGATTGATCGATTCCAGGATGCGACGGAGGCCAAGCCGGGATACGCCATTCCCTTTTTGTATTTGGGCGAGGCGTACGAAAAGAAGGGGCAGAAGAAGCCGGCGGTGAAGGCGTATCAGCGGTATTTGGATTTGTATCCGCACGCTGAGGATGGGGATAAGGTGCGGAAGAAGATTGAGAAATTGCATAAGGAGATTGATAGCGAGAAGAAGGATCGGATGTCGGGGAAGGAATAGAGGGCGGCCAATACGACAGGTCGAGGAGGGATCCCTCGGCTGTGTGACCCGACGCGCTGGAAGTTGACGCGAAAAGAAGGCCGGGTCACTTCGCTCGGGATGACGGTTAGTTATGGCGTTAACGAGCTAGTTGGTCCAGGAATTTTCTGGCTGGGGTGAAGTGTTCGAAGCGCTTTTCTTCCGCGCGGAATTCGGGCGAATGGGAAATTAAGCTGCAACCACTGCGGCGAGTGGGATGCTTCACGTGAAGCATCTCGTGATAGAGAACATATTCCACGACAAATTGAGGGATGCCGGGGCGATCCATGCGTCGATTGAGCAGGATTTGGTTCGGGCCGGGATCGTAGCAGCCAAACTGGCGGCGCCAACTGCGAGTGCTCCAGCCAACGTGCGGGCGCTGCAGCGTGTTCAGAAAATATTTTTCGTTGAGCTGATCGAAAAGTGCGGCTAGATCGAAGTGACGGCCCTGCGGCGCGGTGTGGCGGAGGCGAACGCGACGGCTGCGCATGTGATTGATGCGCTCGCGAGTGCGCTGCGAACGGGCGTAAGCGAGGTACGGCTCGACGAGCTGGCGCTGGGTGCCACGGCGATACACGCGCGATAGCAGCAGTGCGGCGGCACTTTCGAGAACGCCGAGCGGCGCGCGGCGAAGCAAATCCGAGAAGCGCACGAAAATCACATCGCGGCGGCGGCGCAGGGTGATGACCAGGCTGCTGTAAGGATAAAACTCGACGTGAAAATTTGGCGGGCGTCCATCGCAGCCAAGGCGCGTGAACATGCGCTGAAAAATAGATTCACCGCCGGGAACGCGAGAGGTGATGCGCGGCGGAGTGCTCAACTCTTGCGCCTCACTGGAGGGGGAGCCGCTTTTTTCTTGGCCTTTTCAGCGTCGTTCATAGCGTCTTGAGTGCCTTCGATGGCGTCGTCAAGATTATCTTTGTAGATTTCCTTCTCGGGGCCGTCAGTTTGATATTTCTGGAGGATGACCAGGAATTCCTTGGTCTTGGTGGCCATCAGGTCGACGCCCTGGCGAATATTGTCTTGCTTTTCGAGGCCGAGTTGAATCAGGTCGGCGGCGTCGTCGACACAGCCGCCGTAAGAGTTCATCAGGTAGTTGAGCATTTCGTGGTGCTTATTGGGCGACGGATGTTCGAGCTCGTATTGAAATTTTTTGAGGCGATCTTCGGCGAAAGTTAAAAATAATTTGATGCGGTCGTTAGTGGTTTCCGCGTCACGAATTTTATCGGCTTCGACGTCGGAGAGGTAGTCCTTCTCGGGACGCTGCGCGGAAGTACGAAGCGGGCATGCCGCGACGGCGATGATAGCAAGCGCGAGTATGAGCATCCATTGTGCAGTGGTTTGGCGGGTCATGGCTTGCTCTCCGGCGCAGGCGGCGTTGGGGCTGAGGATTCGGGTTCACGAGTGCGTCGAGGAAAAAGATCGCGGATCAAAGTGTCGTCCAATTGAATGAGATCCTGACGCACCAGATGCAGGGGCGGGCGAACTTCTGCGGGAACGATGATGATAGTTTCTTCCACTTCGCGAATAGCCCGGCGCACTTGAAGTTCGAGCTGGCGATAACTGTTGGGATGATGGTCGGCGTCGGGTTCCTGCTTCTTAAGAAGCTCGTAGGCGGCACGGGCGTTGTCTCGATATTTTTCCAGAGTGAAGGCGGCCTCGGCAAAATCATTGGCTTGATCGGCTTTGGTGGCGGAGGCGAATTGCGCGGCGCCCAACTTTTCCAGAGTTTTAATTTTTCCGGAGGCGTGGGACTCGCGATCGAAATGATCTTGAAGCTCTTTGACCTTGTTGTCGGCGGCGAGAAGAGCGGAGCATGCCAGCAAGAAAGCGACGGAGACTGCGAGGAGCCGACCTCGTTGAGCCGCGATGCTGCTAATGCTTCTTCTCCGCCATCTTTTGCAACACATGGATGCGCTGATTCGCCTGCCAGACCTGATCGGGATTGCGATTCTGATCGAGCTCCAAAAATTTATGGTACGCATCGAGAGCAGGCTGCACTTGCTCCAGTTTATCGTAACAAAGCGCGCGGATAAACCAAGCGCCGGCGTTGGGCGTTTCGGCTTTGGCGATCAGGTCGAGGGTGGAGAGCGTGGCGGGACAATTTCCGCTTAGGTAATAGGTGGAGCTGAGATCTTTCCAGTAGGTGAGATTGTTGCGATCGAATTGCAACGCGATTTTGAGTTGCTTCTCGGCGTCGGGAAAGGCGCGCTTTTGCAGGTACAGGCGGCCGAGGCCGCCGTGGAGTTGTGCGTCCTGCGGGGCGAGGGCGATGGCTTGCTGGAGAGTGACGATGGCGTCGTCGACTTTTTTCTGGCCGATCTGAATGTCGGCGCGAAGTTTTAGAGTTTCGAGGGATGGAGGATGGCCGGCGTTGGACTGCTCGCTTTCGGCGAGGGCCTCGTCGAATTGTTGCTGCTCGATTAGAACGTGGATGAGGCGAGCGCGGGCTGCGGCGTCGTTGGGCTGGACTGCCAAATATTTGCGGTAGGCGTCGGCAGCTTCGGGCTTTTTCTGCACGTCGAGGCTTTGCGCCAGGCCCTGCAGAGCGGCGGGCGATTGCGGCTGGAGTTGCAGGACATCACGGTACTTTGCTTCGGCTTCAGCGGGGCGTTTGTTGCGATAAAGAATGATGCCGAGGTGCGTGAGAGCTTCAGCGTCTTTGGGATCGAGGCGGGTGGCGCCTTCGAATGTGTCGGCAGCGGCCGCGAGATCGCCGGTGGTTTCGTAAGCCAGGCCGAGAAGATAGCGGGGACGGCTTTGTGAAGGAAGAAGCTCGACGGCTTTGCGAAGAGGTGGTATCGCGGCGGCGGGCTGGCTCTCGAGGAGAAGGATGCCGAGGTTCAGTTGGGCTTCGGCCATTTTAGGATCGAGGGCTACGCAGCGGGCGTATTCGGCGCGAGCTTCGTCGGGACGTTTGAGCGCGGTATAGGCGTAGGCGAGTTGGAAATGCGCGTAGGCGACGTCGGGCTTTTCGGCGATGAATTTTTGCAGCGGCGGGATGGCGGCTTCGTAATCGTTTTTATCGATGGCGGCTTGAGCTTCGTCGAGGAGGTCGTTGAGGGGATTGCGAACCTTTTGCGGCTTGGCTTGCGATTGCGATTTAGGCGGCGGGTCTTGATGGAGGGGGGAGGCGGGGTGCGTGCCAGCGAGGAATTTGGTGGCGTCGCAGAGAATGGAGCGCGAATGAATCATGGCTCGTTGGATGGTGGTTTCGATTGGCCGGGCTCGGCGGCGGATTTCGTCGCGGGCGTAGCGGAAGACGTCGCTGGGCCTGCAGACTTCGATGCGCCGTTGGAGTTGCGCTTTGCCTGCTGGCCATTACCGTTGGCGTTGGTTAGAACGCGGGTGAGATAGCGGCCGGTGTGCGACTGAGAGTTGCGGGCAACTTGTTCGGGCGTACCGGTGGCAATAATTTTGCCGCCGAGTTCGCCACCTTCGGGGCCGAGGTCGATGAGCCAGTCGGCGGATTTGATGATGTCGAGATTATGTTCGATGACCAGCAGCGACGCGCCGGATTCGAGGAGCTTGCGGAAAGCCGCGAGCAGCTTGGCGATATCGTCGAAGTGCAGGCCAGTGGTGGGCTCGTCGAGAATGTAGAGAATGCCTTTGTTCTCGGTGCGAGTGAGGTGCGCGGCAAGTTTCAGGCGCTGCGCTTCGCCGCCGGAAAGCGTGGTGGCGGACTGGCCGAGACGAAGATAGCCGAGTCCAATTTCGTTGAGGATACGCAGCTTCGAAACAACTTTGGGAATGTTGACGAAGAAGACCAGGGCTTCGCGCACCGTCATCTGCAAAACATCGTGAACATTTTTGTCGTGATAGCGGACATCGAGGACGCTGCTTTTGAAACGCTGGCCGCGGCATTCTTCGCAGATGAGTTCCACGTCGGCAAGAAACTGCATTTCGACGGTGACGGTGCCGTCGCCCTGGCACGTTTCGCAGCGGCCACCGGGCACGTTGAAGGAAAAATGGCCGGCGGTAAAGCCGCGGCGTTTGGCATCGGGCGTTTCGGCGAAGACTTCGCGGATGGCGTCGAAGGCCTTCATGTAGGTAGCGGGATTGGAGCGCGGGGTGCGGCCGATGGGCGACTGATCGACGATGATAACGTCCTGGATGTATTCGTCGCCGTCGATGCGGTCGCAGAATTCCTTGATGGGCGAGCCACTGCGTTGCGCGGCCAGGGCGCGATACAAAACATTGTGGACCAGCGTGGATTTACCGGAACCGCTGACGCCAGTGACCACGGTGAGCGTCCCGAGCGGAATCATCACGTCGACATTTTGCAGATTGTGAAGATGCGCGCCATAGAGGCGCAGGAATTTGCCGGTGGGCTTGTGGCGCGTGACTGGGACGGGAATTTTCGTTTCGCCACTGAGATAGTGGCCGGTGAGCGATTTGGGATCTTTCAGAATTTCTTCGTAGGTGCCGGAGAAGAGGAGCTTGCCGCCGAGTTCGCCGGCGCCGGGACCGAGGTCGAGGATGCGATCGGCGGCTTCGATGGTGTCGGGATCGTGTTCGACGACCAGCACTGTGTTGCCCAAATCGCGCAGGGATTTCAGGATGTCGATGAGGCGCTGGGTATCGCGGGGGTGCAAGCCGATGGACGGCTCGTCGAGGACGTATAGGGCGCCGACCAGATGCGAGCCAAGCGAGGTGGCAAGTTGAATGCGCTGCGATTCGCCGCCAGAAAGAGTGGAGGTGAGGCGATCGAGAGTCAGGTAATCGAGGCCAACTTCATCGAGGAATTGCAGGCGTGAACGAATTTCTTCCAGGATTTTGTCGGCGATTTTGGCTTGAGAAGGGCTGAGCGCGAGCGATGCGAAAAACACCCGCGCATCTTTCACGGTGAGCTTGCAAAGATCGGTAATGGATTTGCCGGTGATACGCACAGCGCGAGCCTCGGCGCGAAGACGCGTACCGCCACATTCCGGGCAAGTGGCGTAACCGCGGTAGCGACTCAAGAAAACGCGAACGTGGAGCTTGTATTTTTTGCGTTCAAGGTAGGTGAAGAAACCTGTGACGCCATCGAAATCGTTTTTCGGATCGCCTTCCAGGATCAGGCGGCGCTGTTCCGCGGTGAGCTGACGCCACGGAACGTCGGTGGGAATACCCTGTGATTTGGCCCATTTGCGGGCATCTTGCAGGAGTTGGCGGTAGCGCGGCTTTGTCCAGGGTTCGATGGCGCCATCGTCGAGTGACTTGCTGGAATCGGGAACAACGAGATTCAGATCGAAATCAATGGTGTTGCCAAAACCCTGGCAGCGGGGGCAGGCGCCGTAAGGATTGTTGAAGGAAAAAAGGCGCGGCTCGGGTTCCTGGTAGAGCGTGCCATCGTTTTTGCATTCGAAGCGTTCGTTGAAGAGCTTGTGCTCGGCAGGATTACCGGCAGAGTCGGCGACGAATTCGAGGATCGCTTCGCCGCCACCTTCGCGATAGGAAATTTCGATGGAGTCGACTAGGCGGGAGCGCGATTCCGGATTGACGGCCAAACGATCGACGAGCACGTAGACCGGCTTGGTGAAATCGACGTCGAGCAAAGTTTCCGGGGAAGAAAATTCGTGAACGCGACCATCTTGATAAAGGCGATTGAAGCCGCGCTTTTGCAGCTCGAGAAGGATGGGACGAAGCGACTCTTGCGGCGGTGGAGTGGGTTTCTTTTTGGCGCCACGTCGCGCGGTAGCCGGAGTTTCCGGAGTTGGCATGCGCAGTTGATAAAGAACATAGAAGCGGCGGCCGGGAGTAAGCGCGAGCACCACGTTGGCAATGGCTTCAGGCGTGTCGCGGCGGACTTCCGTGCCGCACTTGATGCAGTAGGTGGTGCCGCAGCGGGCGAAAAGCAGCCGGAGATAATCGTAAATTTCCGTGGCAGTGGCGACCGTCGAACGCGGATTACGTGTGGAATTTTTCTGGCGAATGGCCACAGCTGGGGCGATGCCGGAAATTTCGTCGACATCCGGCTTTTCCATGCGTTCGAGAAACTGACGGGCGTAGGCAGAAAGGGATTCCACGTAACGGCGCTGCCCTTCGGCATAGACGGTGTCGAAGGCGAGAGAGGATTTGCCAGAACCGCTGACACCGGTGACCACGGTCAAGGCGTTATGGGGGATTTCGACGGTGACGTTTTTGAGGTTGTGCACACGGGCACCGCGTACCAGTAGGACCTCTTGTTTTTCGGTGGTGGGGTGGGTGATTTCGTTGCTGGCCAAAGCTAGCCCCGTCAGTGCGCTCCGCGCACACAAGCCTAAACTTCAAAGTATACGACTCCAGCGCAACTCGGGCAAATTGAAGCGGAAACGCTCAGTTTATGACGCGCCGAGAACACCGCACGAGGCCCAGCATCAGCAGACGCGTGATACATTGGCGTCATGAGGATTCTGGTGACGGGCGGGGCGGGGTTTATTGGGTCGAACTTTATTCGTCTGCTGGTGCGGTACGAAAAGCGGCACGAAGTCGTTAATTTCGATGCGTTAACGTACGCCGGGAATTTGGCCAACCTCGAAGACGTCGCGGCAAATCGCAGATATAAATTTATAAAAGGCAATATCTGCGACGCGCAGGCAGTGGAATCTGCGATGCGAGGATGCGATGCGGTGGTGCATTTTGCGGCCGAGTCGCACGTGGATCGCAGCATTTATGAGCCATCGCCGGCGATTCAGACAAACATCACCGGGACATTTGTGCTTTTGGAAGCGGCCCGCAAACTTGCTCTGCCGCGCTTTGTGCAGGTTTCTACAGACGAAGTGTATGGGGATATTGCTCCTGGCCAGTTTGCTGACGAGAGCTATCCTCTAAAGCCCAGCAGTCCTTATTCCGCTTCAAAAGCCGCAGGCGATTTACTGGCACTCTCCTACGTGAGGACCTACGGGCTTCCCGTGCTGATTACGCGGTCTTCGAATAATTATGGGCCGTATCAATTTCTGGAAAAGTTTCTGCCGCTGATGATCACGAATGCGATTGCAGATCGCACGCTGCCAATTTACGGGGATGGAGCCCAGCAGCGAGACTGGGTGCATGTGAACGATAACTGTCGCGGCATCTTGCAGGTTCTGGAGCGCGGGAAGGTGGGAGAGGTCTACAACATCGGCGGACATGACGTAGTGGACAATCTTTCGATGGCGAAAAAAGTGCTTCGATTGCTGGGTAAACCGGAAAGCCTGATTGCTCATGTTGAGGATCGACCGGGACATGACCGGCGTTGCGCATTAGACGGTAAGAAAGCGGCGACGGAACTTGGCTGGAAACAGGAAATTAAATTAGAAGAAGGTCTGCGCGAAACGATCGGCTGGTATGGCAGCAACGCGAAATGGATCGAGGACCTGCGGGCTGGCGAATATCGGCAGTATTACAAGAAATATTACGAGAACAGAGCGGATTCGCTCAAGGCCATCGCACGGCAGCAAACGGAAATCGATCAGAAAACCTGACGGAACGGATTCGCGCCGCAGAGACGCGCGTGAGTTATTCCTGTTCGAGCTTGATGTGGCCTATGCCGCCTTCGACGGTGAGGTGGATAGTGTTGGGGGCTTTGCCATAGGCGGCGTTGACGTACTGGCCATCTTCGTCAGTCTTGAGGCCGTGGACATCGACGGCGCCGAGTCCACCATGAACGATGGCGACTACGCCAATATTCTTGGGTAGGCGCACGATAGCTTCGCCCACTCCACCGTGAATTTGCGCTTGAAGATCCTTGGCGCGTTCTCCAGTGAGATCGACTACGGCCTGGCCTGCGCCAATGTTTACTTCGAGCCGGGTGAGGTCCACTTTCGCCAGACGCAGATCGCCTTTACCGGCGCCTACATCGATTTTCAGCTCGATGGGAACGCTGTCGGTGACTTTCAGGTTCCAGATGTTATCGGAGTTGCCGATGATGCGGCCTCCGCCTTCCTGGGTGATGGAGAGATCGCCGCGACCGTCTTTCACTTCGTATTCCACTTCCGGGGTGGACCAGGTTCCGCCATGAGAAAAATCCGCGTTGAGCAGGGACTCGCCGGCAACACCGCCTTCGAGGCGTAGTTCGCCTGCGGGCATTTCGAGATTGAGATGAACGGCTTTGGCGCCAGCCTTGTCGATGGTTTTCGTTTCGTGAGTGCGGGCGGAGGAGGAGGCGAAAGAACTGGACCAGTCGCGCGCACGATAGGAGTGGTGATGCCACAGAAGAAAGGTGAGCGTTAACACGAAGAGCATGGTGCCAATGGCGGAGCCGACGGGGAACATGGGCGGGGCTTCGGGATGGCGCTGGCGGTTCAGGCGGTCGATGATCATGCCGGCACCGACCAGGATGAGAAAGAGCGGCCAATATTTCCAGAGGACCGGCCAAGGGTTGAAGTCGGGCAGCCAGCGCCACAGCAGCAGGAGGGTGCCGATGGCGATCAGGAGCAGCGGACCGACTACGGAGCCACTACGTACACGACCATCTCGCGACATGGGACTCCCTTCTAGTTGGTAATACGCAGGAAACGAGAAAAAAGTTCAGTGCTGGGCTGCGGAGGCCATCGTAGGACTTGCGGGCTGCGGGGTCAATTGGGGCTGTGTTAGAGTGCGGCTGAGTGACGGCGATTCGAAAGGTTCCGGTTGGGCAGAAACCGAAGAGGGATTCCTCGCTTCGCGGACTCCGTTCGGAATGACGGGTGTGGCGGTGTGCGGTGAGTCTTTGCTTGGTGATGTAGTTGGCGCACGGCGGTTGGACGCGGGCGAAAGCGTTGAGGAGAGCGGTAGTTATGGCGAGATTTGACAAGGTGATTTGGGTGGTGCTGGATAGCGTGGGGATTGGGGCGCTGCCGGACGCGGCGGAATATGGCGACGTGGGACGGACTACGCTGGGACATATTGCGGAGTCGCGTGTGCTGCGATTGCCGACGCTGGTGGAGTTGGGATTGGGGAATATTGCGCCTTTGGCACATCTGCCAGAGGCGACGGCACCGCGCGCGTTTTTTGGTAAGGGGGCGACGCATTCGCCGGGGAAAGATACGACTACCGGGCATTGGGAGATGGCCGGGGTGTGGCTGCTACAGGCGTTTCCTGTCTACAAGCACGGATTCCCGCCGGAAATTATGCTCGCATTTGAGGCGGAGATTGGCCGCGGCACGCTGGGAAATAAGCCTGCTTCGGGGACGGAGATTCTGAAGGAGCTCGGCGCGGAGCATGTGCGGACGGGCAAGCCGATTGTGTACACGTCGGGGGACAGCGTGTTTCAGATCGCGGCGCACGAGGATGTCATCCCCATCGCCGAGTTGTATCGAATGTGCGAAATCGCGCGGAAATTGCTGGATGGAAAGCATCGGGTGGGGCGGGTGATTGCGCGGCCGTTCACTGGGGCGGAAGGACATTTTACGCGAACGTCGCGACGACATGATTATGCGGTTGATCCGCCAAAGCCGATGCTGATGGATGTGCTGAAAGAGCGGAAGGTGCCGGTGTTCGGGATCGGCAAGATTCACGATATTTATAACGGGCGCGGCGTGGATGATTATGTGACGACAAAATCGAATGCGGATGGGATGGAGAAACTGAGTGCGGTGACACAGGAACGTAAGCAGGGCTTAATTTTTTGTAATTTGGTGGATTTCGACATGTTGTTTGGACATCGCAAAGATGTGGAAGGATTTGCGCGTTCCCTGGAGGAGTTTGACGAAGGGCTGGAGAAATATCTGGAGCTGCTGGGGCCGCGCGATTTATTGATGATCACCGCGGATCATGGATGTGATCCGGATCCGCGTTGGGAGACGACGGATCATTCGCGGGAATACGTGCCGATTTTGGCGTATACGCCGGGGAATACGCGGGGGCAGAGTATTGGGACGAGGGAGACGCTGGCGGATATGGGGCAAACGATTGCGGAGAATTTTGGCGCGGAGATTCCGCAGGGGAAGAGTTTTTTGAGATTGTTTGACGAGGATTGATGGAAGGAAAGTCAAAAACCCCACACGTGAAGGCGACGTGTGGGGTACCCGAAGAGTAAGAAATCTGAAGAGATTATTTGCCGCTGGCGGAGGAGTTGGTGGCGTTGGGGGCGTAGTAGCCGTTGCGGGTGCGGGCTACCAGCTTGCCATGGCCGCGCGGCGGGATGACGTCTACGTGAACGCTGCGGAAGCTGCCATCCTTGGCGGAGTTCGAAGGATAGTAGCCCAAAGTATATTGGTGGCGAATGTCGTGAGCTACCTGTTCACAGATGGCGTGGACGTCTTCCACATTCTCCGGGAAGAAAGCCAGGCCGCCAGAGGCTAGAGCAATTTCGCTGAGCGCTTTCTTGGCGGTTTTGGCGCTCTTTTTGCTTTCCTGGCTGAGCAGGCCGATGGTGTAGATCACGGTGTCGGTCTTCTGAATTTCGCGAACGGTTTTCTCCAGCGAGTTGCGGCTGGTGTTGTCTTCACCGTCGGTAACAATCAGCAAAACCTTCTTTTCCTTCTTCCCTTTTTTCAGGTGGTCGAGCGAGCCGATGATGGCGTCGTAGAGTGCGGTGCTGCCGCGCGCGTCGATGCGCTCCAAAGCTTCTTTCAGTTCAGGAACACTGTTGGTGAAGTCTTTATCGAGATCGAGATAGAAGTCGTCATTGAAATTGACGACGAAAGCTTCGTCGGAAGGATTGCTGTTCTGCACTAAAGTGAGGGCCGCTTCATTCACGCGTGGGCGCTTGTCGCGCATACTGCCGCTATTGTCGATGACCAGGCCCATGCTGACGGGAATGTCTTCGCGCTTGAAAACATCGAGCTTCTGTTCAATTTTATCTTCGAAGACCCGGAAATTCTCCTGGGTCAGGCCTTCAACGAACTTGCCACGATCATCGAGCACAGTGGTGTGCAGGACCACCAGGTTGACGCTAACTTTAATCTTACTGCCATTCTGAATGGTCTGGTCCTGCGGAGTGGGAGGCGGTGGGGGCGCGGAGTTTTGCACCGGGATCTGGGCAGAGGCGAGGCCAGCATACAAAGAGGCGATCAGC